>WNFQ01003257.1_pt1 | contig 26916 bp, 39 predicted proteins | sample 5400171 | NCBI WGS metagenome assembly WNFQ01 (sample SAMN13153356, study PRJNA577476) | soil metagenome | isolation source: 20 cm soil under Madrone tree | place: USA:California | collected 2016-06-14
ACTATTTTAGAGTGCTTGTAATATTGATCGCCAATGGTCAGATCCGCAAGTAGTTCAAGCCGAGGATTCACCACAGCTCGTGGCAGCTCTCAAGGCCTACGCAGCCGTGACACGCGAACAAAAATCGACACTAGCACACGTGCTCGAAGGATTCGTTCACACACTTTACACTTCTTCAGACGTTGCACGGGGTGTCATTGCGGCGAACTCGTGGGATGGGCATGCAAGCTGGGGGGACGAAGAATGGGTGGCGTGGCGTACTTGGATGTGGTACAAACACTTCTGTCGAGTGGTGCGAGCTCTGTTCTTCATTTCCCACGAAACAAATAGCTGATCTGCGTCTCATAGTACTCTCCATACCTCCGCAGTTTTGTCTCGACGCTAACTGCTGTCTCCTTTGCCTCGCTGGGGACTTCGAATGACGATGCGGCTGTCCTGATGAAAAAGATTTGGCGCATGGCTACCGCTCAGGAATGAGCTGTTATCGCATTGTTTCGTATCTGATCCTGTGGAAGTCAGATTCTTCTGAAATCTGTGGCGGTCTACGACGTGGTTAGTGTCGCTCACCGCCTCTGGTGAGCATCGGTCTCGTAATTTACTGTTCAGTAGTGCCAGTGGGTCTCGCATGGCGTTCATTATTATTAGCTACGGTCTGTCAAAAGATGATTGTCCCATACTACTTCAGTAGTGCGTTTTTCGTTGTCCATTCGCAATGGATTGAAACCTTAGAATCCCCTTCTCATTACAGCTTCTAACCAAGTAAATCAACGGCGTGTGCTTAGTCTTGAGCTTGTTTCCCTTGAGCCTTCATAAGTTTCTGAGGTGTTCCAAATGGATATATTGAACAGAAAGATAGCAAGTGCGGGCCAAACGGCAAGGGTAACATACTGTACTTCTCACATGACAATAATCAACAATCGAGCCTATCTTCCTTACTTTAGTTTATCCACCCTTTGCAGTACAGTTATTGATGCCGCTTTCACCTTTGCTACGTTTTTTGTACTCACATCCTGGTGGGTGTAGCGCGGATCGAACGCGCGGGTGAGTTCGTGAGGAGAGAGATAAAAGGGGGGGAAAGTATCAGCTTTCAACGGAAGGGCAGGACGTATTTTCGGCACATTCGCTCGCGCTAACGTCGGGCACCCTCGGGCTGAAGAGGCTGAGAAGTAAAAGGGCACGGTGGCACACACAGAAAGCAAGACAGAAAAAGGGGGTCAAAAGCGAACTAAAAGGGAACTGTCTTGAAAGGTATCTGGTAACGATTATATACATGTCGTCACTACCTAAGGTCCATGCAACTGTCGCTGACATGTCACACAGCATATGCTAAGATCCAAGACCGAAGCACCCGAGGCAGTCTGTACGAGCACAGCCACGCTGCCCACCTTACATGGGCCAAATAAGACTTAGGCTGTTCAGTTTGCATTTTCCCTTCGCACCGCCGGACTCAGAGTCCAACCCATTGATTAGAGCTGGAATTTTTGTTCACACATGTTTCCTCAGTAGTCTGTGTTAATAAGTTAGGCTGAAAGAGGGCGCGCAAGCTATAATATCAAACCAAACGAAAAGACAAAGGAAGAATGACGCGACGAAGTAAAGAGAAACTCAGTCGAAGAAGACATCCGAGGGCATGGCCGAGCACGAAGCTCGGAGGTCCAAAAATTGGTCGAGGCTACACGAAGTGGAACCTCGAGGTAGTGACAGTGCGCCGGAGCGTGCTGATGCACAAGCTGCGGCGTGGGCAAGATCCACCATATACCCCTCCTCCACCGTGACTTCTTGAGTAGAGGGAAGTGTGCCGCGATCCCTAGAAGGTAATAAACGCGTCCACCAAAATGCAATGCGCAGCCCACGGCCAACGATGCGCTGCTTCAGAATAAAGAGAACAACAAGAGCAAAGAATGCCAGAGCAGCAAAGATAAGCAGTCGGTCTAACCAATCTGCTTTCTCGAGCGTGGTGACGAGTTGCTTTGAAGTGCCGAGTAGCCCAGTAAGCATGTCGTGGGTTGTTGATGTAGCTTTGAGTGAAGCCGTAGACACCTCTGGAATCCCGAATTAGGCAATGAACTCGAAGCAGACCACAGAAAAGAACTAACCAAGCATCTGTGTAGATAAGACAGAGCGTTCTAATTCTTTCTGCATCAATCCCATTGTCCTTCTCAAGGCATCAGTGACATCTGCCTGCGCTTTAATCACAGCGTCCTCCTCTCTGTAATTGTATGAGATAGAACTCAGAAACATAGGTTCCGTCACGTACGTGGCCCCGCCGTCGGAACCCGCTTTCGTCTGTTTCAATACCCATGAGCGCTGTAATTCCTCTCGATTCGACGATGCCTTAGAGTCGATGGCCCGTTTCGAGGCTAGTAGAGCTGCCCGCATATCTCTTTTCAATCTAGGAGCTTGTTTAAATGCTGATTATAATTGAGCGGTGCATCACACACTGGGATATATCTGCCCTGAACCCTTCAACTATACTGCGGAGGCCTTTCCGACCACGCTGACTGCGCTGAACATCGACAGTTTCGTCTAAGGCCTACTGACATTCCATGATGAGCGAATAAAACAGTGTAATGCATGAACTCACTTCAACGAGGCGTGTGATGGCCTCCAAATCCTCGCGAACCTCGGCAGCGTACTCCTGTTGTACCGTGAGAGAATTCGAGCAGCTGCGTAAGCGCGGTAAGGTCATTCTGGCGTCGTCGAATTGAAGCAATAGATGCGTTTGTGGCATCGTCAAAGGTAGGCACGGGTGGCATGGTCAAGACGAAAGAGAGCTGTGAATTATGTAAGCCAAATCTTGTCACGGCCCCGACGCAACACAAAGGACAGCCGCTGAGAGAATATAAATGCCTTTCCTCTTTTTTGTGGGTGATCTCTGTTAATTGTCAAACATGACCTGCGTAAATTATGCTACCTCTCAGATGGACCGGGGAGCACGCTTACAATGCGAACAAGCTTTCTTAGAGATGTGTCGCAGGTTCGTAGGTTAATTTCCATGCCAGTGCTCATAGAGACTGACATGTATGTGTTTACTGTGATTAAAGGATGCGTGTACCAACGAAAGTACAGCGGTGCGCCTCCCCGACCAATGTTCTGCCGCCTTTACCCTTCACTGTCTCCTTTCTGTTAGCATCTATCGGCTTGACAAGACCGACTCCCCGCTCATCCCGGGGGCATACATATATCTTCTTGGTGTTCAATACCTCATCTCACTCTCAGACGGCTTTGTGGGATATACCCTCCCGCTCTACAATACTATTGCGATCATGATCAAACAATGCTATTCAAGTCCTGTGCATGCTGACCATCTCCAAGCTCAACCTGTGCTATACTTCAACTAAGTCGTGAAATGCGGAGTCCTCCAGCATGATATTCACATCAAATAGTCGCGATATAGCAACTTGAACGCTCTCGGAATCGACGTCCGCGAGAAGTGGATGTGCTGCAGCCTAGTGCCTCTGCTGTTGCTGTTGCCGCTGTTCCACAAGAACGTAGTCCCCATTCTGGAGCGCCTCGAGCACAGCGAACCAGCTTGAGCCGAGCGCGACAGCAACGAGCGCCCGTAAGCACGCGAAATTGCGCAGGCTAAGTCCTGGCGGCTGTGGTGCGGCGCCACCTCCACCGCCACCCGCAAGGCCGAGCGTGAATCCCTCAAGTGAGGCGGGGGAGCGTGTCGAGGGCGAAGCTTATGGCAACTCGTCGAGCGCGGCGACGACGCGTGGTGGGAGTGCGGTTTTCACGAGGACAGTAAGGAACGCGTCGCGAGTAAGCATCAGAAGCGCGCTTAGGACGTCACCGAAATTCGGGTCGGACAGATTCGTGGTGAGGAAGGAGAGGGCCGCGAGAATTGCAGGCCAGCCTGCATTAAGCATCGCATGCACCGTTTGTAGCCCAACTTGGTCTCGGCTCGGTCTCGGGGAGAGTTGTAGGGTCGAGTGAGCCCGGTTCACGCACGGGCTCGGTAGAACTGGCAGGTGGTTTTTTGAGGCAAACAGGCCCAATGGGTTCTACTTTTCAAGTGACCACCGCTTGTCTTTCTCAGTTCACAGGCCAAGCTTGCCAAGCTTGTAAACTACACTGCTTGCTAAATTGTGTTTCCACGTTCAGGTTAGAGCTAGCAAAGAGCGGAAATGCACAGGTAACCCTACCAGAACGTGTGGCACAGTCTTGAGCTGAGGTGAATGGATCAGAGTATTCCAATCGAGATACGGAAAGGTCATGGAATATTTCAAAACCTCCGACTGACAAAATTGAAGCCAACGTTAGACGTCCCGTAAAACCGGCATATTCCGCTACGCCCCTACACCATAACCATTGGCCGTAAATCGAATACTCAGAAGCACTCTATGGAACCGTTAGCGGTACTCAAAAAACACGAAGGACGGTGAGACTGACTGCGGTGGACGATACCCGGGCCCGATTCATCGTATTCTTGCTTTGAGCACCACAAATTCTGGAAGGTGCTGAGGGATGCGAGAATAGATCCACCAATCCAGACGGAGTACTTGCGCTCTGGCGGCGCGACAATCTTCACCTTCATACTGGAAGGAGAAAGCGATGTCAATTCCTTTTGCATACGGTCCGCAATACCAGGGAACATAGTCGTGCCCCCGGAGAGCACGACGTTGCCATAGAGGTCACGGCGGATATCGAGGTCGCACTTGAAGATCGAGTTGTATCTGAACAGATACCCTGTGATTACACCAAATTAGGTGCATTTCAAGCTGTACCCACGTAGTCTCATGTATGCCAGCAGCCTCTAGACCGAGGAAAGACGGCTGGAAGAGCGCCTCTGGAGAACGGAATCTATATTTTGGTTGAATTCACGGTATTCGTTTTTAAGACAGAAACATACCGCTCGTTGCCAATTGTGATTACCTGCCCGTCTGGGAGCTCGTAGCTCTTTTCTAGCGCCGAAGACTGAGCCGCGGTCTGCAATTCTTGTTCAAAGTCAAGTGCAACGTAGCACAGCTTTTCCTTAATATCACGAACGATTTCACGCTCGGCAGTTGTCGTAAACAGATACCCCCTCTCCGTCAGATGTTTGATCAGCAACTCGGTGATATCGCGACCGGCAAGATCCAGACGAAGGATGGCGTGCGGAAGTGCAAAGCCCTCGTAAATTGTCACCGTATGCGAAACACCGTCACCGGAATCAAGGACAATGCCAGTCGTTCGACCGGATGCGTACAGTGACAGGACAGCCTGGATGGCTACATAGAAGGCCGGGGCATTGAACGTCTCGAACATAATTTGTGTCATCTTCTCGCGATTTGCTTTCGGGTTCAGAGGTGCTTCTGTCAGTAAGACCGGGTGCTCCTCAGGAGCAACCCGAAGCTCGTTATAAAATGTGTGATGCCAGATCTTCTCCATATCGTCCCAGTTGGTGACAATACCGTGTTCAATGGGGTACTTCAAAGCCAAAATACCACGCTTTGACTAAGCCTCGTCACTGTGAGATGGTGGCAAGCCTTAAATAAGCGGACTGATAACGATGACCACTAACCCAACATAGGAATCCTTCTGACCCATTCCAACCATGACACCCTGGTGGCGAGGACGACCGACCGACGGTCGACCTAATTGCGGTGGTATGATTAACTGCAAGCCATGCGAGGACGAGTTGAGCACGAACGGGAAAACAGCACGAGGAGCGTCATCGCCTATGCAAACAAATGGGTTCAAGGTGACGCAGAGAATCCACGTATACTCTTACCAGCAACTAAAAGACGAGTATTAACCGCGAACCTACTTAAATTGTGACAGATGCAACTCACAGCCAGCTTTGCACATGCCAGAACCATTATCAATAACCTAAACGGAACAACGATAAGGCATTGAGGCGTCAATCGAGAACTATACACACGAGAGCAGCCACTTCATCTTCCATTGTAGTCTAACTGCACCAACGCAGGTGTTACAGGCAATATAGTCGACGCACAGTGATGGCAAACGCTAGAAATTGATGGAAGTCCGGAACGAACAACTCTAAATATTTAAGATACAGCAGGAATATCACGTGAGGAGCGAATCATGCAGCCTCTCCCTCGAGTCGAGTTCGTCGTACAGGTGAGCCTTATTTGACCATACTCCACCAAGTCCCTGATAGCTTAATATCCTTAACAGTGGCCCATATAGGTTACAGTATGGCTTTTGTGCGCTGCGTAAGCGGATACATGGACTTTTGCACGATGAATGTATGACAATGAAGTAAATAAGCCTCAGTCAGAGCTCGTCGTGGAACGAGCTGAAAAGACAATCGCTAATAAGCAGACGTTTGGAAATACAAGTTTAATACGTACTGTAGACGAGTTGTCCATGATGGTGGACAATCCGCTTAATCGCACCCTCCTTCTCGAGGTGTCGGATCGCAATCCGAGCCAGGCTACCATTGATCTTGAGTCGTTCGATGAGGATGCTTTGAGAAATGAATCGGAAGGTCGGCGCTTCCTTTAGGATACGATCATAAGTGGTCTTATCAAGAGTTACGGCGTGCTGCGCCTTGTCTTTGACCTTGCCCTTGGACCACTTCTTCTTCTTGGCGGCTTTGCCACCGGACGATGATGGTGCTGCCGCTTTGGCCTTAGCCTGAAAGAAAGTATCAGTACTAGCAAGTATCCGAACGGAATGAACACCATCCGCCCATTTATCCCCCCAAAACCAGAAGAACGACATTCAGAAATGTGCCGAGAGGGCACAAAGATTCACTTCCACAGTTGCCATGAGGGAAATATTACTTACCATGTTGTCGATGCGTCGTTCGTTGTTAACCTTTTCCTGTTATTTTCGTATTGCTCCCAAAGCCGGAGTTTTAATACGTTCAGACCCCGTCGGGTTTCGCCGAGGCAAAACTCAAAAATACCAGAAATCTCGGGTGATACCTTGACAGATGTGTAGCCCAGGATACAACGCGATATAATGGCCTATTCCAATGTTGTAGTGTTAAACTCCCCCAAAACCGGACTGATCTCACGAAGGCCTCAACCTGGACTCAAACCGTTATGAACCTGACATTCGGGAAGACATTCAAGAAAGGGTGCTCTTATATGCGTGGTACGACCGTCTTTGAACGAAAGAGTGCCAAATGGGCAGGATTTGACCAAGGTTTAGGTTCGGATACTCCTCTTTCACGGATCTAGCTACTAGATTGTGCACCACTGCCCTCAGCTCCAGCCCGAAGCGATGCCAGAAAATCGCTCAAACGCATACGGAGCTTCTGCAGTAGCTCATCGTCGTCTCGGGAGGGAGGGGGCTGTGTAAGTAATAAGTAGGGTGATCTTGTGGGAGAAGGGTCCTACCAGTTGATCAAGTAGGTACTATAAATCTATCAGCCGGATGCACGTGGTGATTTTGGGCGAAATGATTTATTCACCTCAGCCTCGTCTATGGTCTGAGAGATAAACGGAATACAGTGAATCCGTGTGGAAGTCGCAGAGTTGCAGACGGGGATGTACATACGAGAATGATGGGCCCCCTTTGAATCGATGAGCAGACTTCAGAGGCAACATCATGACATGGAATCGACTAACCTATTCATAGCCTGAAGTGAGACACGGTAAGGATCTATCGAGAGATTTGTTGCGAGATGCGCTATCTTTATCGGAGGCGCTAAGCGGTTGGCAAGACGCGATGGTGCCAGCGTATATACTGCGGCACTACGGTATATGACCCTAGCATAATACAACATCAGCCACCGTAATCACAACCGGTGATGCAGGTTTTCAAAATCGCGCCCACTGTCCAACAATACGATTGGGGTAAACTTGGAATTTCCTCCAAGGTAGCCGTATTTGCCCAGTCTGCTGGCATCCCTGATTTCCATGTTGATGAGTCGAAACCCTACGCTGAAGTACGTGTCTATGCGATGAATCCCTGCATCGAACTTGAATTTAACGTCGCGGAAGCTGTGGATGGGGACACATCCGAAATCTCCCTCCCTCGTCTTAGCCTCGGGAGAAACTCTTACCAGCTATCTTGCCAAGAACAAAGGTCTAATTGGCGAAAGGGTCGCACAGAAATTTGGGACGGAGGAGGGCAATCTTCCTTATCTTTTCAAAGTGTTGGCCATCGAGAAGGCACTCAGCATTCAGAGTCACCCGGATAAGGCGACAGCAGAGAAGCTGCATGCACAGCAGCCAGACATTTACAAAGGTAAACCCACTCCCGCTGCCGTGCGGGTATGAACATCGAAGCCTGGCTTTATAGATCCAAATCACAAACCCGAGATGGCGCTCGCTATCACACCCTTCACCGCGCTTTGCGGCTTTCTCCCGTTGACACACATCGTCACGTACCTCAACACAGTACCCGAATTAGCGGCACTGGTTCCCCAGGTCGTGTTGGACAACTTTCTGCGTGTAGTACCCATTACAGTCCCGAGTGCGCCAGCGGCAAAGCAGGCGCTGCGTGATGTATTCTCAGCAATCATGACCGCACAAACGGACACCTTCACCACACAGCTTGCCATGCTCATAAAACGCTACGAGTCCCTCTCCGTTCATGCAGAGGAGGAAGGCGTTCGCGAGCTTGTGTTACGTCTGAACACGCAGTTCCCAAACGACATTGGAATATTCTGCTCGTTTTTGCTAAACTATGTCGAGCTGTCGCCGGGCGAGGCAATCTTCCTTGGCGCGGGAGAGCCGCACGCTTACGTCTCTGGCGGTCAGCATCCCCGTCTCTTCCATGCTTCTACATATAGATGTTAATCATAAGCACGACATGTCGCAGAAATTATCGAGTGCATGGCCAACTCGGACAACGTCATCCGTGCTGGACTCACCCCAAAGCTACGCGACATCCCAAATTTGATTAACACGCTCACTTATGCTGCTGCCCCTGCTTCGCATCACGTTGTGAAGCCTCTACCCTTCTCAGACTCCTCGGCATCCACTCTTTACGATCCCCCGATTCCTGAATTCAGCGTGGTGGAAACGACCCTCACATCTGGACAAACAGAAGGACACCGCGCAATAGACGGACCAAGCATTGCTATCATCGCTAGCGGCAAGGGCAAAATACAATGGTCCAAAAGCTCTCTGGACGTGGTACGAGGTGAGGCCGTCTTCGTCGGCGCGAACATTGCGATCAATTTCTTTGCCGTTGGAGAAGAGGACGAGAAGCTCGAAATTTACCGAGCATTTGTTGAAGTGTGATAATTTCCTGAACAAAGGCGCAGGGATGTGCTCTCATGAGGGGACAGTTCAGGCTGAAACAGTAATAGACCCTTGTATCTGCGCAGAAGAGAAAAAGGCCCGGCAATTAACAAGTGAACGTTCAATCACTATCACTACTACTGTCATTAGCTGCAGCCTCATCCTCGTCCGTAGAACTCTCATCGTCACTCTCGTCCTGGCGTTTCTTGACAGACCCACCACGCATCGCTGCCATCTGACCCGCCAGCGAATCCTCCTCTGGGTCTGAGATCTCGTCCTCTTTATGCTGCTCGTCGGCATTGAGCGCTGTGAACTCCTCCACCCGTAACTAGTCCAGTGTCAGCAACTAGTGAAGTTGTAAAATAATAGGACGTGGAAGTGATACCTGAAGGTCTTTTGCTGCGTCCTCGGCTATGTATGTGTCACTCACCACTATGACACGCCAGGTGAACAGACCGGTGCCCGGTGGCGCCTGGAACTTGAGTTTGTATGACCGATAGTCCCTCACGTGGGTAGGATTGGCAAATGGCACGTCGGTAACCTTCAATGGAGGGACGACCAGCCGATCGCTTTTAGCATCAGTAAGAACAATCCACCAACTAGGCTTGTGATTCTAAGTATTAATCTGTGTCAGCCAAAACGATCAAGGTGAGGAGCAAACAGCAAACCGAAGGCCATAAAGGTGTGTGACTAGAGCCGAGAATCGGTGCAGCTGACTTGAGATCTTCGACATCTCTTGGGCTATTTAGGAACACATCATCAAGGCGAGCTTCTTCGTCGGCGTCGACTGTTGGGCGATTCTCCGCACCAGCGTCGCCATTTGTTTCAGAAGCTGGGGTGCCTTTGGGTGGGGAAACACGGAGCTTCATGACTAGGTGTACCAGCGCCTGGGGCGTTACAATACGCTCGCCAACGACTACGAGGCCGAGTCAGACGACACGCAGAGTGTGACGACACTACAACGTACCTCTGAACTTGGCGTCAACAATTTCTATCCTTCCCCAGTGCTCCAAGGTCTTTCGCGCGTCTGCGGCAAGTGAGTCCTTCTTCTGCTCCTCTAACGCTGTAATGACGTCCTTGAAATCGCGGGATAAAGGTGGCAAGGCACGGATCTCATCATTTTTGAGGCCTGGCAACTGCGCCCACCGTGCACCTGGCAAACCGGGTAAAATCCCCTGCGCTAAGTACGCGTGCAGACGCATGGCCGCGATTGTGGGCTGTGACCAGTTGCGTGCGGTTGTGATGGTGAGGAGGGCATTGAGGAGGTTTGGTGTTTGTAGGAGGACGCGTGCCTGGTCTGTGGAAGAATAATTAGATATCATTTAGTGGAGTAATTTGGAAAACGACGCACATTTCTGGAGTGCCAAATCTCCAATGGGAAGACGCAGGAGGTGTGCATAGAGTAAGATTAGCGAATGCCAGCGAGCGTCAAGTTCGCCTATGGCATGATGAAATTGCTGCCGGATGCGAGCCCAGCGAGGACCAAGTTCCGCTTCAACGGCTTTCTCAAGTGGGCGCAAGGCAGAGCTGGACGCTGTCGACCCTGACGCTACCGTCTGCCACTCTGTTGCCCGGCCGATTGCCGAAACAACTTCATGGACGTCAGAAGTCTCAGTAAGCGCCTTCCAGAAGCTCATCGCAGTCTGAGCAAAAATGCCATCCTTGGTCTTCCGGCGGGACCCGAACCACCAATTACCCTGATATGCGCAAAACGTCTCAATCTAGGCGCAAATTCTCAGAAGAGAAATGAATACATACCACGATAACCGGGAGACCAATGCCAAACAGAACTCCATAAGTGCCAAGAACCCAGACATTATTATGCGCCTCTACAATCCATGGAGGAAGTGCAATGCCCATTATTACCTCCTGACGGCCATCCGGGTGCCCATATTCTTGGAAATTTTTCCGGATGGTCTCGTCGGTAAGTCTGCACTAGGTTAGATCAGGTAAATTCTCATAGATTAATGCGTACGCTTTATACGCTTTGGTAATCTCGACAAAGCGCGCGGCCACAGATTCAGCTGTATCATTAACGGTGAGCTTCACTTTGTCAGGGTGACTGTGTGAATAGTGAGCAAGACCATGAGTGAAGAATGAAGAGATACTCACTATGTTTTGGAGAGCTTTTTGTAGTGAGACTTGATGTCCTTTTGCGACGAACTCTATCGATGAACGTGATATAAGATACTAATAGTACAACACGGATATTGGGTCGAAGGCTGCAACCAGGGACTTACAGATTTGATTCGCAGAATCTCAAAGGGATCGTATATCTTATTATCTATCTTTGTAGTGGTGACCTTGTATGCCAACAGACCAAACCCAACCCAACCCAGGATAATGAAAAGGCTTCTGCAGAGGGGGTCAGTCGTAACAAGTGGGATAAGTAGAATGGGACACACTTAATTGTGATTTTAGGTCTAAGAAGAGTGCCCTTCTCGCGTTTAAGGATTCGGGTACGCTTTTCGCCGCATGCGGAGCACTCGCAAGCAGTTGAGGGTATATCCACTTCTGAGGGGCGACGCGCCACAGTCAGAGAGCAGATTACAAAAGAAACCTATGACTTACTGGAGGCCAAGGATATCTGTGAGAATGTGACCGGAACTAGGACCATAAAGAGGACCGTGATTATAAAGAAGAGGGCCATGTGGCCCGTTTCGTCGTAAGTGTAGCTTGCCATGGCGGGCGTGAAATATTGCAAGCAGGCGTGCTAGTGTACAGACTGGTCGCCGCCGGGGTTTGGCTGACAGAGTTTTAAAGGAAGGACAAACGCAAAGCTTGACGGGGTTGGATACGTCTTGCGCTAATGTTTAATCGTACGATACAAGAGCGAAGCGTTGCGAACAACAACGAAGAGGGTGCGAGAAATGAAAGACAAGACAAGATACTTTGTGCTGGCGTGGCAGCTTATGTCATCCCTTCGCCCCTCATGCGTATTCGCATCCTGTCCGAGTTCGAGCAGATGAATCTGCCCGGAATCAGGTCTTGGTTCAATGTTGATAGAGAGAACACAGTAACATCGCTCAAACTCAGCTTATGTGCATCAGTCCCTACCCTGCGCGATGCACATATCCGTGCCGAGGACCTCGTGCTCACCCTCGATGACTTTGAGTTGTTCGACGACTCCCCAATCCACATCCTCCGGGACGGGGACCTTATTTGGTACGCTGAACACGTGTATCTTCCATCACTTAATTGACGGTTGTAACAGCTTGCGTCGCCGTAGGCATCTACCCAAACGCAGGGCAGAATTTAGTGAAGACATCCCACGAAAAAGGCGTCGATCGTTACCCAATGCCAATGGCGCGGCTGGTAGCCGTGCCGCAGTCGGAAGCGTTGGTATAAATGGGTTTATTTTTCAGACACCTACGCGTCTTCGTAGAGGCCGGTCAACAGAGTCATCATCTTCGTCGTCATCATCAAACACGAGCTCGCATACCTCTTCCGATGACACGTCTTCAAGCTCAGAGTCTACCTCGGGGTCGAGCTCGAACTCGGGTTCGGACTCGGATTCAGATTCGACTGGCTCGTCTTCTTCTGATAACCTCGTCCGTCGTGTTCCTCGTCCTCCACCGTTGTTTGAACTCCAAAGGAAGAAGCCATCTCAACCAACGTACGTGACCTCTATGCTGTCGAGAATTTATTTATGAGCCGCGCTCGTACCACAGGTCTGCCCCAGTCCCACCTGGATTTGGGAAGCCGCAGACTCATAAACGCAATGAACGTCGCCGGAAAAAGCGCGTCGCGGAGCGTGGGAGTGATGTGGTCCCGCCGGTGCCAGCAGGCGGCTCAAATGCGATAGCCCTAGGTGTTGCGAAGTCTGTACACACGCCAAAACCGATGATGATGTCTTTAAAGAATAAAAATAAGCGGCGGGATTTCAAGAACGCCATCGGCATGCCCTCCCATATTACTTTTCAAGATAATGAAGTCGCTCCCAGTCCGCCAACGATACTAGTACCTCCTAGCGAGAGGGGCCAGCTACCTCCGAGGTTGTTCATGACGAGTGTGGACGTCGAAGAGGATATGTGGCCGAGGGATAAAGACCAAAACTGGGACCGGAAGCAGAAGAAAGCACAGAGGGAATCGTACGGACAAGCAGTGAACGAGGCTGATATCACTCTCGATTATAGCAGGACTCCCGAAGAGGACAGCACAGCACCTATCTCGATGCTGAATTACACAGCGCTTGAGAACGCGTGGGTGGGTGCACCGCCAATAGAAAAAGAGGCCGCACTTCCGACTGGATGTGTCGTCGGGTGGCAGGTACGTCAATACCCTACGTTTTTCGACGAATAATTTCTCAGATGGTGTAGGAACTCGGCATAAATCCGACTACGCTTACACCAGAAATGATGCTATTCTTCGCACGAGTGGTGACATGTGGCGAACGTGGTGCAGTTGTTGTAGGACTTCGTCGTCCAGGATCGGGAATGGCCTCATTTGCTGGTGGAGATTTGAAGGACGAAGAAGAGGAGGAAGAGTACTCCTGGGACAAAATTCTAGAGATGCACTGGAGGCTTGTTTCCAATTAAATATATGAATCGCTGCCAGAAGAGAATCAAAGGTCGAGAGGACGGGCCAAGAAGTTTCCCTCTGATGTAGATTCGAGCAGATCGGACCTTTATTATAAGCATGAGCTGGTATGTGTCTACTAGTAATACAAACTGTCAGTATCTAAATTTACATTTTTAATACCTGGCAAGGCTAGGTAGATGTTATTAATGACCCAGGCTGTCCTGTAATGCAGAAAGTCTGGTCTGCACGTCCGAGGTCATTGCGAATGATTCTAAAGAGACTGTAAGGTAAATGTGGCCATTTTTATGGGCTATAGGACCCTGAAGATGCGAAATTATCAACTTCGGATGAGGGGGCAGACGACCACGGTGAGACAGCATCGTCTACCATGATGCCTGAGATGCGGTTAACGATAGACTCGGGATATTGTCTAGCATTTCGTGAACAGGCGCCAACTAGAACAACGTAGACACATACCGTTCCTGGACCCGTCCAATGAGCGAAAGTGCATGATTGCGGTTACCATTACTGAGCTCTGCGCGAACCATTGCTTCCCAAGTTGATGGCTAAAGGAGTACATTAGCGTAGGTTTAGAGTTTTACTCTTATGGGGCTTACTTCGCGATATACGAGCTCATTGGGCGAAATGCGCGGCGCCGCCGAGGAATCATGCGGCGCATGGTTATGTGGTGCAGCGACACCAACTGAGGGATCTGCCAAGGATTCGAATACCTTCCGTGCTTCCTCAATATTTCCCGCCGCGGCAAAACCCCTAATAAGTAAGTTGGCGATGTAGGCCGTCATGTGTACGCCAGATTGCTGGAGGCGCTCCAGGTACGCGGGGATGAGATCCGTGCGGCGAAGGGTAACGAACACATTGATAAGGGCTTCGAAGGCAACAGCATCCGGAAGGTGGGCTCGACTTGCGACGGTGCTGGGATGCTTCTGGATTGAGTCGAACACCGCAATTGCCTTGTCAAGGTCTTTGCCGACGCAACCGTAGGCATGGATGAGTGCAGCCCAGTGCGAACCTTGCACAGTTACCCCCTTGTCTTCAACGAGCTGGGCAAATGTCCTTTCCATAGTCTTGAAATCAACCGGTGAAATTGTCCCATAACAATCAAGGAGAAGCTAAATGAATTTTTGGGGTCAGCGCGTTTACAGGAAATCTTTGGATGATCATACCTTGTATGTATGTGCGGTTAGCTTGACCCTAGCGCTAACCATACGGTTGTAGTAGTGTAAGAACCTGACACGATTTGGTTTGGTCTGGACGTAGAACTGCATCATGGTGTTATAAGGGGGAACGCGGGGACGGAAGTTATTCTGCGCGGTCATTTCCTCGAAGAGCGTTTCGGCCGAGGCGCTGTCGCCGACACGGCAGCAGGCGGCAATGACAGCGCCATACGTTATTGACGACGGAACGATATCGGACGACTTCATTACAATTCCAGTGCGTAGTCCGTCTTGCGCGCCTTGGCGAGCTTTGAAATTGTAGTATTGTAAAGGAAAATGTTGGCTTGTACCCCGCGCGCCTGTGATTCATGGAAGTACTCGAGCGCCCGCGCCGTGTCGTCTGTCGTATCTTTGACACACCTAATCAGTGCGCCATATGCGTCTGCGGTCGGCGTCAAACCCTGCTGAAGCAGGCGCATGCGATGTGCATCCGCTGATAACCCATCACCAGCATGGCCTCTTGCAATTATCATAGAGTTTTCAATGGCGGCCCAACCATCCAACTGCGCGCTCTTGGTACCAAGCAGAAGCGAGATGAGGTTCTGAGCAACGCCGTACAAATGGTCGACTTTAGCCATCTCGCCAGCGCGTCCGAGACCTTCAATGAGGCGACCGATAACCTGCGGAGTAGGGTAAGTGCCCAACACTGCGCCGCGCTCAAATCTTTGAAATGCTGCGAGCGCATTGTCATCTTTTCCGCGGTGCATACTCAGCTCATCGACGTAACGCCCTTGGAAGTCATCGATCCTCATCGTCCCAACATCGATTGGAGCTGCGTTCAGAGTAGGTTGGGGTGGAGGTAGACCCGTTGGTTGAACGTAAGTAAAGGTCTTGGGGCTTGCAAGTAAGGCAGAGAAGCCAGGGCCAAGGTTTTCCATGAGTGCGGTAGGTTCCACAGTACCTTTCTGGTCGATGACAGGACGAAGGAGATTGCGCATCACCGCCTCCGAAATGTGACTAGGGTCGATGTCGAAGCGCGCCATATCCGTGAGAAGAGAGAGGGCCTGGGAGACACCACCGTCCTTGGTCGTAGAGTCCCCATATGTGCCGACTGAGAACGCCAACGCCTCCCAGTCCTGAGCGGTAAGCTCCGAGAAATCGTCCTGACGCTCTTGAGCAAGAGTGTATGCACCCAAGACCGCCTGACCAAGGCGTTGCGTAATGTGCATTCCCCGAGCCGCCCAAATCTTCACGACGCGCAACACGGAGGGGAGGGGGAGAGGACGGGGGATATCCTTGTCGAAGAGCACCATATCCGAGACCAAGCGAATGAGGTCAGGTCTCTCATCACGCAGGGTGTCATAGGGTGCCCGTGTAGGCCAGGTTATTACTCTATCTGTACGGGAGAGCTGCTCGACAAGATCGATGGCTTTGTCCACGTAACCGAATCTCGCATACATCCCGATGAGTTCCTGTGTGGCCTCGTGCCCATTTACATCAAAGAGGATAGAACCCCAATTCTCGCGTGGACCGAGAGCGGAGAGGGCTTGGTCCAAAAACACAACCGCTTGTTCCACGCTGACTTCGTGCGATTGTAGATATCGAATATTGGCAAAGTATGCGATACGGCGCATAAAGTATGGGATCTGACCAGGACTATCCAAACGAGCGGCATAGCGCGCATACAGGCGGTTAATATCATCGACACGATCCAATTCGCAAAGTTGATTGAGGACATGTCGCCAGAAGTCGATGGTAGGTTGCGGTGGTTCCAGCGTTGGGGCCCATTCATCATCCGTATGTTTGCCTTGGTCGATCAGTCGCTCGAACCACGAAACAGCGCTAGAGGGGTCGCCCATCAGGCAGAAGCCACGCACAATGACGACGTAGGTAGACATTGCTGGTGCAGGGACGTCCTTCGGGCCAAACTCTACTCCAGCTTTTGTGTCGAGCATCTCACCGAGCAGGTCTAAGGCAACACCAGGGTTAGCTGCACGCAGGTATGCATTAATCATGCTGTTCCAAACGCGAATGTGCCCCGCTCGTGCGGACATCGGGTTCGTTTCGTTCCATCCAATTTTGCCTTCCGAACAAATTTTCCGGAATTCGTCAAAAACGACGCGTGCGCCCCCGATGTCATTGACTGACATGTATACGTCGAGAAGACGGGAATAAATAGAGGCGGTGATTTTGGGAATACCACGCCTCTCAAGATAACTGAACACACGAATGGCTTCCTTGACGTTCTGATGGCGTGCACAGGAGTGGAGAAGGGAGATATACACTGATGTCGGGAGGAAGTAGTTGTGGGTTGCCGAGGCAACGTTGAAGAGACGCAATGCAGAAGGAAAATTCTGTTCTCCACGGAGGGTCTCAAGGCGTCGCTGGTCAACGAAGTTCTCGGCATGATCGGAAAGGCCCAAAGCATGACGCTTCTCAATACGCCTGGAGATGGCCTCGACGTGCCTGGAGATTTCCTCATCACGTGTGACAAGCACATTGATGAGTGTCATGTAGGTACGCGTATTTGGCTGGATGGAACGGGTAACCATGTCATTGTAGGTTTGCAGAATCTCCGTTGGTTGTTCATTATGCTTGCGAAGGGCGACAAGCTTATCAAGAATGTCGTTCCAGTTATCGACAGTCGACTCATAGTCGGGTTGTCGTAACTTTAAGAGTTCTGCACGTACTTCAAACGGGTTCGGAAGCTGTGGATCCGTGGGGGCCGTGGATGCTGGAGAAGTAGATCGTGGATGTAAAGGAGACTTGGGACGAACTTCCGGAGCGAGAACAGATTGCGGATGAGCTGAGTCTGTCAGGTCGATGGGTTGAGCGGGACGGGATGGCAGGGGGGCGTCACCGGGAAGACTGGAGACGGGGACTGTAGAAGCCGTGGAGTTGCGACGGATAAGGCGTGGGGTGGGAGGTCGTGAGGCGACTTCCACATCCTCTAGAACAAGTTGAGGACGATACGGCCCCACAAAGGCGTGATAGAGGCGCGCATGTTCCTGGACAGCTTGCAAAACGCCGAAACTTTTTGCGCGCTCAGCAGTCGCAATAGCGTCAGACCCAAGCGAGAAACTTTGACTCCGACTCCGCTGTTTCCGTGCAACGCGTGTTGACTGGGTGGTAGTTTGAGGAAGAGTGGGTCTAGATTCATCGGTGTCATCTTGGTAGGTTACACCCGTGTCCGTGGAGGATGTATTTGCCTGGGCTACAGAACGGCTCGGTTGCTAAATGGGAATAAGAGACCGAACCTGGAGTGGCACCGAGGGATGATGACTCACTTTGTAACCCGAGTAAAACCTACTACCGGGGTGGAATTTAGCTCCTCCACCTGCGCCAGCATGTCCGTTACCCCAACTTGAAGAGCCAGTATTGTTATTCCAAGGGGCTAAGCTGGATGTCGAAGATTGGTTCGTGCCAGTTTGAAAACCGAGGACATTCCGGAGCGTATGACCGGCTTGATTCTGTGCCGCAGCGACGGCGCGGCTCGTGTGGTGGAAAATGTGACTAGCTACCTGTGGTAGCATACTCAGGTGGGCTTGTCAGAAGCTGCCCAAGTCAATGAAGGAGGTGATGATGAAGGGACGGCCCTGCGTGGGGCCAGACGCGAAAACTTAATGGCTAGTTGAGTCGGATGAAAAAACGCAAGCCGTTGCCGTTGCCGCTTCGACACGTCGACGACTTGATAACATCCAAATTATAAATTGGCTACAGTAAATAAATAAATATTTATATATCCTTTAGTCTAATCTGGCCTCCTTCCCGCCCTTGTAAGAGGTGTCGTCCGTTACCAGCCGTCTTATTATCCAAAAAACGGCCAAGATACCCAGCGCAAAAAAACTCAGCGTTGCCCAAGGGTGCTCGCTCACCATTCTTTCTGTAGCAATCAACTTATTGTTGATGTACTAGACAACTATGAGAATCTGATTCTCGCGCGAGGCTTGAGGACTTACTCTGACGATGCGTTCAATGATGTTCTCAGAATGTCGCACACTCAAGGTGCCATTCATTGCGTCACCTAGTGCCGAGAATATAGTTGCATCGTCAAGCATCAAGCGACTGCCAGTCCTGGTGGTATCAAAGTAAACCAATCGCTGCGACACAAAAATTAGCCACCGACAGAATGCACGTTATGTATGTAAACTTACCGAATGGTCCACAATGACAACCTGTGCTGGGCCCTTAATACCATACATACTTTTGAGCCAACTCGCCCATCGTTCCTGGTCCATCCAAACAAACACGACCTGTCGCCCTCCATGCGGTGGTGAATACTGACTGCCACCAGTCCTACGCCATTCGGCGGCGAACCCGCGAAGCGTCTCGACAATCTGATTGCGCTCGATACCAGAGGCAGAAACAGAGGCCAAGAGAACAAGTGGTTTGCTCTCTGCATTCATCACCTCCTGGAATGATCCCTCGCCGAGCTCCATGGCTAACGGCAAGCGATAGGTTTGTAACCATTTGGAAAGTTCTTCGACACTTGTCTGCGCGTTAAACTGGAGATGAGCTGCGGCACTGGCGTCACCATCTCTCAACGCGATCAAAGAGATATCAGAGGTAAGGGGGAGGGCAAAGTGAGTAAAGAGTTCTGGAGCACTAGAAACGTATAAAGGAGGTGATCCCAACAATGGACGTGCGGCTTGTGTAAGACTAGGCTGCTACATATTGAGCGAAGTGGTACGTTTAAAGTAATAAATATGGGCTCACGGGAAGTGACACGCCAGGCGATTGCAAAGCGATATACAATGCAGAGTTATCTTTCACAACTTGCCCGAAATCCGCGTATTCTAACTCTAGGAGTACTCTACTTTCTTGGTCAGCGATATATTAGTATGTGATGCTCAAGAACTCACGGTTTAACTGCTGTCTCGGCCCAGTTCTTCATTGCTTCAAGTTTGCGACTGCCCGAATACTCCGTCTTCTTTCCAGATGCAGGGTAGAAAAACAACATTGGAAAGCCAGTCACTCCTTCCGAAGAGCAAAGCGACTTGTAATCCTCGCAATTAACTTCCGCGACAGTAACTTGACGTTGAAGCTCTTTGGCGAGTTTTTCCCAAGTCGGCGCTAATTTTTTGCAATGACCACACCTGTCGGAGTATGTATCCTCATTAATTAATGTCCACTCAGAGCTTCCCTCTGAGAAGATGGGAGACCCACCATGGTGCAAAGAACTTTACAAAGACGTCGTCGCCCGCAACAACGCCTGCAAAGGTCTCGGGAGCGAGAGCGAGTACCTCTCCATGAGGATTCCGTTCATTATGTAACGTTTGTTGGTCATTCTCAGAAAGTTCTGGCGGTGGCACATTGTCGGAGGGCTTAGACACTCCCGTGTGTTCTTCGATGAAATGTATAATACGTTCATAGTCGCGGGCGCCATCGAACGTAGCTCGGAGCGTGCCATCATGATACAGTTGCATTTCTGGATAACCTGCGACACCATTCTCGTTGCAAAGGTCTGTAGGCATTTCAGACAAAGGAACAGAACCCCTAGAAACGAAAATGCACGTGCCACCACTGACAACACAGTTCACTTGGGCAAGGTTAATGCGTGATCCAGTATAATCATCGACAAGCGCGTCCCATGTTGGTGCAAACAGCCGGCAGTGGGGGCAATACGGAGAAAAGTGCTCAACGAACCTGAGCTCGCCTACATTAGTCCAGAGAATGGGTCAGAGGTCAAAGCACTGACCAATAGCCCTTCGCGATAGTCTTGCTGAAATCCTCTGATTTTAATAATTTCTGTTCTGCGCTTTTCGCCGGGAGAGCAAATGCAAAGGAGGCAATAAGTAGAAAAAAGGAGAAGGGTTGCATAAATCGTAGTGATACGGCGGGGTCTGGGATGATTTGGCACAGCGAGTGAGAGAGATGCGTGGGAAGATTTACCAAATGGAAAGCTTCGCCTATCCACAGTTCTCCTCGACTGTTCACGTCGCGCTTTTCAAACATGTCACAAACGCGGCAAAGCTTAAGGCCCGCATCGTACGTGCGAGCACCTTAGAAGGCTCAGAGGGACAGGTGGAGCGCGAGGCAGTTAATTTTGCCTTCGTCAATGCCCGGCTGGTGTGTCGCGAAAGCTGTTCATCATTACGGATAGCGTGATTGAGAGCTGCAGATAACGAGCACCTTACATATTCAGACGGCTATTACCCAGGCCATGCTGGCTGTAGCACAAAATGCTTTGAGGACTAAGACAGTGCACTCAGAGGTTATATGGGCATTGAATCCGGGCAATAATGTGAGCCACTTTGTCAATCGCTATCTTTGCCCAGAATCGAGAAGATGCCCCTAGATTACGGAAGCGTTACGTCGCTACGGCATTTCTGACGATAGCACTGCACTTCTCGTCGTTCGAATCGACCCCCTCGACCCCTCGGATGTCACGAGCAGAATGAGTGCCGTAGTTGAAGGCACTCAAGTACCCATTTCGCAACTCACGGGTTTGACCGATTGGATCGCCGTGAAAAAGGTGGGCGAGATTATCTTCATCCTTATTCTGTGCTCAATTTGCGTACCGGCAGTACAACAAATTGAATGCGGACCCCGTTATCAGGGAAGTGCAGAATGACCCGAATCGTGAACATTACTTAATCGATAACATCGTCATAAGCCTCGTAGCGATGAAGAGCGTTGCTGCGTGATTCGGACCGGAGCCTGCAGTACTGAAGCTGTACCCCCGAATGTAGTTCGAAAGTAATTCCAATCACACATCACGAGACGTAAATGCTCTCTCAACATGAAAAGCACCGCTGCTTTCCAAAAAAACGCTCACTTCAGCATTGATCGTATGCAGCCGCATGGCACAAGCTAGCAAGCATTCCGCAACCCAACGCGCTAACATCATAGTTCATCCTTCCGAGACTCTGTCTCGGCTTCTAGGGGCAAGCACAACGCGGGCGTTGTCCCTGTGAATAAATACTCACACTTCTCTAGTTCAGTTACCGCTAGTAAAATATTCTCTGTCCCACAAGTCAGGTCAAGCTGCGAGCAATTGTTAGGACCCGCAAAGTCTAGGTGACCGAATTACGGTACCTTCACGCAGCGTTCTGGCCCATTCCAGCACCTTGCGCCATGACTGTACACTTGGGTGGAGTAGTACTCCGTGGAGCCTTCTGCTACACCAGGAGTGGGATTCCACGACGCGAAATTTCTATTCCCATGAATGAGTTGAGATGCGCGCACCGGACTCGTTCAGAAGATTTCGCACCCGAGACTGAACGACGATCCCCCGTGATATGGGGATTGTCTCGCCTCTCCGAATAGACACACCTCATATGTGTAACTAGAAAATCGATGAGATGGGAACATAAATTTGAGATAAAAACTTACCCTCCCGTATCTTTCGTAAGACATGTGTTATGCAGTTTCTTCCATTCGCCCTGTGCACCGTATACGGTAGGGTCGAACAGATCCACCAACTCTTGTCTAACGTTTTCCGAATGTTTTTGCGCAAGATTGAGGCCATTCTCAGCGTTGTTGAGTTTCTCTCGCGCTCTGGAAGCCTCTATCATGTCTCGATTCAGTACACGCACATAACCGACGATGACTAGTCCGACCTGAGGCAGCGGTGGAAGAGCCTTTGACAATACCGAAGACTTGTAACCAAGATACGAGAGTATCGCGAACGGCCTCATATTGTGGAATTAAGAAACCAGGGAGGTACGTATTGATGCCATGCGCTTGAAGAGGAATCAATTGTTCATGGGTCATGTAAAGTCTGGAAGGCGCTCACTAGGGGAAATTGAAGCTGGTTCATCAACGTATGAGTCATGCTCTATGAGCAATGAGACGTGGTCAACGTTGAGAAGTTCATCAAGTTGTTGCTCGAGTTGTTGCGCAGACCATTCGCCCTCCTCTAACCCTTCCTCGACCTTGTCAACTTGAGTCATTTTTCCATCCTCCTCATCACTTCCTTCTTCGCGTTCGACCTCAGTAATGTGCGGCAGGCCTGCCAGGTATTCCCAACCGCGCACTGCTTCGAGGACGGCCATGTCTTGGTAATTCGGGTTGTAGCCACGACGAAGGGTGTCAAGAATGTCACTTAGTTGCTTTTCGCGTTCAAGGTGCTTTTCATGTTCTCGCTGAAGAGACTTGAGCGCATTGTGATGTGTGATAAGAGAGGTATACAACGCTGTGGCATATGTCACTGATGTTGCAAGAAGATGCAACCACCGAACGTACGCGACATTTTCTGGTGTTCAAGGACCTCTGCGGAAAGTGCTTCCGTTCGCTCCGCGAGACCTGTGATGAATGGGGAAATGCTGAAGATATGATGCGGCAAGCCTGAGCACACCTCTGAACCGAGCAACCTCCTTCTCATGACTGACAATCTCTTTCTGAGAGTTATCGATCTCTACTTCTAACCGTTTTTTCTCTTTTTGTGCGAAGGCAATGTATGTCGAACGGATTTTCGAACCCTAGATACTGAATCAGAACAGTGAAGTGGGAGTCACGCAGTAGTGCTCACAGTCTTTCGTAACTTTCGCGCAGCCTCTTGTTTTTGGAGATATCGTTCACCAACCGCTGCACAAGTGTTCTCGCATATACCAGCGGGCTCATCGGACCCATCACAACAAGCAGGTTCTAAAGACGCGTCAGAAGATGAAGGGTGCTGCAGAGCGTAAAACCGACCACACAGCCCATCATTTACGCGCGAACTCGGGATACTTGCGCCGATATGACCTTCATTCGTGCAGTAGAAGGTATTACCCGAACACGCACTCGTTCCTAGTAAGGCTTATAAGACTCTGACAAAAAGCATGGCGGAAAGGATATACCTGGCTCATCACTACCGTCTATACAGTCACAAAAATCGTCGTTTACGGCTGACCATGGAATGGTCTTGCTGCCATCTAGACAAGTCCACGTAGATCCTTTGGGCTTGTATTGGGAAAGTAAGGATGGGTGAACTCCACGGATTTGTGGTAACCCTGCAGGGAAAACGAGAGTCGGGACCAAGGAGAGTAAGAACAGCAAGGAGTGCATCGAAAGACAGCTGCCAAAGATTGGGCTGAAATTGAATCCGCTCGACGTGGAGAGCTTTGGGTGTTTACCTTTATTTGTCACTAAGCACTTTCCACTTTCTCTCCCCGACTTGTTCCATTCCAATTGTTCACCACCTCTCACTTGGTTTTCACAAATGCTGCAGCACACAGAAACCACACCATATGATATTGATACCATTTCAAAGCTGGTTATTCAGCCTATATCCTGTGACTGGAGTGGCTGTACAGCTACAATCAATAGCTGGTTTACACTTCAAAAGGTGTGTGAATACCTCTGCCAATTATATTTACACTTCCCAGTTGGGCATCATGTGGCTTCTATGCATTCACACACACATAAATTATCTTTCATTTAGCATTTACAGCTACATTGTCAAATTCAGCTACACTGTCAAATGAATGCAGTCAAATCAAAATCTAAGGTTGGCTCCTTTATAGTTTATAATTATGTTTCTCATTCCTAACCTTTCATAGGACAATGTTCTTATGACATGTCAAATTGATGGGTGCCAAGATTTTGAGCACCACTCAATTGTTATGCTTGAAAATCATATTAACAAGTGTCATCTGGACTTGATACATATTCCATGTCCCACCCTTGGTGAGTTTTCTGACCTACCTTTTCCCATTACAGTATATCAGTCTTATTATAATTTACAGGTTGTTTTCACACAGTGGCTGCTTCTCAAAGCCAACATTCTCACTTTTTAGCAAAGCACATAAAATTGCTTTATGTTGACCCCTCAAGTCATTTCTTTAAGCCACAAGCATTTCCCTCAAATTGTCAATTGTCCCCACCCCCATCTTTACCCTTGGACTCAAGATTTCCTAGTTATAAGCTAATATCCCACATATCAGCAAATAGATCACAAAGCACACTTGCTAGCAAGGGGATAAACAGGTAAAGTGCCAAAGATTGATGTATATTAATTCTAATTGACTTGGGTTAGTTTGACTAAATCAATCAGCTATTTAAAAGTGTCACACAACTCAGACAATAAACAACAAATGGCCAGAAAATATCTAGCCTCATCAACTTCTATGTGCTCTACTTCAGAGCCTGATAATGACATGCTTAAGCATGTATTTGATGACCTATCATGTAACACCCCTAATACTTTAATAGCTCAGCATACCCCTATACCCTCTGATCCACAGATAGATTCTATGTTGTCTGCACCACCTTCTTGGAGGTTACAGATAGATAGGCCAGCTAACATGCCTCTAACTATTGGGTATAGTGCTTTTATGACACTATTTTAATTATCACACATGGGGTATCTAGCAAAGAGAGGGGTTATCTTTGATAGATTGCATTATAGTATATTTTCTGTATTTCCCTCATCCTTGTGTTGCATTAGGAAAATGACACTTTATTTGCCATAACTTGCAGCTTTTTGACTTGTAGATGCATATGGCATAGATTATAATCCATAAGGCAATTGCAAGCTATTGTAAACCTATGGTAGATCTTGAGTGGGATGAATGTCTTTTTATAGTGTCCCTTTGAAAGAGTCTCAGCAACAAATATCAATCACATTGCCTTTAACAGTTTACCAGTGACAACAGGAGGTGGAACAGGCCCAGCACACAGCTAACAGCCACAGTGAAAATGCACCAATGTCAATGAGCATTGTACCTGCACCAGCAGTACCACACTTGTGTCCTTTAATAACTGCAGTACACAGATGCCCCTGGCCTCAGTGATTTCCTGCCAAGCATCTAGCCACACATCCACAAATTGATCAGGTACTGTAAGCACCCCCTTGTCGACAGGTTTTCTCAGAAAAGCCCCTGGCAGACAGTAGGTACAAGCATGGGAAGAGTGTTGTCATGACGCTCCGAGTCGACATGAACATGCACTGAACGGGGACGGACTCGAGGCACGATGTCGCAAGTGAGAATGTCGCTGGTGTCACAGTGTCATTCGTTTTGGACGGTCTGCAATAGAGGCAGTGGGAGAGTGTAGAGACAGTGGGACTGCATGAGCTGCATCGCTTGTACTTCCATGTGCGAGGACGTTGTCGGGAATAACTGGATACCAGACATCGACGATTGACGCCGAGTGAGTCGGTTGATCTTGGAGATTCTGCCCCAGGGTGTTATGACTCACAGGAGCAAGGGCAGAGCGAAAAACGTAGATTTTCCCAAGCAAATTGTGAATTTCAAACACGACTGTGTCTGGTATGCGGTGAGTGGGAAGTCGTGAAGGGCTCAAGTAACAAAGATTTCGAAATCCGACGCGACAAGGGGATGTCGATGGCAGCCTGAGTCTGAGACGAGCGTATAGGCGTCCACCATGTACATCCCAACCTGTTAGTATTCCTGTTGTTGTAAGAGTAAAGTAACCGTTGTACCTGTAATCCATTTACAGACATCTCAGGTTACCGCTGGTGGCTACTGTTGCGCGTCTCTTACTATAGTCTCGATTCACCATCGTCCTCTTCGTATCATGCCACCAAGGCCATCACTCGTCCCTATCCATGTCCCACCACCTGCCCCTGATTCTCCTCGCTCGGCGCAATCGCTCCCTCCTGCAGGGATTCAGGGAGATCTCGAACAGGACCTGATGGGTCTTGCAAACGCATTGTACAACCTCGGCACTACAGTCGTGAACGATTCTACAAAAGACCCTGGAACGGGCAAACAGGTCGGACAAAGAGCGTGCGCTCCCGCTTTGCACTCTCCACCATCCCATCTCTTAAAGTTTTCACTCGTGGTAGGAACGAAGTAGTAGGATACTTGTCGGGGCTTGATGACATGGCGTCACATCTTACGACGCGCGTGCCGATGCAAGTACTCACGGACATCGACAATGGTCGCAATCCGATGCACCTGACTAAAGACCGTCTTGAACGAGCAGCCACTGAGAACCAATTCATGAATGCCAAAATCAAAGCGATCGAGGTATGTGTTGACTTTGCACGTTTCAGTGTACTCTGACGAGCATCGGCCCTATGTAGAACTACCAAAAGCAACTGGACGAGGCGCTAGTGCGGGCATTTCCCGACCTTGCACAGGTGATTTCGATTCCGAGCGCAAATGAGGTGGGCTCAC
>WNFQ01000453.1_pt1 | contig 26911 bp, 27 predicted proteins | sample 5400171 | NCBI WGS metagenome assembly WNFQ01 (sample SAMN13153356, study PRJNA577476) | soil metagenome | isolation source: 20 cm soil under Madrone tree | place: USA:California | collected 2016-06-14
AGCTCATGGCGAACCTGATCACGGCGGCGGGCGCGGACCGCGTGCTGGGGATGGACTTCCATTCCCACCAGCTGCAGGGGTTCTTCGACATCCCGGTGGACCATCTGTACGCGGCGCCGGTGTTCGTGAGCCACTTCCGCCAGAAGCAGCTGTACGATCCGGTGGTGGTGGCGCCCGACGTGGGATCGGCGAAGATGGCGCGGGGCTTCGCGAAGCGGCTGAACGCCTCACTCGCGATCATCGACAAGCGACGCCCGTCCGCGAACGTGGCCGAGGTGGTGAACGTCGTGGGTGAGGTGGCCGATAAGGACTGCCTCATTCCCGACGACATGATCGACACGGCGGGGACCGTCACCGAGGCGGCGGCGGCGCTCAGGCGGCTCGGCGCGCGCAACATCTACGCGTTCGCGTCGCACGCGCTCCTGTCGGGACCGGCGGTGGAGCGGCTCCGTGCCTCGGCCATCAACGAGGTCGCGGTGACCAACACGATCCGGATCCCCGACGAGCGGGTGTTCGACAAGCTGAAGGTGCTGTCGATCGCGGGGCTGATGGCCAAGGCGATCGGCTACGAGCACAGTAATCAATCGGTGAGTGCCCTGTTCGACTGAACGCATAACGGACGACGGATAACGTATGGCGCAAACGGTTTCTCTCTCAGCGAGCCCCCGGCAAGCGACCGGCAAGGGCGCCGCGCGGCAAGCACGCTTCCGCGGTAAGGTCCCGGCCGTGATTTACGGCCACGGGCGCGACACACAGCCGCTCGAGCTCGAGGCCAAGGCGCTCGAGAAGGCGCTGCAGGGAGTCGAGCCCGCGAGCACGATCATCGAGTTGGCGGTGGACGGCAAGACGGTGAAGACGCTGATTCGCGAGATCCAGCGCCACCCGATCCGGCCCGACATCATTCACGTCGATTTCTACGAGATCCACGCCACCGAGAAGGTCAAGCTCAGGGTCCCGGTGCACCTCGTGGGGCACCCCGACGGCGTGCGGAACGCCGGCGGGGTGCTCGACCAGGTGACGCGCGAGGTGGAGATCGAGGTGCTCCCGGAGAACATTCCGGATCGCGTCGAGCTCGACGTCAACGCGCTCAAGATTGGCGACTCGCTGCACGTGCGCGACCTGAGCATCCCCAACGCCAAGATCCTCACCGACGCCGACCTGACGATCGCGACGGTCGTGCCGCCGCGCGCCGAGGAAGTGGCGGCGCCGAGCCCCGAAACGGCGACCGAGGTGGCCGAGCCCGAGCTCATCCGCAAGGTGCGTGAGGGTGAGGAGGAAGAGGGCGAGGCGGGGGCCGAAGGTGGCGCAGCGGCCAAGCCCGAGGCGAAAGCTGCGGGAGGCGGGGGCGCGGCTCCTGCCAAGGCGGAAAAAGCCGAGAAACCCAAGGGCGGCAAAGAGAGCTGACGCTTGCGCGCCGTCGTCGGCCTCGGCAACCCGGGGCCCGAGTACGCGGCGACGCGTCACAATGCGGGCTTCTGGTTGGCCGATGCGCTCGTCGCGCGGTGGGGCTTCCCCCCCTTCCGCCGCGGCGAGCGCGCTCGCGTCACCGAGGGTGAGGTGGACGGCGTACCCGTCCGCGTGCTCAAGCCCACCACCTACATGAACTCGAGCGGCGCGGCCCTCGCCTCGCTCCGCGCCGACCCGGCGTTCGACCCGGCCCGGGACCTCCTCGTCCTGGTGGACGACTTCGCGATCCCGACCGGCACATCCCGGCTGCGCGGTGAGGGCTCCGCGGGCGGCCATAACGGCCTGAAGAGCATCGAGAGCGCCCTCTTGTCTCAGCAGTATGCGCGCCTGCGCATCGGCGTGGGCCCGCTGCCCGAAGGCGTGAGCGACTGGTCGGAATACGTGCTCGCGCCGTTCACACGCGAGCAGCACGAACAGGTGGAAGCCATCATGCCGCAGCTGGTGGACGCCGTGACCAAGTGGGTGAAGGAAGGCACCAGCTAAGTGCTGCGCCTCGGCATCGTCGGGCTCCCGAACGTCGGGAAATCCACGCTCTTCAACGCGCTGACGTCCTCCAAAGCGGCCGCCGCGGAGAACTACCCCTTCTGCACCGTCGAGCCCAACGTCGGCGTGGTCCTCGTCCCCGAGCCGCGGCTGGAGCGGCTCAATGAGCTCGTCCAGCCCAAGAAGAAAGTTCCGGCGGTGGTCGAGTTCGTCGACATCGCGGGCCTCGTCAAGGGCGCGTCCCAAGGCGAGGGGCTCGGCAACCAGTTCCTGTCGCACATCCGCGAAGTGGATGCGGTCGTGCACGTCATCCGCTGCTTCGACGACCCCGATGTGGTGCACGTGATGGGCCCGGTGGACCCGGTGCGCGACCACGACGTCATCACGAGCGAGCTGGCGCTCGCCGACCTCGCCGTGGTGGAGCGGCGCCTGGAGAAAGCGCGGAAGACCGCGCGCGCGGGTGATAAGGACGCCCAGGCCGAGCTGTTGGTGCTCGAGCGCGTGATTGCAGAGCTCAACGCGGGGCGCGGCGCGCGGGAAGCCGGCGAGAGCGAAGACGCGGTGAAGTTCCTGCGGCAGCTCGGGCTGCTCACCGCCAAGCCGATCCTGTACGCCGCGAACGTGAATGAGGACGAGCTCGCCTCGGGCGGCGGGAAGTGGCTCGAGCAGCTGCGCGCGGCCGTGCAGGCGCACCACGAGGAAGCCGAGATCGTCCTCTTCTCCGCCAAGTTCGAGGCGGAGCTGGGCGAGCTGTCAGGGGACGAACGGACGGAGTACCTCGCGAGCGCCGGCGTCAGCGAGCCGGGGCTCGACCGTCTGATTCACGCGGGCTACCGCCTGCTCGGCCTGCAGACGTTCTTCACCGTCGGCGAGAACGAGGTACGCGCCTGGACCATGCACCGCGGCGGGACGGCGTTCGATGCCGCCGGCGAGATCCATTCGGATTTTCAGCGCGGCTTCATTCGCGCCGAGACCGTGGCGTTCGCCGACTTCGAGCGGGTGGGGTCGTACAAGGCGGCGCGGGAGCAGGGGCTGGTGCGGAGCGAGGGGCGGGACTACGTCGTGGAGGACGGGGACATCCTGCTGTTCCGCTTCAACGTCTAGCGCCGGCTCCACATCACCACGGCACCGCAGGTGCGTCGCAACCCCGACGAGAATTCCGGGGGCACTTCGACCGCGACCTTGTACACCTCCACGCCCGCTAATTCGTCGACGTGCGCCAAGTTCAGGTAGTCGGTCGGCATCCGTAAGCCGTCCAAGAAGAGCGACATGACGCACACACGCCCGCCGTCAGATCCGAGCGCCAGGCATTGCCCGACCCGGCACCGCACCCGCACGCCGGACTCGAGCAACAGCGCTTGCAGCGTCTCCAGAGGGCGGCGCTTGAGATCCGCCAGCGTGTAGTAGCGCCCGAACCCCGATTTCTTGCGCTCGTAGAACCCCGCAAGACTCCGCTCGGCGCTGAGGGTCTGCGCTTCGACCACGATGGGTGCCAGTTCCGTCGCGGCGACGTCGAGCAGCACTGAGAGCGTCAGGGTCTTCCCCTGCTTGAGATCCATCTCCTTTTCGTACGACAGGCTGTCGCCGTAGAGGATACGGACCAGCTGCTGCCCGTCCGGTAGCCCGGCGAGCTCGAACGACCCGGTCGAATCGCTTACGTCGAAGATCCGGCTGCCCCGCACGGCGACCATCACGCCGGAGATGGGGAGACCGTTGATGGAAGAGCGCACGGTGCCCGCGAGGCGAGCGGTCGTGTCGCGCTGGGCATGAGCCGGAGTGCCGAGCATGCCGAGCAACAGGAAACCGCTGAACGGTGCGCGCCACATAGGCCCGCGCTTCCGGGGAGGGATGCGGTAATCTAACCGAACCGCACGCAAGGCAGCGGCGCGGAGCGCCGCTGATTCGCTAGTCCTGACCCTCCGGTGCCGCCGCTCCCGCGTGCACCCGATTGCCCCGCTGCTGCGGCAGCGGCGCCGCGGGCTGGCCGCCCGGGTCGGACAGCGGAACCTGCTGCTGCACCATGTCCCGGCTGAGCCACACCACGCGGTTGCCGCACATGATCGCGTCCACTGGATACGCCTGCCGCGCGAACGAGTGCGCGTCGGAGCTCGCCACCCTGGTCCCCGGGAAGTAGTACCAGCAGCGCTGGCCATCGGGATGACTGTGGATGATCCCCACGGTGCCTGGCCATCCCGCGTCCTCACAGGTCTGCTCCGGCACGACGCGCGTGGCGGTGGAATGCCCGGGCTCCACGTCCGCGGGCGCGATCCGTCGCACGATGACGGCGTTTCCGTGGATCTCCCCGATCATGCAGCCCATGAACTCGGTCGGGTAGGAGCGGTATTGGAGCGAGAGGTAGCGGCGCGCCTGGTCGGAGAGGATGAGGGCGCGAGCGTGCGAGCCGGGGCGACCCGATACCGCGTCGACCGGACCGGCAGGCTCCGGCTGCAGCGCCAGCAGGACCACCAGTCCCGCCGCCGCCATCACGCCGCGCGTCGCGAACAGCCAAGTACGCCGAGCCTGCATACGGATCGTCCCTCCCGCCTTGTCCAAAGGATGATTAGACGGCACCTCAGGTTGCGTGATGCCGGTCACGTCGTCGTCAAAGCAGCATCAATCCGGTGTGAGGAGGGTCACGCGGCGAGCGTTCCCGGCCTTTCCCCGCCACGCCGGTCGATCTATCTTTCGCGCCTGACAATTCCCCTACTCGGCGCCGCACCTGCGCCGGGTCGCCTACGACCAAAGGGAGGTGGCATGGCTCGTCGCTACGAGACCGTCTACATCTTCGATCCCGCGCTGGAAGAGCCCGCGATCACCGAACGCCTGGAGCGGTTTCACGCGCTCCTGACCAAGGACGCCAAGGGCTCGATCACGAACGTCGCTCATTGGGGTAAACGCACCCTCTCCTACCCGATCAAGAAGAAAGACACGGGCTACTACGTGGTCGCGCAGTTCGAGACCGCCGCGGAGCTCTTGCCGGAGTACGAGCGCGCCGTGAAGCTCGAAGAGGGGGTGGTGCGTTTCCTGGTGGTCGTGTCGGAAGGCCTCCCGGCGAAGCCCGAGCCCGCCCCCGCCGTGATCGCCGCCGACGTGGTGGTGGACGAGATCGAGGAGGATGACGCGTGAGACGGCCGGCGAAGACGTGCCCCGTGTGCGAATCCGGGGTGCGGGTGCTCGACTACAAGGACGATCGCACGCTCGGCCGCTTTCTCACCGAGCGTGGCAAGATTCTCCCGAGCCGGTTGTCGGGCATGTGCGCGCGACATCAGCGCCAGCTCGCCACCGCGATCAAGCGGGCGCGCCAGCTCGCCCTGCTGCCGTATATCAAGGGGTACGTCGGCTGAGTCGCTGGCGCCTCGCGGTCGGCGTGCTGGTGTTCGCCGCCCTGGCGCCGGTGAGTCTCGTGGCGCTGCCGCTGGCCGCGCTCCTGATGGCCGCGCAGCCCGGGACGCGCGGTGAGTGGGTGACGGTGGCGCTCGCGGGGGGCGCCGGCGTCGCGCTCCTAGCCGCTCCGGAGCACGGCGTGTTCGACGCGGTGAGTCGCACCTGGATCGTGCTGGTGACCGTGGCGTTCGCTGCCGGCGCGAAGCTCTCCCGCACGGGCTTCTGGCCGCTCGCCCTGCGCGCCTGCCTGTACGCCGCCGCAGGCGTCACGCTGCTCGTGGCTCGCACCCAGGCGGGGCCGGCGCTGTGGACCGAAGTGCAGTGGGAGGCAACGCGGGACGCGAGCCGGGCCATGCGATACGTGGTTGAGGTGGCACCGGGTCTGTATCCGGCATTCGAGCCCGCCGTGCGCCTGCTCGCGGCATGGCCGCTCTGGCTGGTGGTCGAGAGCCTGGTGGGGCTGGCGCTGGCCTGGCGCGGCCACGCCCTGATCGCGCGCACGCCGCTCTCCGCGGCCGGTTTGAACCATTGAGAGGAACGACGGACTATGGAAGTCATCCTGCGAGAAGACGTGCAGCATCTTGGCGCGGCGGGCGACGTGGTCAAGGTAAAGGACGGCTACGCGCGCAATTACCTCCTGCCGAAGGGTCTCGCCTACCCGGCGACCGAGGCCAACAAGAAGAAGATCGAGTACGAGGCGCAGCGCATCGCGAAGCAGCGCGCGGCCGAGAAGGGCGCCGCGGAAACCGAGGCGACCCGCATCGCGGAGGTCCACCTCAGCTTCGCGGTGAAAGTGGGTGAAGAGGACAAGCTGTATGGCTCGGTCACCGCGAGCGACGTGCAGCGCAAGCTGGAAGAGCTCGGGATCCACGTCGACAAGCGGCGGGTGGATCTTCCCGAGCCGATCCGGGAGCTGGGCGAGTTTCGCGTCGGTATCAAACTGCATCCCGACGTGCGCCCCGAAATCCAGGTGAGCGTGGTGAAGGAATAGCGGCCGCGGGAGGACGGAACAAACGGGTGACAGGCACGCTATGACTACCAGACGGAGCGGGCGCCCGGCAGGGCGTGCGGGGGAGGGGGAGGACGCGTTGGCAGCCCTCCGACTGGTGACGGCCGCGCTCGCCGACCGCAAGGCGATCGACCCGACGGTGCTTGATCTGCGGGGCCTGACCGCCGCGGCCGACTACTTCGTCATCGTTTCGGGCACGTCGGACGCCCACGTGCGGGGCATGGCGGAGCACCTCATGGAAGCGCTGGCGCCTCGCGGGGTGGTGCCGCATCATGTCGAGGGGCTCACACAGGGCCGATGGGTGCTGTTGGACTACGTGGATTTCGTGGTGCACGTCTTCCATCCGGACTTGCGGGAGTTCTATCAGCTCGAGCGTCTGTGGAGCGATGCACCCGTGCTTGCGGCGGGCACCCCGGACAGCGGGTCGAAAGGATGATGGTCATGCGACGCATCGGCGGGATCGCGGCAGCGCTCGCGCTGTTCGGCGCGGCGCCGCTCGCAGCGCAGTACTTCGGGCAGAACAAGGTCCAGTACCAGGCCTTCGATTTCCGGATCATCCAAACCGAGCACTTCGAGATCTATTACTATCCGGCCGAGCGGACGGCGGCTCTCGACGCCGCGCGCATGGCCGAGCGGTGGTACGCCCGCTTGTCCCGCATCCTGCACCACCAGTTCCAGGGCCGGAAGCCGATCATCCTGTACGCGTCGCAGTCCGACTTCCAGCAGACCAACACGACCGGCGAAGACCTCGGCGAGGGAACGGGCGGGTTCACGGAATTCTTCAAGCACCGGATGGTGCTGCCCTTCACCGGCTCCTACGCAGACTTGGAGCACGTGCTGGGTCACGAGATGGTGCACCAGTTCCAGTATGACGTGATCAGCCGCGGCCGCATCGGGGCCGGCGTGCAGACGTTGGTGAACGCCAACCTCCCCGGCTGGTTCATGGAAGGGATGGCGGAGTATCTCTCCATCGGCCCGATCGATCCGCTCACGTCCATGTGGCTGCGGGACGCCTCGCTGGAAGGCCACCTGCCGACCGTCGAGGAGATGACGTACGACCCACGGATCTTCCCCTACCGGTTCGGCCACGCGCTGCTGGCCTACGTTGGGGAGAAGTGGGGCGACGAGGCGATCGGGCAGATCCTCCAGGCGTCGGTGTCGAGCGGCGTCGAGGGCGGCTTCAAGCGGTCGCTCGGCGTTACGCTGGACGATCTGTCGAGCGAGTGGCGCGACGCGGTGCAGACGACCTATCTGCCCCAGCTCGCCGACCACTACCGGGCGCGCCGCATCGCCCAGCCGCTGCTCACCCAGAAGCGCTCCGACGGCACGCTGCACCTCGCCCCTGCCCTGTCGCCCGACGGGCGCGACATCGCGTACTTCAGCGAGAAGAATTCCTTCTTCGTGGATCTCTACCTCGCCGACGCGGAAACGGGCCGGGTCAAGCGGCGGCTTGTGAAGTCCACCCTGAACTCGAACTACGAGAGCCTCCGTTTCATCAACTCGTCCGGCTCGTTCTCGCCCGACGGGCACTATTTCGCGATCGCCGCCAAGCGCAAGGACCGCGACGATCTCGTCATCCTCGATGTGAAGAAGGACGAGGAGGTGCGGCGCATTCGCGTCCCGCTGAACGGGCTCACCACGCCGTCGTGGTCGCCCGACGGGAAGCAGCTGGTGTTCACAGGATACGACGGCGGCCTGTCGGACCTGTTCGTCGTGAACGCCGACGGCTCTAATCTCCACCGCCTGACGAACGACAAGTACGCGGATCTCGAGCCGTCCTGGTCCCCCGACGGGAAGACCGTCGCGTTCGTCACCGACCGCAGCCCGGCGACCGACTTCGCGGCTCTCAAGTTCGGCAACCTGCGGATCGCCCTGCTGCACCTCGAGAACGGCTCGATCGACATCCTGCGGCACATGGACCAGGGGAAGAACATCAACCCCGCCTGGGCCCCGGACGGCCGGTCGCTGGCGTTCGTCTCCGATCGCAACGGGATCAGCAACATCTTCCTGTACGATTTGTCCGACGGGAATATCTACCAGCTCACCGACGTGTTCACGGGAGTCTCCGGCATCACGGCGCTCTCGCCGTGCCTCTCCTGGGCGCACGAGGCCGATCGCCTCGCGTTCGCCTACTACGAAGACGGCGAATACAACGTGTACGCGGTGGACAACCCCCGCTCCCTCAAACGGCAGCCGTACCAGGCACCCGCCACGCCGCCGGTGACGTCGCTGCTCGCCGCCCAGCGCCGGGCGCTCGCCGGGCCGACGCCGGTCGCGACCGCCGCCGCGGCGCCCGCCGACTCGGAGCCCCGTGCCGCCACGTCGGTGTATCGCTCGCCCGCCGGGTTCCGGGCTTCCGGCACCGCGCCGCAGACCCCCGACAGCGGCACCGGAGCCGCGCCCGTATCGGTGAAGACCCTCATCGACTCATCGCCCTCGCTGCCGGACACGAGCGAGTTCACATTCCGGCCCTATCACACCCGGTTCAGCCCGGACTACGTGGCGCGGCCGACCATCGGCTACGAGCGGGATAACTTCGGCCGCGGCTTCTTCGGCGGCACGGCAGTTTCGCTGTCGGACATCCTCGGCAACCACACGATGGTGTTCTCGGGCTCGGTGAACGGCCGTCTGAGCGAAGCGCAGGTGCTCGCGGCCTACATCAACCAGGCGCACCGTCTCAACTGGGCGTTCGGCGGCTCGCAGCAGCCGCTGTACTACTACCTGCCCACGAACGTCGCAGACAACGGCGACGGCACCTTTATCCTCACGCCGCGGATCGAACGCTTCGTGATCCGGGACGTGTTCGCGCAGGGCTTCTATCCGTTCAGCCGCTTCACCCGCGTGGAGATAGGCGCGCACTTCTCCAACATCAGTCAGGCGATCCTCAGGCAGGATTACCTGGTGGATGGGTTCGGGAACGTCCTGGGCGTCGCGGACCCCGTGACCGACAACGGCGCGTCCGTGAGCTACTACGGTCCCCAGCTCGCGCTGGTCCACGACAACTCGCTGTTCGGATGGGTGGGACCGTTCGCGGGATCCCGCTGGCGGCTCGAGGCCTCCCCCAGCTTCGGCGCGTGGAAATTCACTTCGGGCCTGGTCGACTGGCGGCGCTACTTCTTCGCACGGCCGTTCACACTGGCGCTGCGGGGCGTGTTCTTCGGTCGCTTCGGGCGGGACGCCGACCTGTTCCAACAGTTCCTCGGGAACACGGAGCTGCTCCGTGGCTACACCGCCGGGTCGGTGATCAACAACGAATGTCTCAGCAGCTCCACCCAGAGCAGCTGCCCTGAGCTCGACCAGCTCATCGGCTCGCGTATAGCCGTGGCGAACGCGGAGCTGCGCTTCCCGCTGACCCGCAGCCTCGTGCTCGGGTTCCTTCCAGTGGGTCTCCCGCCCATCGAGGGGGCCATCTTCTACGACGCCGGGCTGGCCTGGGACTCCAACTCGAAGGTCGTATGGAGCCGGGCGAGCAGCGAGGATCCCGAGACCGTGCGCGCGCCACTGCGCAGCTGGGGCGGGTCGATCCGGATGAACTTCCTCGGCTTCGTGGTGCTGCGGTTCGACTACACCAAGCCTCTGAGCCGGCCCCACAACAACCCCTACTGGACGATTAGCCTCGGCCCAACGTTCTAACTCCGCATCGCTAAACCACTTGTCCTGGCCTCGCCGGTTGCCTATCTTGTCCGGCGAGGCCATTTGCGTACCCGCTACCTCCTCCTCATCAGCCTAGCGCTCGGGGGCTGTCGGTCCCGGGCGCCCGCCGCGCAGTCGCCGCAACCGCCTGCCAAGCAAGCGGTTAGCCGGGCAGCCGCCGGCGCCGCCCGTACCGCCGGCGTCGCCATTCGTATCCCGACAAAGGGGGGGGCGCCCCGGGTGTACCGCCTACCCACCCTGGTGGAGATCCCCACCGCGATTCGCGGCAAGCTCCCTCCGGTCACCCGGGTGATCGGCCTCGACACCGAAGCGGAATTCCTCTACGTCACCACCCGCACGAAGGACACGACCGCGACGAAAAAGGGTGCGCGCGTCAAGAAGGACACAAGTACCACGACCCCGAAGAGCGACGTCCTCGCGCTCGATCTCGGCAGTGCTCGAGTCGACACGGTGGCCTCAGGGATAGAGCAAGCGACGCTCGGTCCGGACGGCACCCTCTATACCGTGGACGCGAAGCGGCGGGTTGTGACGCTCGCACGGCGAGTGCGGGTCGCCTGGCCGCAGCCTCTGCCGAGCGTGCCGCTCGAGTTGTTCGGCGCAGCCGACCAGCGCCTCGTTGTGGCCGACGCACCGGCGCTCATCACCGCCGCCGCCGATCAACCGCCCACCACTCGACCACTGCCGGCCGGGAGCGACGTGGCGGCGACCCGTTGGGGCGACCTGGTCGGCGTAGCCGCCGACTCAGGGGTAGTCCTCATGGACCCGCTCGGCCGCCGCGAGGCCGCCTTCGTCCGGCTGTCCGATCACCCTCGCGCGCTGGTGTTCTCGCCCTCGGGCCATCGCATCTACGTCGCTCGACGCACCGAGCCCGGCCTGGCGGCAATCGACCGCTACGACCACGAGGAGATCGACGGCATCGCACTCCCGTTGCCCGCGGCAACCATCCGGCTCGACCCGCTGGGACGCTGGTTGCTGGCCAAGCCGGCCGCGGGAGACTCGGTCTTTGTGGTGGACCTCCCGGTGAAACGGCTGGTCGGGACGCTGGCGAGCGCCTGGCGCACGGACCTGCCGGCCATCGCCCCGGACGGCGCCCTGCTCGTGCGCCAGGGGGACGATGTGGTCGCGTATCGGCCCGACTCGCTTGCGGCGACGGGACGCGTGAAGGGAGGCGGGGCGGACTTGTGGATGCTCACCGGGTGGCGGCCCCGCGGCGCGTATCGCGGCGCGTTTGGAGACGCGGGCGCGCAGCCCGACCAGGGTGCGGCCTCCGATACGGCGGGACCCGAGGGACCGATGTACGTGCAAGTGTCGACATCGCAGAACGAGGCGTGGTCGTCGGAGATGGCGCAGCAGCTCACCCGCGCGGGGCTCGCGGCGCGCGTGCTCCAGCCCCGCAACCCCGACGACGGCTACCGCGTGGTGCTCGGGCCGTACCCCACGCGCGCGCAGGCCGAGGGCATCGGCCGCAAGCTCGGCCGCCCCTTCTGGATCTACCAGCCGACACCGTGACCGTCCGCCCGCTGCCACGTTCGCGCCTCGACGCGCTGGTGCCCTCGCTGGTCACCGGCCAAGCGCTCGTCGCGCTGGTGCCGGCGACGGGAGACCTGAAGTGGGCCGCGGGGGCCGCGTGGGACGTCGCCCGCGCCGCGGCGCTGAGCAACCGGCGGATCGCGCTCGTGGACCTGTGGTTGGAGCACCCGACGCTGCACGAGACGGTCGGTCTCACGCCCACCGAGGGGATCGTGGACGCGTTCGAGTACGATGTGTCGCTCACCAAGGCGGCGCACGAGGTCGATCGCGTGTTCTTCATCGCCGCGGGGACGGTGACGGCGCACGCGGGCGATCTGTTCGCGAACCCCCGCTGGAAGAAGCTGCACGGCGGCTTCCGGGTCGAGGACGCGCTCCTGCTGCTCTATCTGTCCGCCGGCGCCCTCGCCCGGCTCTCCACGGTCCCGGACGGATTGATCGTGCTCTCGCCCGACGGCTACGAGCCCGAGTCGTCGATCGGCCAGGGGATCACGGCGGCGATGGAGCGCGGCGTCCCGCTGCTGGGCGTGGTGCGCGAGCGCTGGACGCCGGCCGCGGCGCCGGACCCGCGATCGGTCGCGCCCCCGCCCGGGCGCATCTCGGCCTCGGTGCGTCGCCCGTCGTCTCGGCTGACCCGCCCGATGGTCGTGGCCGTGACGCTGGCGGCGGGCGCGGCCGGCAGCTGGGCGCTGCTCGCCCGCGGAGCCGAGCAGCGTCGGGCGCCCGCTCCCGCCGCTGCGGCGCCCATGCGTGCACGACCGGTGGCGGCCGCGCCGGCCCCCCCCCGCGTCGATTCGCTCGCCTGGACCGTGCAACTCGCCGCGTACGCGAGACTCGATAAGGCGCTCGCCCTCGCGGACCGCCTGGCGGCGGACGGCGTCACTCCGTTCGTCACCCCGGTCGCGCTGGATGATCGCCGGGGTAGCACGGTGTGGTATCGCGTGCTGGCCGGCGCGTTCCCGACGCGCGACTCCGCCGTCGGCGCCCGCGCCGGGATGTGGAACCACGGTCTCGCCGCGCGCGGCCAGGGAGATGTGCTGCGCGCTCCCTATTCCTTCTCGCTGAGCGACCACGCGCCCGCGGCCAGCACCCTGCGGGCGCACGGCATTCCGGCGGTGGCGTGGGGCACGGGTTCGCGTTTGTTGGCGGGCGCGTTCGAGACGCCCGAGCAAGCCCGCGTCCTCGAAGCGCGGCTCAAGCGGGCCCGCGTTCAGGCCACTCTCGTCACTCGGATGGGGGAAGGGACCACTCCATGAGACTGACCCGGCTCGAGCTGTCGGGCTTCAAGTCGTTCGCGGGCGCGGTCGAGCTGCCGTTCGAGGCGGGCGTCACCGCCATCGTGGGTCCGAACGGCTGCGGCAAGTCCAACATCTCCGATGCCGTCCGTTGGGTCCTGGGCGAGCAGTCTCCGCGCTTGCTGCGTGGCGGCAAGATGGAAGACGTCATCTTTCAGGGCTCGACCGGGCGCCGCCCGGTGAACGTGGCGGAAGTCTCACTGGTGTTCGACAACTCCGACGGCACGCTCCCGATCGCGTATCAGGAAGTCGTGGTCACGCGCCGGCTCTCCCGCTCGGGGCAGAGCGAGTACCTGCTCAATCGCTCCGCGGTGCGGCTGCGTGACGTGCAGGACCTGCTGCGCGGCACCGGCCTCGGCGCCGACGCCGCCGTGGTGATGGAGGCAAGGATGATCGAAGCGCTGCTCTCCGAGAAGGCGGAAGAGCGGCGCGCCCTGTTCGAAGAGGCAGCGGGGATCGGGCTGTACCGCGATCGCAAGACCAGCACCGAGCGGCGGCTGGAAGAGACGGCGGCGGATCTCGCCCGGCTCGAAGACCTGGTCAGCGAGGTGCAGACGCAGGTCCGGAGCCTGGCGCGCCAGCGCGGCAAGGCGGAGCGCTACGGCAAGATGATCGACGAGCGTTTCGGCGTCGCGCTCACCCTGGTGCGCCGCGAGCTCGAGGACTTCGATCTGACGCTGGGCGGACTGGGCCAGCGCGCCGAGCAGCTGGCGGCGGCCCTGCCCGGAGAGCGGGCCCGGCTGGAAGGGGCGGAGCGGGAGCGGGAGGCGGGGGTCCAGGCGCGCCACACGGCCGAGGCGCGCCGCACGGAGGTGGAGCGCCGCCTGGCCGACGCGAAGCTCGAGACGGGGCGGCTGGAGGGCGACCTGGCGCTCGCCGCCGAGCGGCTGCGCAACGCCGGCCAGCGGCGCGCCGCGGCGGCACAGCGGCGGGAGCAGGAAGACGCGCGCGCGCTCCAGGCGGAACGGGAGCGCGCCGCCGCCGCTGCGGAGTGCGACGCGGCGGAGCGGGACCTCGCGTCGGTCGGGCAGGAGCTGGCGGGCCGCACGACACTCGAGCAAGAGGGACGCGACCGGCTGCTGGCGCAGCGCGCGGCGGTGCGCGAGCTCGAGGAGGACCTGCAGCGGCGGGCGGAGGCGTTCCGAGCGCTCGAGGGCGAGCGCGCGGCGCTGGAGCGGGAGCGGGCGGAGCTCGGACAACAGCTCGCCGACGCGTCCCAGGAGCGGGCCCGGCGCGCGGAGACCGAGTGGGCGGCGACGGCCACCGTGGGCACGCGGGCGCAGGAGGCGGCGGGGCTAGCGCGCGCCGCGGGGCAGGCGGCGGCCGGTCTGGAGCAAGCGCGCCGGCGCGTGGCCGAACTCAAGGAGCAAGAGACGCACGGTCGCGCCGCCCGACGCCAGGCCGAGGGGGCCCTCGCGCAGGTGACGGCGCGGCGCGACGCGCTCGCCGAGCTCGAGCGCGAGCGCGTGGGGCTCGCCCCCGCGGCCCAGGCGCTGCTCAAGGAGCGGGCGCGGTTCGGCGACGCGGTGATCGGGCCCCTGTCGGACTTCGTGCGCACCAGCCGGCGCGACGCGGTGCTCGCGGAGCAGCTGTTGGGCGAGTGGTTGCATGCCGTACTGGTGCGTGACGCCGCCGCCGTCGAAACGATCCGCCGTTGGCACGAGCAGGCGCAGCCGGGACCGCTGGTGCTGTTGCCGAGCGTGCCGGGACCGCGCCTGGCCGCCGATGGCCATCCCCTCAAGGACGACCTGCGGGTAGACGGGCCGGCGGCCGCGTGGGTGCGCGCGCTGCTTGCCGGCCACGAAGTCCTGGAGGGCGGCCAGGGAGGAGGACGTGCCCTGCGACGGGCCAACGGCGCCGTGTTTCTGGCGGGACCCACGGCGGCGGGCGGGGGCCCGCTCGAACGCCGCGCCGAGCTCGAAGCCCTCGCGCAAGAGGTGCGAGAAGCGGAGGCGCTCCGGGGCGGCGCCGCCACCACGCTGGAGCGAACGCTCGCCGAGCTTGCCGCGGCCGAGGCCGCGTTCGCGGCCGCGGGTGAAGGGGCGGAGCGGGCCCGCCAACAGGAGCTCGAGGCTGGCGCGTCGAAGGACGATGCCGAGCGCGCCGCCGCCCACGCCCAGCGCGAGGCGGCCGACGCGACCACTCAGGTCGAGCGGCTGTCGGCGCGGTTGGCCGAAGTGGAAGCCCGGCTCGAGGCACTGCACGCGGACCTCGAGCGGCATGAAGTCGAGCGCGTCCGCTTCGACGAGCGGTTGGGTCGAGAGCGCGCCCGGCTGGTCGACCTCGAGGGGCAGCAGGAAGCAGCGCGGGAGCAACGGGTGCGGTGGCAGGTGGATGCGGCCCAGGTCGAGGCGCGGCTCGGCGCGGCGCGCGAGCGCGCCGGCCGCGCCGCGGCGGAAGCCGACGAGGCGCGACGCCATTCCGCGACGCTGGCCGAAGAGATGAGCGCGCTCGAGCACGATACCGCGACCCTCACGGCACAGCGCACCCAGTGGGACGACCAGCTCAAGGAGCGCCGCCTGGCGCTCGTGGCGCTGGAGGGCGCCGCCGGCGACGCCGGGGTTCAGGTCGAGGCGGCGGAGGCACGGGTCGCGCAGACGGAAGCCGCGCTCGAGGACGTGCGCAAGGCGCTCGATGCGCGTGGCGCGGAGGAGCACAAACTCGAGCTCGAGCGCACGGAGATCATGGGCCGCCGGCGCGGGCTCGTCGCGCGAGTCGAGGCCGAATGGCGCAAGCCCCTCGATCAGCTACTCGCCGATGCGCCCGAGGTCGCCGGCGATCTCGAGTGGCTGCGCCAGGAGGACGAGCGGCTGCGGGCGGCGATCGACGCGGTCGGACCCGTCAACGCCCTCGCGGTGGACGAGCACGGAGAAGAGGTCAAGCGCCTCGAGTTCCTGATGACGCAGCGGGATGACCTCGTAGCGGCGCGCCAATCGCTCCAGCAGGCCGCGCGCGAGATCGACCAGACCGCGAAGGCGATGTTCCTCGACTCGTTCGGCAAGGTGCGGGAGAACTTCCGCACGGTGTTCCAGACGCTGTTCGGCGGCGGCGAATGCGACGTGCGGCTCGCGAACGAGGACGAGCCGCTCGAGAGCGAGATCGAGATCCACGCGGCACCGCGCGGCAAGCGCACGCAGCGGATCCACCTGCTCTCGTCCGGTGAGCGCACGCTGGTCGCCGTGTCGCTCCTGTTCGCGATCTTCCTCACCAAGCCGAGTCCCTTCTGTCTGCTCGATGAGGTAGACGCGCCCCTCGACGACGCCAATGTCGGCCGCTACGTGCGCCTGCTCGCGGAGTTCAAGGACCTGACGCAGTTCATCGTCATTACCCACAACCCCCGTACCATGCAAGCCGCCGACGCCGTCTACGGCGTCACCATGCAGGAGCCGGGCGTTTCGACCATCGTCGGCGTGCGACTCGGTCAGATGGAGCCGGTCTAGGTGGAGCTGGTCACCGTCGGCACCGGAACGGTCGCGCCGTCGGCCACCCGCACATCGGCGTGCCACTGGGTGAGTCGCGGGAACCTCAAGATCCTGTTCGACTGCGGCGCGGGGGCCCTGCACCACCTCGCGCAATTCGGCCTACCGTGGCACCAGATCACCCACGTCGTCCTGTCGCACTTCCACCCGGACCATTGGGGCGAGCTCCCGATGCTGGTGTACGCCCTCAAGTACACCACGATGCCGCCGCGCCAGGAGTCCCTGGTGATCCTCGGCCCCCGCGGTGTGGTGCGGCTCGTGAAGCAGCTCGCCGAGGGATACGGGCCGTGGCTGCTGGACCCCGGCTTCCCGATCGGCATCCTCGACGTGCAGAACGGCGAGCCGTTCCCGCTCGACGCCGAGGTGAGCCTCGAGACCTTCCCGGTGCCCCACACCTCCGAGAGCGTGGCGCTGTCGTTGACGGCACCGGAGGGCCGGCTGGTCTACACGGGTGACACGGGGCCCTCGAGCGAGCTGGCCCGGTGGGCTACCGGCGCCGACCTGCTGCTCGCGGAGTGCTCGCTCCCCAAGGAGATGGCCATGGACATCCATCTCACCCCGGAGCAGGCGGGCGAGCTGGCCCGGGACGCCAAAGTGCGGCAGCTCGTCTTGACGCACTTCTATCCTCCGGTTGAGACTTCGGACCCGGCGCGTGCGGCCGGGACGCGGTTCACCGGGCGGGTGACCGCGGCCCGCGACGGCGACCGGTTCACCATCGGAGGGAAGTAGCGGTGCTGATCGTGATGCGCCACGGCGCGACGGAAGAAGAAGTCCGGCGCGTCATCGCGGTGATCGAGGAGATGGGTTACAAGGCCCGACCCATGCCGGGAGCACAACGCACGGCCGTCGGCCTCGTCGGCAATGACGGCCGGGTCGACGCCTCCAGGCTGGAGGGCCTCCCCGGCGTCCAGGACGTCATCCACGTCACCAAGCCCTACAAGCAGGTAAGCCGGGAGTGGAAAGCGGAGAATACCGTCGTGCGGCTTCCCGGCGGCGTGACGGTCGGCGGCCCCGAGGTCGTGACGATCGCGGGTCCCTGCTCCGTGGAGAACGAGCGCCAGATCATCGACGCCGCGCGGCTGGTGAAGGAGGCGGGGGCCGTGATCCTGCGCGGCGGCGCCTGGAAGCCCCGCACGTCCCCCTACGCGTTCCAGGGGCTGGGCCGGCCGGGGCTCAAGCTGCTCGCCAAGGCGCGCGAGGAGACCGGCCTCCTCATCTGCACCGAAGCCATGGATCCCGAAGGCGTCGGTTATGTGGCCGAGGTGGCGGACATCATCCAGATCGGCGCCCGCAACATGACGAACTCCTCGCTGCTCAAGGCAGCGGGCCGGGCAAAGAAGGCGGTGCTCCTGAAGCGCGGGATGGCCGCGACGATCGAAGAGCTGCTCCTCTCGGCGGAATACGTGCTGGCCGAAGGGAACCACGACGTCATTCTGTGCGAGCGCGGCATCCGCGGGTTCGACACCGCCACCCGCAACGTGTTCGACCTCACCGCCATTCCGGTGGTGCACAAGCTGTCGCACTTGCCGATCATCGCGGACCCGTCGCACGGCACGGGTCTCAGGGAGAAGGTGATCCCGATGGCCCGCGCGGCAGTCGCCGCAGGGGCGGACGGCATCATGGTCGAAGTGCACCCCAACCCCGAGCAGGCGCTGTCGGACGGGGCGCAGACCCTGTTCCCCGACCAGTTCGCCCAGCTGATGCGCGAGGTCCGCGTGATCGCCGAGGTGATCGGCCGGCGCGTCGCGGAGCCGGCGTCGGTGGGGGCGTGAACCGGGGCGGACAGGTTGACGGACGGACGCGCGGACGGATACTGCTTCTCGCAGCCGCCGTGCTGTCCGCCGGTCCGCCGGTCCGCCAGTCCGCCGATCCGTGGCCGATTCTCGACCGCGCCAGCGCCACCTACCAGACGATTGCGAGCCTCTCCGCCGACTTCGTCCAGATCATCACGAATCCGATGATCGGGACCCCCGACACCACGCGTGGTCGGCTGTACCAGATGCGCCCCAGTCGTTTTGCGATGCGGTTCACCGCACCCAAGGGCGATCGCATCGTGGCGGACGGCCGCTACCTTTGGCTGTACACGCCGAGCACCACGCCCGGCCAGGTGATCCGCTCGCGCATCCCCGAATACGGCACCACCGGCCCCAATCTGATCGGACAGTTCGTGGAGCAGCCGCGCGAGCGCTACACGGCGCAGTACGCCCGGGCCGACTCGCTCCCGGACGGAGGACTGGTCGATGTGATCAAGCTCGTGCCGAAAGGGCACGACCAACCTTACAGCGAAGCGAAGATCTGGGTCGGTCGGGCGGACGGGCTGGTGCACCGCGTGGACATCATGGAGAGCGCCGGCCAGGAGCGCACGGTGATCCTGCGAAACATCCGGGTAAACGCCGGAGTGCCGGGGCGCGAGCTCACGTTTTCGCCCCCCGGCGGAGTACGGGTGGTAGATCAGTAGGCTACTTCTTCAAGTGCTCGAAGCCCGATTCGCTGCTCAGGATTTGCTCGTCCAACCAGCGATCGATGATGCTCTTCCGAAAGCGCCACTCCTTCCCCAGCTTCGCCGCCGGAATCCGTTTCTCCTGCGCCCACTTGTAGATCGTCTGCGGAGTGAGCCGCAGATACGCGGCAACGTCCTCGATCGTCAGGATCTCGTTGTCGCGCAACGGCCCTCGAGTCTTGTCGCCGTCCCCGGTCATGGACGCTTGCGCCGCTGGGTGGAGTCGGCCGCCGTGTCGATCGGCGGGATGATGAAGCCGCGAAATCGGGGTATCGAGTCTTGCTTACCCGGGGACAGAGTCGGCTTCTCCTCCCCGTGCAGCAGCTTGTTCACCGCGTAGATGACCGCTGCATAGAAGTTGCCCTGGTAGCGTCCGAACACCTGGAAGGGTTGATTGCGGTCCCCGAGAAACGGGCGCAGACTCCACGCCAGCTGAATGCCGACGAAAGCGAACAACACCGCCCACGCGCGCATGATCGTGAGGGCTTTGCGAGGGTATACGCCGCGCTTTTCGCAGACCACGCTGAGCCCCTCGTGCAACGCATACATGCCGAACAGTCCCGCCACGCCCGCGATCGCGATGTTCAGGAGATGCTGGAAGTAGTAGTTAGCACCGGTGATGAGAAAGAACGCCGTGATCGGCACGAACGCGGCGAGCAGCACGGAGGTTAGTGCGAGCGCGCCAAACACCAACACGGCCACCTGCAACAGGCGCAACCGTGACCCGACGAGGACCTGCACCACAAAAAGTGCGGGGAAGCAGACCGCGAATGTCGCGAAAAACAGAAACGGCAGCTTGAGGCCCGCGGACACCGCCTGTGCGGGACCCGAATACGCGCCGGCGACGAGCCCGAAGAATCCGCAAAGCGTGATGATCGTAACGACGGCGTATCGCAGCTTGCTGTGAAGGCCGACGCCCTCGACCACCTCCTCGAAGAACCGCTCTCGGTCGCTGAGCAGGGCCGTCAGGAAGTCGGAGTAGCTCGAGATTGGCCGGTCCGCGGGCATGCCTCTAACCCCCAGGGGTTTGAGACCCAAGCTACGACAATACTACTGTTTTGTCAATTTTGATAATGTTTAATACTGTTTACTAGTCGACTACGCCTTACGAATCACCAGGTGGTAGATCCGTCGCCAGCGCCGCTGCCACGTGCCCCGCCGTCGCTTCGTCCATCCCCCGCTGCTGCGCGAGCTCGAGCGCCGCTCGCCCGAGCGCGCGATACAGCACCGCGTCATCGTGCGTCAGCGCCTCGAGATGACGGCGGATCGTCGCCGCGTCGCCTCGCGCCACCGGACCGGTGAGCGCCGCCATCGGCTCCTGACGGTTCAGGTTCTCCAGCGTCCCCTCCACCAGCGGGAGCAACGCCTGCCACGCCTCCGCGTGCGACAGCCCGGCGTGCCGCAGCAGGCGCTGGGCCACCGCCTCGACCACCACGAAATAGTTGGAGGCGAACACCGCGCTGGCGTGATACATCGGCTTGGCCTTGGACGGGATGCGAAACGGCCGCAAACCGAGATCATGCGCCAGCGCCTCGGCCGCCTGCACCGCGCGGGGCATGCCCTCGACCGCCGCCCAGGCACCCTTCAGCCGCTCCGCCGCGTGTTCCGGACTGGAGATGGTCTGGAGCGGGTGGAGCGATCCGAGGGCAGCGCGGGACCCCACCAGGGGGCTGAGCGCCTCCTGGCCCTGGGCGCCGGAGAGATGGAGCACCACCTGATCGGCGCAGATCGCTCCGGCGCGGGCCAGCGCTTCCGCCAGGGGTCGGATCGCGTCGTCTCGCACGGCGAGAATGACGACGCCCGCCTGGGCGATCCAGGCGGGCAGCTCGTTCTCGGGACCAACGGTGAGCTTGAGGGGCTTCGGCACTGCCTTCGTGCTGCGGCCGTGGAGGCGAACGTCGTAGCGCCTCCCCTCCCCCGCCCGGGCGAGCGCGACCGCCAATCCGACGCCGGCGCGACCGGGCCCGATGATCCCCACGACCAAGGGAGCGGGGTCGGTCACGCGGGGCCGATCGGCCGCCCTAGTTCCGTAGGGTCGCCGGTGTCTGGGCGGCGGCCAGGGCGAGGAGATCCTGGGGTGACTTGGCGCGGCGCGCCAGGGCCAGCGCGGCCTGCACCTGACGGTCTTCCTCCCGCTGGCGACGCACTTCCGCCGGACGCCCGAAGACATAGCGCGCGATCTCGTAGCCCAGATCCTGGCTGATGACGTGGCGGGCGCCCGCGACGACACTGTCCGGCAGAGCGACGCCCCGCGCCCGCACCCGCCGGATGACCTCGTCCGCCATGTCCGGCGTGACCGTGAAGTCCGGGCTCTTCACCCGGCCCGACGTCTTGACCTCGAGCGCGTAGGCGGTACGCACGTCCCAATAGGTGGGGATCTTGTTGCCCAAGCCTTTGACGAAGCTACGCTCCGCCGTCGTGAACGTGTCGGGCGCGACGAACAGGTCCGGCTTGATACCGCCGCCCCCCATGACCACTCGACCGTGGTCGGTGTGAAAGACCAGCGAGGAATCGACCTTGGTGCTATCGCGCCCCAGCTCCGCGGCCTCGGCTTGCGCCAGCTGGTCCTCTTCGTTCTTGCTCTTGCGCTGGATGGTCCGGCCGCTCGGCGTGAACCAGCGAGCCGTGGTGAGCTTCAGCGCGGTTTCGGGCGTGAGCTGCCACAACGACTGCACCAGCCCCTTTCCGAAGGTCGGTGTTCCGACCACCACCGCGCGGTCGTGATCCTGCAGCGCGCCCGATATAATCTCGGCTGCGCTCGCCGTGCCCCCGTTGGTGAGGACGACCACCGGAAGCTGCGGCCACGGCTGCGGCTTCGTGTCGCGATAGATCTTGGACGTGGTGGGCGCGCGGCCCCGAGTCGCCACGACCTCCTGCCCCGGGTCGAGGAACAGCTCGCTCACCGCGACGCCCTGGTCGAGCAGCCCTCCGGGGTTGCCCCGCAGATCGAGCACCAGCGACTTCATGCCCTTTTGGACCAGGCCGTTCACGGCGTCGGTGAGGTCCTGCGCAGACGTCTCGCTCACCGGATTGAGCAGGACATAGCCGACCTTGTCGTCGAGCATCATCGAGACCTGGACCGACCGGATATGGATCGTGGCGCGGGTGAGCTTGAAGGCGAGCGGCCCGTCGACGCCGACCCGACGCACCTTGAGCTCCACCGCGCTGCCCGGCTCACCGCGCAGCTGCTTCACGGCTTGATCGTTCTTCCAGCCCTCGGTCGAGCGACCGTCCAGGGCGATAATCTGATCGCCCGACTGGATCCCCGCCCGCTCCGCGGGCGTGTCGGGGAGCGGCGCCACCACGGTGATCCACCCGTCCCGCACGTCGATCTGGATGCCCAGACCGCCGTAGTTGCCGGTCGTCGCCTCGTTGAGCGCCCGGAAATCGTCCCGCTTCAGGAAGACCGAATACGGATCGTGCAGCTGGTCGAGCATGCCGTCGATCGCCATCTGATACAGCCGGCGCTCCTCGATCGAATCGACGTAGAAGTCGGCGACATGAGCGAGCACGTCCTCGAACAGACGCGCCTGCTGGTAGACGGACCCCGTGGGCGCGGTCTCGCGCTGCAGCAGCCAGCCCCCCGTGGCCAGCGCCAATCCGGCCGCTGCGGTGACGATGACGACATTCCGGAGCTTCATGAGACGCCTCGTGTTGAGAGTGCGGTCACCGCCATGACCTCGCGCCAGGCGGCGTCCTGCACGGCCTTCCTGGACTGTGTCGCGTCGACGTGCACCACGCCCGGCCCCGCGGCGTGGCGGTACGCCTCGAGCACGCGCCGGTGAAACGCGTCGTCCTGGCGCTCGAACCGGTCCTGGACTTTGCGCGCGGCCCGTTGCCGGGCCCGCCCTACCTCGACCGGCACGTCGAGCACGAGCATGACGTCGGGGACGAGACCGCCGGTGGCGAGGCGGATGGCATGCGCCACGTCCTCGGCCGGTAATCCGCCCCCCGCCACCTGGTAGGCGATGGTCGAGAGGTCGAATCGGTCCGCCACGACCACCCGCCCGGCCTCGAGCGCCGGCCGGATGACCCGCTGGACCAGATCGGCCCGGGCCGCGAGAAACAGGAACAGCTCCGCGACCGGCGACATGTCGTGGGGAAACTTGAGCGCCACTTTGCGCGCCGCCTCCGCCACGGGGGTGCCGCCCGGCTGCCGCACCGCCATCACCTGAAGCCCCTCGGCGACGAGCCGGGCCGCGAGCCAGCGCACCAGCGTGGACTTCCCCGCTCCCTCCGGGCCCTCCACGACGATGAAGACGCCCATCAGCCCAACGTGATGATGGGGCTCGCCGCCCCCTGTTTCATACCCTCGTAGATCCGCGCGTTCACCTTGGCCATGAGCTTCTCGAAATTCGCCTGCGCGGCCACGACTTGCTGATACACCGGATTCGCCTGGACGCTCTGGAGCGCACGGTCGTACCGCTCCACCTGATCCTTGGCGGGCTCCCGCCCCTCCTGTGCCGCCCGCTCGATATCCTGGGCGATGCGCTCGACCTCGGCGAGCAGCTGCCGGCAAGTTGCGTCCTCCTTCATCCGCTCACTGGCCCGGAGCAGCACCTTGTATTCGTCGCTCTGTCCCAAGAGCCGCCCCAGCTCGCTCGCCTTCTGGTCGATCACGTGCCCCCCTCCCCGTCGATGCTGGCCAGCAGGAACCGCGGCCGGCCGAACAGGTCATCGTACAGCGCCACCCGCGACCAGTCGTGCCGCAGGGCCAGCGCCCGCACTGCGTCGGCGCGTCGCTCGTCGATCTCCAGCGCCACGAACCCGCCCGGCGCGAGCAGGGCGCGGGCGCCCGCGAGCAGGGCCCGCGTCGCCGTGAGCCCGTCCACCCCGCTCACCAGCGCCTCACGCGGCTCGAACAGCCGCACCGCCGGATCGAGCGCAGCATGCTCCGCCTCCGTCAGATACGGAGGATTCGAGACGATGGCGCGGTAGCGCTGCCCGGCCAGCGGGGCGAGCAAATCGCCCTCGCGAACCTCGACCGGCACCGGCGGCCGCACCAGTGCCACGTTCTCGCGCGCCAGCGCCGCCGCGTCCGCGGAGCGCTCGACCGCGATCACGCGCTCGAAGGCGCCTTCGACGGCAAGGGCCAAGGCGATGCAGCCGCAGCCGGTGCCGATATCCGCCACCATGCCCCACGTTTCCCGTTTCTCGTTTCCCGCGACCGTCAGGGAGTCCTTTAGGGTTTCCCGCATGGCGCGAAGCACGAGGTCCACCAGTCCCTCGGTTTCGGGTCGCGGGATCAGGGCCCGCGCGTCGAGCTGCAGGTCGAGTGTGCGGAAGCCCGTGCGGCCGACTGCGTACGCGAAGGGGACGCCGTTCGAACGCCGCTCCACAGCCCGCCAGAACCGCTCCACCAGCGCGACCGCCGGCTGCTGGTCCTGCTGCAGCCACACGTCGCCCGGCTTGGTCCCCGCACCGGCTACGGCGGCCCACAGCATGGTCGCTTCGCGGCGCGACCTGGGCAGACCCGCGGCCGCGAGACGGTCGGCGGCGTCCTTCAGGGCCTCACGGATCGAGGCGCCGTGCGCGGTGCGCTCAGGCACTGAGCCGCTCCTTCTCACCCGCGAGCCGCAAGGCGTTGATCAGATCGTCGAGGTTGCCGTCCAGCACGTCGGAGAGGTTGTGGACGGTGTAGTGGATGCGATGATCGGTGACACGGTTCTGCGGGAAGTTGTACGTGCGAATCTTGGCCGAGCGGTCGCCCGTGCCCACCTGGGCCCGACGCTCGCGGGCGCGGGCGGCTTCCTGCTCGGCGATCATCTTGTCGAGCAGGCGCGAGCGCAGCACCTCGAGCGCCCTGATCTTGTTCTGCAGCTGACTCTTCTGGTCCTGGCACTGGACCACGAGATTCGTGGGCAGATGGGTGATGCGCACGGCGCTGTCGGTCGTGTTGACGCTCTGGCCGCCCGGGCCCTGCGAGCGGAACACGTCGATCCGGAGGTCCTTCTCTTCGATCTTCACGTCGACCTCCTCCGCCTCGGGAAGCACCGCCACGGTCGCGGCGGACGTGTGGATGCGCCCCTGCGCCTCGGTGACGGGAACGCGCTGCACCCGGTGGACGCCTGATTCGTACCGCAGCGTCCCATAGACACCGGGGCCCCGCGCGGCGAAGATGGCCTCCTTCAAGCCCCCGAGATTGCCCTCTGACAGCGAGACGACCTCGACCTTCCAGCCCCGCCGCTCGCAGAACCGCGTGTACATGCGAAACAGCGCGGCAGCGAACAGGGCCGCCTCATCGCCTCCCGTGCCGGCACGGATCTCCACGATCGCATCGCGGTCATCGAGGGGGTCCGCGGGGGTGAGCAGCTCAGCGAGCCGCCGCCCGAGCCGCTCGATCTCGGGGTGCAGGCGCTCCACGTCCGCGCGGGCCAGTTGCGACAGCTCGGGATCCCGGTCCTGGAGCACCTCGCGCGCCTGGGCCAGCTCCCCCTCGAGCCGGTCCAGCCGCTCGTGCGCTTGGCGGATCTGGTCGAGCCGTGCGTGCTCGCGGCCCAGCTGCCTCAGCTTGGCCGGGTTCCGCGCGGTCTCGGGGTCGGCCAGCTCTCGGGCGACCTCCTCCGCCCGCGCGAGCGCCTGGCGGAGTCGGGCCTCCACGGGTTAGCCCGCGGCCTTTTCGGTCCCGTATTTCTGGCGGAAACGCTCCACCCGCCCGGCCGTATCCATGAGCTTTTGCTTGCCGGTGTAGTACGGGTGGCACTTGGCGCAGACCTCGACATGAATCACGGGCATGGTGGAGCGCGTGACGAAGCTGTTGCCGCACGCGCACTGCACGGTAGCCCGCCGATAGGCAGGGTGAATCCCGGGTTTCACTGCTCTCAATCCTTGAATAGAAGTCGAACGTCACGAAGTCTGGAAATATAACTGGCGCCGCAAGTTGGCGGCAAGCAGCGAGGCCTCCGCCGAATTGACACCGGCGCCCCATGGACGTAAGCTTGCGCGACCATCCACCCTACCACGCCCTAGGGGAAGCCTATCGTGTCGGTCACGGCGATCCTCCAAAAGGTCCCGCTGTTCAGCCAGCTAGCACCCGTGGAGCTCGAGCGGGTGGCCGAAATCACCCGGGAACGGAGCTATCCGCGCAACTCGGTGATCCTGTTCGAGGACGACCCGGGCGATGCCCTCTACGTGGTCGCCACGGGACAGGTGAAGGTCGTGCTCATCGGCGAGGACGGGCGCGAGGTGATCCTCTCCGTGCTCGGCGAAGGGGATTTCTTCGGTGAGATGTCGCTCATCGACGAGGAACCCCGCTCGGCGCACGTGATTGCCATGGAGGACTCCAACCTGCTCGTGATCCGGCGGGAGGACTTCCAGGCCATCCTGCAGCAGTCGCCGGGCATCGCCATGGGGCTGTTGCGGGAGCTGTCCCGGCGCCTGCGGCGCGTGGACGAGAAGGTCGGCAGCCTGGTGCTGCTCGACGTGAACGGCCGCGTGGCGCAACTGCTCCTCGACCTCGCCGACGAAGCGGGGTCCGACAAGATCACGCGCCGTCTCACGCACCACACGATCGCCCAGATGATCGGGTCGTCGCGCGAGACGGTGAGCCGCACCATGCGGGAGCTGGTGGACAAGGGCTATATCGAAATCAGCCGCCGCGAGATCTTGATCCGCGACCGCGCCGCCTTGGAAGCGTCGGCCGGACGGTCGTGAGGTGGGTCACTGGGGTCGGGTGAGGCGGCGGCTTGTCCTACCTCTCGAATTTTCCATAACTTAGCCCAAAGGGTACGGCGTTGTCGGGACGGATGGCCTACACGGTGACCTTTTGGGGGACGCGGGGCTCCATCCCCACCCCCGGAGCTCACACCGCGCGCTACGGCGGCAATACGCCGTGCGTCGCCGTGGAGGGCACCGGCGGCGGCAAGGGAGGGGGCCAGCTGGTCATCCTCGACGCGGGCACCGGGATCCGCGCGCTGGGACGCGAGCTGGTGGAGCGCCAGAACGGCGCCGTGCAGGCGGAGATCCTGCTGTCGCACGCGCACTGGGACCATATCCAAGGGCTGCCCCACTTCAAGCCGTTCTTCGCTCCCGGCAACGCGGTGCGCATCTGGGGCTCGCGCCAGGGAACGACGTCGCTCGAGGCGATCCTGCGCCAGCAGATGGACCCGGCTGT
>WNFQ01000454.1_pt1 | contig 26910 bp, 25 predicted proteins | sample 5400171 | NCBI WGS metagenome assembly WNFQ01 (sample SAMN13153356, study PRJNA577476) | soil metagenome | isolation source: 20 cm soil under Madrone tree | place: USA:California | collected 2016-06-14
CCGGGTTAACATCGGAGATCTCAAACGGGACCGTGCTTCACCGGGACAGAAGCGCCCAGTCAATCCCGACGACCCGCTTGTCGGCAAACTGTTTCAGCGATTTGGGAAAAGCGAGGTAAGTCGCGCCTTTTCTTTCTTTGAAACCTACGACCCCAAAATCTGTCCCGCTATCGCTCTTCAAGATCGTCATGACTCGATTGTTCTTTAGCTGCGATTGAAAGTGCCGGTCGGCGGCGGGTTTTTGCCAAAGTGTGTAAACCTCGGGTTTACCGAATCTTTCGACGACCTGCGAAAATCGCGCTGTTTTAACTTTGAGCAGCTTCATTGGTAGGACGCGACCACAGCCTACCCGCCATGGCGGGGCCGCGCCGGCACGGCCAGGCTAAAAGTCCGCCAGAGAACTACGGCAAGGAGGATCAGGCTACCGTTGCTGCATTCCTGCCCTGGCGGGGTTCGCAAGTCCTCAATCCATAGCCCCTGACGGAACACAAATTTCCCGCAAGATCGATATCATGCAATCGCGTTCTGCGAAAAAGAATCGAGGGCATTGACAAGCTATGACGCTTCTGTTTGCATCGACTCTGTGAAATGGCTGGCGCTGCTTTTGCTCGTTGTTCTTTTCGCCACGGCGAACTCGTGCACAACAATTGTTAATCGCCGCGATCTCTACAGTCCGGATCCGGGCCCAGACTCGCTGGAGGCGATGCGACAGATGACGACCGTGACGAAAACAACCACCAGGACACGCAGTGAAGAGGTCATGCCTGTCGGCTACTAAATCTTAGTCTCTCGCCGGGACATCATTTTGCCATTAGCCGCGGGTTTTGCCTACCCTGCCCTAGCCAAACGGCAGATTTGCCTTGATACGGGCGACATCCGTATGGTGGACGCGTGCCGCCTTACTTAGCCGGCGTTTGCGTTTTGCGTTCTTCGAGGAAAGCAAATGCCGACGCGAAGAATGCGCTCTTAGCACTTTGCCGCGTGCGGTGATCTTGAAGCGTTTTGCTACTGATTTGCGCGTTTTGCTGCGAGCAATTGGCTTCGGCATAAGGCGCGAAAGATAGCCGCTGCCGCCGCGACAACAAATTCTTTTTGCTTCCTCTCCCGCAGGGGACCGCTTTTCCCGGCACGCGGCGGCGGCAAGGTTCCAAGCCCCAATGACCAAGCTCCAAAGAAATTCCAATCATCAAATTCCAAAAGGCAAACCGCGGGACTTTTCTTTCTTTGCCCATTGAAGTTTGGAGCTTCCCTGGGATTTGGAGCTTGGAATTTGAAGCTTTCATCCGGTCCTGTTACTGCAAGATTGTGGCGTGGAAAATCTGCCTCGACAGAAGCCACGCGTCGTCATTGTGGGGGCGGGTTTTGGCGGGCTTGAGGCGGCAAAGAAATTGGCCTGCAAAGATGTGTTCGTCACCGTGATCGATCGCACCAATTACCATCTCTTTCAGCCGTTACTCTATCAAGTTGCGACCGCCGCACTCTCCCCAGCCGACATCGCGGCGCCGATACGTGCTGTTCTGAGCAAATGTAAAAACATGGAGGTGATACTCGCCGAAGTTCGTTCCGTCGATGTCGATGCAAGAAAAGTGAAAATGTCGGACGGCACCGAGCTTGATTACGATTTTCTCGTTCTCGCCACTGGTGCGCGGCACTCCTACTTTGGACACGATGAGTGGGAAAAATTGGCACCCGGACTAAAAAGTCTGGAGGATGCGATCGAGGTGCGCCGTCGTTTACTGACGGCATTTGAGTACGCAGAAAGGATCACCGATGAAGCAGCGCGCAGGGCGGCGATGACTTTTGTAATAATCGGCGGAGGGCCAACGGGAGTAGAAATGGCTGGCGCCATCGCAGAGATCGCGCGCCATACGTTGGCGAAAGATTTTTGCCACATCGATCCTTCGCAGGCGCGCGTGATTCTCGTCGAAGGCGATCCGCGTTTGCTGGCGGCTTTTCCGGAAGATTTATCGGCAAGCGCCTTGAAACAACTTGTCGATCTTGGCGTGGAGGTGCGCACCGGCGCACGCGCCACCGATCTCACTGAAACTGGAGTGCAAGTGGGCGACGAATTTATTCCATGTCGCGTGAAAATCTGGGCGGCAGGCAACAACGCTTCATTTGTCGGCAAAACGCTCGGCGTGCCGATCGATCGAGTCGGCCGCGTGATGGTGAACGATGATCTCACGATTCCCGGTCATCCTGAAGTCCAGGTGATTGGTGACCTCGCAAATTTTTCGCATCAGACTGGACAACCTTTACCAGGAGTCTCACCGGTAGCCATGCAGCAAGGCCGCCTCGCCGCGCGCAATATTCTGGCGATGATTGACGGGCACAAGCCGCAGCGTTTCTACTATTGGGACAAAGGAAACATGGCAACAATTGGACGGCACAAAGCCGTTGCCGACCTCAAACTCGTCCATCTTAGCGGCCTTCCGGCGTGGCTGGCTTGGTTATTCGTGCATCTCATCTTCCTGGTCGGTTTCCGGAATCGGTTGCTCGTGCTATTTCAGTGGGCATGGGCCTATCTCACATTCAATGCGGGCGCGCGCTTGATCACTAGAAATTTTCAATCCGAAACACGCCCGCCAGCGTGAAAAAAGACTTAGTGATTTAATGATTGCAACCAAGATTGCTGCTGTTGGCAATTCAAAATCTCGGGCGGCTCCGGAAATCAGCGTGCGCAATCTTCAAAGAACTGTTCGTGTTGACACTGTCGATCTTGAAGAATTCGCCGCGAAAGCGTTGCGCATGTGTCTGCAACTGCGCAAAAACGAAGCGACGGATTTAACCAAACTGCGCGAGTTTTTCGTCCTGCTTGTCTCCGATCGGCGGATGACCGCGTTGCATCGGCGCTTTCTTCACAAACCCGGACCGACGGACGTGCTGACATTTGAACATGGCGAAATTTTTCTCAGCGTTGAGACCGCACGACGAAATGCGCGCATCTTCGGGAATTCGCTCGCACGCGAGTTGCGCTTGTACATTGTGCATGGGCTGCTTCATCTGGACGGCTTTGAAGATCGAACCGAAACCGACGCGCGAAAGATGGAGACGATGCAGGAACAAATTCTCCGGCAAGTAGCTGGCCGCCGGAATTAAAGCCATGATCGGCGATCATAGACCGCCGCTGCAGTTTGAACTAAAGGCGGCGTATGTTAGCGTTTTTGCTGTTATGAGTGCAAGGCCACTGTGGGAGGAGGTGGCAATGGCGCAAAGCGCAGCGATTACGCCGTTTCCAGTTACGAAAAATGCGGGACCCGCGACTGTTGATCAGCCCACGATCGAACACGAAACCCGTCCGGAAGAAGACCTCGATCTTCCATGGCAAGTGGTGGTGCACAACGATCCGGTGAATCTAATGACCTATGTAACGATGGTTTTCCAACGGGTCTTCGGCTATCCACGCGAGAAAGCGGAGAGACATATGTTGGAGGTGCATCAAAAAGGACGTTCGGTTTTGTGGAGCGGCATGCGGGAGCGCGCCGAACTTTATGTGCAGCAATTGCACGGGTATCTTTTGCTCGCCACACTCGAAAAGGCCGGTTGATATGGAAATTTGCCGACGCAAGGACGAGATTGAGATATCCGAGCTGGATCCGTTTCTTGCCGAACTTCTTCGCCAGATCCCGCCGAGCGCTAATCCAGAGGGCGTGGCAGCCGCCGAGCAACGTCTCTTCAGCCCGCCAGCAAATGATAAGGGAGCGAAGATTTGCGCAGAATGGAAGCTGTATGTCGAGCCGGAGTTGCGGCGCCTCTTTCAAACAGCGACGGAAACCGTGGCAGGTGACCTCGAGCAACTGAACGGCAGCGAAAAAAGTTTCGCCAATCGCACCTTGCGCATTCCGTCGAAACACGCCGACGCCTGGCTGAGTACGCTTAATCAGGCCCGGCTGGTCATTGCCGCCAAATATAATTTCACCGATCGAGAGCTGGGCGACCACTTTCGTTCACCGATCGGATCGCGCCGGGACTTGAGCTTATTCCAGGTAAACTTCTATGGTTTCCTGCAAGAATTTATCCTGCGCGAATCGGATGGTTCGCAGAAGGCTCCTGAAGATTAGGGCTGCTTCCTTGCCCGCACCATCGACATGAGCCGTTCTTTGATCGCGGTAGAGGCTTTCGCTGGGCGCAGACTCAGCGCGAATGCTTCATGCAATCCATAACATGCCGTGATGAAGTCCTCGGCCTTCTTGCCGAATTGTTTTCGCGCTTTTTCGAATTCCTCCAGCTCTTCCGGCTCCAGTGAGCCGATAACGTAGAGCCGCGACTGATTTTGGAATTCCTCAAAGTTCATCTCTCAGCTCCTTGAGTCCGTCATAGATTTTTTTTAATCCCAATTCCAGCCTGGTTTTCACCGTCCCTAATGGTGTATTCGTTTTTGCGGCGATTTCGCGCTGGCTCATGCCACGAAAAAATGCGAGATCGATTGCCTGCTGTTGGGCTGGTGGAAGCCCGTTGATCACTTTGCGGATAAGAATGCGCGTATCGCTCAGGACAATTTCTTCTTCGGTGGCGTTATGCACCCACGCATCTGGCTGCTGTTCGGTCTCATTCTGCAGACGCTCTTCCGCGCGAGCGTAGGCTTGCTTCTTGCGCAAACCATCAATCGCGCGCCGACGCGCCAGTGTTACCATCCAGCCGAGTGGTTTACCCTTTTGGGCAGAAAAATTTTTCGCCTGGTTCCATATCTCCATGAAAATTTCCTGCAGGAGATCGTCGGCCTCAGCTTCGTTGTGAATCACGCGAAGAATAAGCGCTTTCAAAATGCCATTGTATCGATCGTAAAGCTGAGAAAGTGCCTCAGAATCCGACGCTTGGATCGCCCGCATTAAATCCAGATCAGTTGGCGCTCCCGGTTCGAGCTGCGGAGGAGCTGAGAAATGCCGCCTTTTTGGTTTTGCGGTGCGCACTCGTTTATTCGCTTTGCGATGCATGCGGGAAAATCAGGCTTGATCGATCAGGGCAAAGCCATCAAATGAAAGAAAATAGAAAGCCCCAGCTAGTGATCGGGTCTCTTAGTCCGTACCGAGGCTTTCGTCCACCGGTTTTGAAGCAAAGCCGATTTGGCCGAGTTTATCTAAATCGGATGATTGCGCGGCGGCGTTTGTGCGACAAAGGTTAGCCGCATGGTGCAAGATTTGAACGATACCGCTAGCGATCCCCTTTGGTACAAGGACGCGGTCATCTACGAGTTGCACGTCAAAACATTTTGCGACAGCGACGGCGACGGGATGGGCGACTTCCGCGGCCTGATGGAAAAGCTGGATTATCTCCAAGAGCTCGGCATTACTGCCATTTGGCTCCTGCCCTTCTATCCGTCGCCGCTGCGGGATGACGGATACGACATCGCCGATTATTTCGACGTTAACCCTAACTTTGGGACGCTTGACGATTTCCGAGCATTTCTCGATGCGGCGCATCGGCGCAACCTGCGCGTTATCACAGAACTTGTGATCAACCACACGTCCGATCAAAACCCGTGGTTCCAAAAATCGCGTCGGGCGCCGCTCGGTTCACCTGAACGCGATTTTTACGTCTGGAGCGACACACCAGAGAAATACGGCGATGCAAGGATCATCTTCAAAGATTTCGAGACATCGAACTGGGCCTGGGACCCGGTCGCAAAAGCTTACTATTGGCATCGCTTCTACTCGCATCAGCCGGACTTGAATTTCGATAATCCGGCCGTCCATGAAGCGATCGAGAAGGTCTGCGATTTTTGGTTGGCCATGGGCGTCAACGGACTTCGTCTTGATGCCATCCCCTACCTTTACGAACGCGAGGGCACCAGCTGCGAAAATTTACCCGAAACGCATGAGTATCTCCGCGGGCTGCGTGCTCATATCGAGGCAAAATTTCCAAATCGGATGTTGCTCGCGGAGGCCAATCAATGGCCAGAGGATGCCACTGCTTACTTCGGCAGAGGAGACGAATCGCACATGAACTTCCACTTTCCGCTGATGCCGCGCATGTTCATGGCCCTGCAAATGGAGGATCGGTTTCCGATCATCGACATTCTCGAGCAAACTCCACCGATTCCCGACAATTGTCAGTGGGCGATGTTCCTGCGAAATCATGACGAGCTAACGCTGGAAATGGTGACCGATGAGGAGCGCGATTACATGTATCGGGTTTACGCGAGCGACCCTCACGCGCGCATTAATCTTGGCATTCGCCGCCGGCTCGCGCCGCTCCTCGCAAACAGCCGTCGCAAAATCGAGTTGCTCAACACTCTGCTCTTCTCCATGCCGGGCACCCCAATCATTTATTACGGAGATGAGATTGGCATGGGGGACAACTTTTATCTTGGCGATCGCAACGGCTGCCGCACCCCCATGCAGTGGAGTCCCGACCGCAACGCGGGATTTTCAAGAGCAAACCCGCAGCAGCTCTACCTGCCGGTTACGATCGACCCCGAATACCACTACGAAGCGGTCAACGTCGAGAACCAGCAAAAAAATCTCTCATCCCTGCTCTGGTGGATGCGCCGCGTTATTGCGATGCGGAAAAATTTCAAGGCGTTCTCACGCGGTTCCCTCGAATTTCTCTTTCCGGATAACGCAAAAGTACTCGCGTTTCTCCGGCGTTACGAAAACGAGACTATCGTAGTGGCGGTGAATCTTTCGCGGTTTGCGCAATCGGCGGAGTTGGATCTTTCACGCTTTGCCGGCTGTGTGCCGATGGAAGTTTTTAGCCGCAATCTGTTTCGCCCAATCAAGAAATCCCGCTACGTCATCACGCTCGGTCCGCATGCCCATTACTGGTTCGCCCTGCAAGCGCCAGCCGAAGGCCGCCGGGCGTCGAAAAAGCGAGTTGTGCCAGCGATTAATGCCTCGGTCGAGCTGCAGACCTTGCTTGCTGACGCTCCGCGAGGACTGCTCGAACGCGAGATTCTGCCCAATTACATCCAATCCTGCCGCTGGTTTGGATCCAAAGCGCGAACCTTTCGCCATCTTAAGGTAATCGAGCAGCCTGCCATCTTATCGGATGCCGACGCTGCACAACTCTGGTTCGTCGAGGTGAACTATCTGGATGGTCCGACGGAAACTTATGCCCTCCCGGTAAAGATCGCGTCCGGTGCCGCGGCACGCGCTGTATTTCAGAGCGCACCCCACGCGGTCATCGCGCGTTTCGCTGGTAACGAGGAAACCATCCTGTTTGATGCGATCTGGGATGCGAAGTTTCGCGCTAAATTATTCGAGGCAATCGCACGACATGAAGTCATGAAAGGAGGTGCCGGCAATCTTGTCGCCATCGGCGGGAAAACGCTCGAAACCGATCCTGCCACCATCTCCGGTAAATCACAGGTTTTGGCGGGAGAGCAGAGCAACTCCTCAATGCTCTTTGATAACAAGTTCTTCCTTAAACTCTATCGCAAACTCGAGGACGGCGTGAATCCCGATGTCGAAATAAACCGGTTTCTCACTGAGCAGTCCAATTTTGCAAACGTGCCGCCGTTCATCGGCGCAATCGAATATCGCCGGGCGAAAAGCGAACCGACCGTTGTTTGCCTCTTACAAGGTGCTGTCGCAAACGAAGCCGACGGCTGGACGCTCACGCTGGATGCCGTAGGCCGTTATTACGAACGGGTGCTGGGACAAAAAGCCGATCTCCAGAATGAAACCACACCACCCGGTGCACTTCTCGATGAACTGATCGGCGGCGTTTACCCTGAGAAAGCAAAACTGCTCGGGCAACGCACCAGCGAACTGCATCTGGCGCTCGCTTCATGCCCGGATAATCCCGCGTTCCGGCCGGAGCCATTCAATGCCATGGCGCAACGCTCCGTTTACCAAACCATGCGCGCATCATTGCGGCGCGCATTTACTCTTCTGGAAAAGAAAATCACTGACTTGCCTGCGGCGTTCCGGGATGAAGCCAGGGAAGTGCTCGCCGCGGAACAAGAGATACTTGCGCGCGAAAAACGGCTTCTCGACCGTCGCACCAATGCCGCGAAAATCCGAATTCACGGCGACTATCATCTCGGTCAATTGCTTTACACCGGAAAAGATTTTGTCATTCTGGATTTTGAAGGCGAACCGGCGCGTGCGCTTAGCGAACGCAAACTGAAACGCTCGGCCCTGCGCGACGTCGCCGGCATGATGCGTTCGTTTCAATACGCAGCCTACAGCGCCCTTTGGCAACCCGCCATGCGCAGCGAAGATGTGCCGTTCCTGGAGCGCTGGGCCGATCTTTGGTATCGCCAAATGGGCAGCGTCTTTCTGCAAAGTTATTTAAGCACCGCCACCAGCGCCATCTTCGTCCCGCAAAACAGCGAAGACTTCCAAATCATGCTCGAAGCCTACTTGCTCGACAAAGCCGTTTACGAAATCGGTTATGAACTAAACCATCGCCCCGACTGGGTCGTCATCCCCATCCGCGGCATCAAACACATTTTGAAATCGGCGTGAGATTCAGCCACAGATACGAAAGAGATGAAGAATTCTGTTTCCACATCTATGAAAATCTGTGGCAATCTATGGCTGATAAAACACCGGAGAAACATCATGAATCAATACATCGAGAAGATCGACAGCGAGATCGAAGCAAAGCATCTATTAAAGCATCCTTTTTATCTTGCGTGGACGCGCGGGGAACTGAGCAGAGAGGCGCTGACGGATTACGCGCAGCAATACTATCATCATGTTGCAGCGTTTCCCACGTATCTCTCGGCGGTGCACTCGAAATGCGAAGCCCAACCGACGCGGAAACAAGTCTTATCCAATTTGATCGATGAAGAAGCCGGGTCGCCGAATCATCCGGACTTGTGGAAGAGATTCGCCGAAAGTCTTGGCGTTGACGATGTCGATCTTGAAAACACGCCCAAACAACCGGAGACGCAAAATTTAATCGACACTTTTCGATCGGTTTGCGGCAAGGGATCGACAGCGCAGGGTTTGGCCGCGCTCTACGCCTACGAAAGCCAGATCCCCGCGATCTGCGAATCGAAGATCGACGGATTAAAGAAACATTACGGCTTTAAGAATCCGGAGCACTATGAATATTTCAGCGTCCACCTCGAGGCCGATCGCGAACATTCCGCCGTCGAACGAAAAGTGCTCAACGCGTACGTCAACAACCGCAATTTCGATTCTGTGAGAGCCTCAGTGGATCGGGTTCTGGACGCGCTCTGGGAAATGCTATCTGGCGTCTGCCGGCGTCACGCGATCGCGTGCTGATTCACTGTAGAGACAGCTGCCCCCAGCCGCAAAGACCTCGTCACCTGGTTCGAACCTGAGCGAGTCCATGTTTGAGCATCGTGGGCGCAGCTTCTTCTCACGAAGGTCTCGCGCTGCTTATCGCTCCACTGTTGCCATGAATCGATCACCCTATCATCAGCGTTGGCCTCCTGTGGAGCTTCCCGAAAGCTGCTGTTAATCCGGTAGGTCCGAAAAAAATCTGCCACAGCTTGTTCGTAAGGCAGGTCGAGACGATCAAGGATCAAGCGAAAATGTTTTTCGGGATCGCTTCTCAGTTTTTCATTCAGCACGGTCATCGAGCGACTGCGATGCTTTTCACAAAAGCGCATCGAGCTCTCCACGTACCAACTCCATGCTTTGCAAGCCGCCGGAAAATCCTTTGCCCACTCCGATAGAAGACCAGAGTCTTTTAGCATCTTCGCGCGATCTTTTCCGAGGACGTTCTCGAAATTGATCATCGAATGGACCACTTTTCGTCCGTCGCGGAGAATATGAATAAAAAAAGCCCCTGGGAACAGCTCCGCGAGCGTGTCAGCCATCAATGTGTTATGCGGGGTCTGGTCGATCCATCGCTTTCCCGGACATCGGCTGCTCATCAGGGCGTTCAAGCCAACACCGAGATAACCAAGTAATTCGCTGCGCGTAACGTCGTAGAGCGATAACCAATCCCTGCCATCGGGACGCGCTTTTGCCGATTCATACGCTTTCTCCGCATAGCCGTTGCCGAAAATCTTCCAAAGGAAATTCGACTCAGCAAAGACCTCCAGTTGGCTGTGTTCCGCCAGCGACCACGCCAAAATGCTGGTTCCCGAACGAGGAGATCCAATGATAAAAATGGGATTTTCGCACGTCGTCAAATCCATCACGAATTCTAAACGATCCGCACTGGTCGCGGCGATGGCAAACGCGGGTTTAACGCGGCCGCAGGACAAGAAACGAACGCATCCGATGCCGGCAAACGGATAGGACCTGCGGCTGGCTGGGATCAAGCGAGCCGGCGATTTTGTTGTAGTCCGCGACCGATGTGACTGGTTGTTGATTAATTTCCTCGATCACATCGCCCTTTTGCAACTCGGCCACGCCGCTATCAGGATCGACATTGCCAACCACCACGCCTCGCACATTACCTGGTAGATCGAGCTGGCGCGCCATCTCTGGAGTCAGCTCGTCAACATGGATCGACTTAAGCGGAGTGCTCGGCGATTCTTGATCGTTCGGCTGGCCCGGCGCTTGCGGCTGCGGCTGGCCTCGCCGAGGCACGACGCCGGCGCTTTGATAATCAACCGGCTGCTCTTTAATCTGTGTCGTCACTTTTAGCGGCTTACCGTCACGCACGATGTCGAGCTCAACGTTTTTGTTCAACTGGGCCTGTGCAACCAGACTTCTCAACGCCGGAAAATTCTTGATCTCATGCCCGTTGAATTTGCGAATCACATCGCCTCTTTGCAATTGTGCCTGGGCCGCGGGCGATCCCGGCACTACTTGATCGACAATCACGCCTTCGTTTTCTGTTCCGTTCTGGCCGGGCTGCAAGGCGCGCGTCTGGATTCCGAGGTAACCCCGAATGATTCGTCCCTGTTTCAACAAACTCTCCAGCGCAGTGCGAATGGTGTTTGACGGAATGGCAAAACCAATTCCCTGCGAACCGCCAGTGCGTGAAATGATGGCCGTATTGATGCCGATTACTTCGCCTCGCAAATTGATCAACGGGCCGCCGCTGTTCCCCGGATTAATTGCCGCATCGGTTTGCAGCAGATCGCCGAAGGCATCTGTGCGATTGGGCCGTCCCTTGGAACTGATGATTCCCTCGGTTACGGTTTCCTCGAATCCGAACGGATTGCCAATGGCCAAAACGAAGTCCCCGGCCTGCACGGTGTCCGAATCAGCCAGCTTGAGCGGCTTGACACCGGGATCATCGATCTTGAGCACAGCCAGATCGACCTGAGAGTCCGCGCCTACTAACCGAGCCTTTTTCATTCGCCCATCGCTCAGCTGGACTTCAATCTCGTCCACTTGATCGACTACGTGATTGTTCGTGATGATATGGCCTTCATTCGTCACGATGACGCCGGAGCCCAGCGCATTTTGCACCAATGCCTCGTCGTTCGGATTGCGGAATTGGCGTTGGTTGCGAAAGAAAAATTCAAAGGGATCGAGTCCATATTCGCGGCGGATGCCGATCTTCTTCGATGTTTTCACCGCCACGACCGATGGAATCACGCTGCTTACGAGCGCGCGCCGTTCCTGGTTCAACGCTTCCAGGGATGCGATTTGCTTTGGATCGACGTTCGGCGACGACGCCAGCGTGTATTTCTCCGGAGTGCGCGCTGAAGGCAGCGCCAAGCCTCCATGCTTAAGGCGGTAATCGTAGAGGAGGGAAATTCCCGCGCTGATCAGCAGGACAAAAATCAAAAACTTTACGAGATTCTTCATTAGCTAACGTTTGAAAAAGTTCGTCCCTGTTGTTCGACAATCAAACGCTGGAAACGTTGATTCTCAGGCGATTCCAGGCGCGGATCAGCTTTAAAGATCGACATCGCCGCCGTGCGCGCTTGTCGCATCAGCCCTGCGTCTGTTTTCAAATCTCCGATCCTAAGCGCGGGCAACCCGCTTTGCGCCGTGCCAAGCAGATCACCCGGACCGCGTAATTCCCAATCCGCTTCGGCCACTTCAAATCCATTACTCGTTTTTTCCAAGACAGCGAGCTTCGCCGCCGTCTCCTTCGATTGATCGGACGTTAACAAAATACAGTATGATTTATGCTCGCCACGGCCGATTCGCCCGCGGAGTTGATGAAGCTGCGCCAAACCAAAACGTTCGGCGTTTTCGACCAGCATCACCGTTGCGTTTGGAATATCGACACCGACTTCAATCACCGTCGTACTGATTAATGCGCTAGAATCGCCGCGGCGAAAGCGTTCCATGATCTTTTGCTTTTCCTCCGGCGGGATACGGCCGTGGATCAATTCACAGGGATACGGACGCAACCGTTCTCGCCACAACTCGTACTCCGCGGCCGCGGCTTTCACATCCAATTTTTCACTCTCATCGATTAACGGATAGATCACGTAGAGCTGCCGCCCAGCCTCTAATTGCTTCCGCAAAAAACTTAGAACCTCGCCTAGCTTCGACTCATCCCGCACAGCAGTGACTATTTTTCCTCGATTGCGCGGCATCTCATCGATAATCGAAACATCAAGGTCACCGTAAACAGTCATAGTGAGCGTCCGTGGAATCGGCGTAGCTGTCATCACCAGCACGTCCGGCGCTGGCTCACGCGCTGTCAGTCGAGCGCGCTGGGCGACGCCGAACTTGTGTTGCTCGTCAATGACAACGAGTCCCAGATTCGAGAATGAGACAGTGTCGTAAAGCAGCGCGTGCGTGCCAATGAGCACGTTCGGATTTTCGTCAGCGACCATCAATGGAAGAAAACTTTCCTCCTGCCGCGCTGCTGTTCGGAGCGCCATGTGTACTCCCAGCGGCTCGAGCCAGCGCCGCAACACATCGTAATGCTGCTCAGCCAAAATCTGTGTCGGCGCCATGAACGTGGCCTGATACCCGGCTTCGATCGCGAGCAAGATCGCTGCTATTGCGACGACCGTTTTGCCCGAACCCACGTCCCCCTGCAACAAACGGTTCATCGCATGACTCGCCGCCAGATCGCGCCGAATTTCCGCGATAACTTTTGTCTGCGCACCGGTCAGCTCGAACGGGAGTCCAGCTAGAAATTTTTCCAGCAGCGCACCAGTGCCGCAGTGCGACCCACCAAGGCGAATGGACGATTCCGTTCGTCGCGACCCGATTAACATTTGCATTGCGAAGAATTCGGAGAGAACCAAATGCTCGCGCGCGGCGTCTCGCGCTTTCCAGTTCTCGGGGAAGTGAAACGCGCGGATCGCGTCACGTCTTTCTCCATCAACTAGACTGGCTGGGGCGAGCGTTTTTATCGGTCCATCGGAAAGCTCATTTAACAGTCGGTAGATGATGCTGCGCAGTGTGCGCTGCGAAAGACCTTCGGTGGCAGGATAAATCGGTGTGATGCGCCGGAAATGGATCGAGATTTCCGCGTCGTTTTCGATCACTTCGAACTCCGGGTGATCCATGCAGATTCGCTTTCCACGGAGGCGCGGTTTGCCAAAGACAACAAGACGCTGGCCCGTCGCGATCATCTTTTGCACGTAATGCAGGTTGAACCAGCGGCACACGAGCGGTTCGCTCAGGGCGTTTGCGTGAGACTCTTGCAGAGTTGCCTCGAAGATTTTTTTCCATCCGCCAAAACGGCGCAACGAAGTTTTGATTACTTCGCCGCAAAGACAAATAGGAACGTCGCTTTCCTCGTGCGGAAATTTGGGAAACTCCGTTCGGTCTTCGTGACGACGTGGAAAATGCGTGAGCAAATCCTCTACGGTCTCGATGCCGAGACGACGTAGCGCCAGAATTTTCGGGCGCGGAATCCAACCTAATTCCTCAAGTTTTTCTGAGATGTCGATCATCGAACAGCACAGCTTTAGCCTTGAATGTACATCACGTCACAACCTCGAAGCGCCAAGCTCCAACACCCCCAGAGATTCCAGGCTCCAATAATCAATGGAAATCACACTGCTCGTTTTGAATTCTAGCGATGATGTTTCTCTGGAACTTGGTGCTTCAATTTGGCTCCGCCGTCCGCACCGCCTGAATCTGCATGCCCAACGTAATTTCGCCTTCATATTCATCCGCTCGGATCCGAAATGCGATGTCCCACGGCGCAGGCGGCAGCGGCGTCTTTGCCGAATCGAAGTAGACCGCGCGCCGATGATGATTGCGCTGGCGCAGCCGCAAAATGAGATGCTTCTCCTTTACCGTCTGCGGCGGCGCGACCGGCTCGACTTCGCGCGCAAAAAAAAGCGGCGCCGGATTTCCATTGCCGAATGGCTGGAGCATTTCGTGCCAGTGGAGAAAATCGCCATTGAGTTCAGAAAACGCGAGCTCATGATCGATGCGCAAATTTGCCGCGGCGGACAAATCCTCATCCGACAAAAGTTCGCGCGCCGCGCAACGGAAAGCTTTCGAAAAAAGGTCGATATCTTTCTCTTGCATCGTTAGGCCAGCTGCCATTTCATGTCCGCCGAACTTCTGCAAAGCTCCACTGCAGCGGTTCAACGCTTCAACCAAGTTAAGACCTTCGATACTGCGCCCACTGCCCTTTCCGATGCCGTTCGCCTCGAACCCGATCACAATCGCCGGCCGATGATATTTCCGGGAAATTCGTGATGCCACAATTCCCAGCACGCCCGCATGCCACTCGCGTGCCCCCACGACAATTGCCACATCGCGCATCGGATCAAACTCGCGGCTGATCTGCTCCTCGGCGGCAAGCAAGACTTGCTTTTCAATTTCCTGCCGTTCCCGATTTTGCTTGTCGAGAAAATCAGCGAGCGCGGCAGCTTCTATTTCATTCTTTGTGAGAAGAAGCTGCAATGACTTCTCAGCTGTGCTTAGCCGTCCCGCTGCGTTCAATCGAGGTCCAAGCCGGAATCCGATATCTTCCGGTAAAATCGGCAACCGGGTTCCGCTGACCTCGATTAATTTTCTCAAACCGGGCCTGGACGATCTGGCAATTTCGATGGCGCCGCGATGGACGAAAGTCCGGTTTTCCCCCTGCAACGGCACGATGTCTGCCACTGTGCCAAGTGCAACAAGGTCAAGTTTCGATTTGAGATCGAAATCGGGGAGTGGCCTCGTTTTCAAAAGCGCGTGACAGAGTTTGAAGGCGATCCCGACACTGCACAGATAATGAAACGGCGACTCCGGATCGACTTTCGGATTCACAATCGCGATGCACTCCGGCAGCGCCGATTTCGGTTCATGATGATCCAGCACGATTACGTCCACGCCGCGTCGCTCAAGATCGACAATCTCGCTTATCGACGACGTGCCGCAGTCCACCGCAATCAAAAGCTGAGGATGATGCTGCTCCAGACAACGCTCCACGCTTTCGCGGCTCAAGCCGTAGCCTTCCTCCATCCGCAATGGTAAAAATGACTGCGGATTTGCGCCGTAAGCGCGCAGCATTTCTGCGAGGAGCGCAATCGAGGTCACGCCATCGACGTCATAATCTCCAAAGAGCACGATGCGCTCATGTCGATCCAGCGCGGCAAGAAGCCGCTCCACCGCTGCTCGCATGCTCGGAAGCAAAAACGGATCGCTCAACGAGCGGAGACGCGGGCGCAAGAACGTTTCCACTTCCTCCGCGCTCGCAAAGCGTTTGCGCATCAACAGCCGCGCGATGCAGGGCGAGCCGCAGATTTCAGACCATGAAATTCCCGACTCGTCGGGATTTAGCTTCTCTGGCGGAGCAATGATCCATCGGCTTTCCACCGATCAGTTTATTCGCGCCAGATTTCCTGACAAGCTGATCAAATAGAGCGAATCGCGGGAGCCCGGATTCGTAGACTGCTTAGTGTAAGTTAGACCGCCAAGGTTGGTGACGTTCGTAGGCAGCGAGCCGGCGTTGGTATCGGGCGAACTGGCGCTCGTGAAAAGCGCGTCGGCGCTCGGGGTCTTTGATGGCCCACGTTTCCTCGTGCACGCTCTTAATCGCCCGCTGTTCGAATCGAACCGCTGAATCGAAATCGCCCGCCTCGGCATGCGCTGCTGCCAAAGTATCCATGTAGGCCGGCTCGCTCCAACTCGCCTCGTTGCAGGCGCTTTTTGTGTCCGCCACCGCTTGCTTGCCGTTTCGGAAAGAAGCATCAGGACATGTTGCTCGAAGCCAGGCTCGACTGTTGTGCGCGAAGGCACGAGTGAGCGGCAATGATGCGGGAGTGATGCTCGCTATCCTGTCATAGTCAGCCAGAGCTAAGCTGTATTTTCCCAACTCTTCGTATATTTGACCGCGCAGGACCTGTGCCATAAGAGCTCCGCGCGCCGTGCGCAGCACAGTATTTAAATCCTGAAGAGCGAGATCCCATTTCTCCAGATTCGTGAAGACCATGGCGCGATTCAAGTATAACCACCATTCCTTCGGGTCTTGGCCGATCGCAGCAGTGTAATATTGGCGGGCCTTCTCGTAATCGCCTTTTTCCGCTTGTTCGCTCCCCTTGGACGCCGCCTCGAAGGTCGATGAGTAGTTCACCCAGAGAAAACCCCGCTGTCCCAAAACTTCGTCTGACCGCCCCGGAACAATGCTGCCAGCGAGAACGACTATTATGCTCAATGCGTATTTAGTTTGCAATGGGGCGCTATTGTATTTCCAGATGCGAAAGCAGCAAGGCAAAAGATCACGAGATCGACAGTGCGGAGAATTTTTTCGCCATATGTACGCTTGACCCGACGAGCAGCCATTGCCGATAAACAACCATATCAAAGCAACACCGATTCTGGCTATTGGCGCCGTGGCAGCACTTATCGCTGGCTGTGCAAACAACAAACCTGGCGGTGCAACTGCGCAATCTGCCGCTGAGCAAGACTACAAACGGTTGTCGGGAACCTGGCAACTGACTCGCGCCGTCGTGAATGGTCGTCCTGTGCCCGCGAACGTGCTGCGAAATACAATCCTTATCACCGATCGCAATACATTCCGGTTCCCAAAGGCAAGCGGCGTCGGGACGCATCCTGCTGGGCGTTTCACTGTGAATCCGGATACGCGGCCCAAACAGGTGGACTCGATTGCAGAGGGTGGAGCGAATGCCGGCCAATTGACGCCCGGCATATACGAGATTCTGGATGCGAACCATAAGCGTGCCTGCTGGGGCCCGCGCGGTGGCCCGCGGCCGACAGAGTTCAAATCTCCTTCGGGCAGCGGGCGGATTCTTCAATACTGGAAGAAAATCGGACCGGTGCCTTCGCAGTAAGCGTTCGAGCTCTCGGCAGCAAGGCGTCGTCAGAATCAAAGCGACGCGAGGACGCATCCTGCTCCCAAAGCACTTCGTGCGAAATTATACGTGAGAACCTTGCTCTGTTTCGCGAAAGCTTTTGAAGTGCGCACGCATCTTCGCGTCGCTTTTGCGTCATCTTTGTGCTATGCGACCGTCAGTGAAACTGATCCGCAGGCTTACGCTCCTTTGCGTTCTACTTCTCCTGCTCTATGGCGTATCGCCGTACTTTTCATTCTGGCGATTCGCAGTGGCGCTGCGATCCGGCGATCGCGCGGCAATCAGTTCGCGAGTCGATTTTCCAGCGATTCGGACATCGCTGAAGAAACAACTCGTCGCGCGGTTCGCTCATGTCGCGTCCGGCCACAAGCGATGGAGTAAACTCGGTCCTACGCTGATCGATGCGATCGTTGATGCTTATGCAACGCCGGACGGTATCGCCGCGATCCTCTCCAATCCGGGCGCGTTAAAGAACCTCCAAGCTCCGCACGAGTTCCAGTTCTCTACGGGCAAAAATGTAAACTGGCTAAAAGTAAAATACGCGTTCTTTACAGGTCCGCGCACGTTTTTGGTCGATCGGGGAGGAATCAAACTCCGATTCCGTTTTACAGGCACGGGCTGGCGGCTCAACGATCTCGACCTCGGCTTGGGTGAAGCAACGCGGTGACACCGTGAATTACGCGTAGCCGACGAGTCTCGGCGACGGTGGGGCGAGATTAAATTGAATCGGTGCTCCTATCTTCCGCCGAAAAGTCTTCGGAATGATCTAAAGAAACGACCGGGGAAGGTTGCCGCTTTTTGTGGGAAAGGTTCGAATCTTTGGGCAAAAGGCCATTGCTCTCCGCCATGTATCTGACACGGAGCGGTCGGCACTTTGTCGACTGGCAAGTCGATATCATAAGCAGTCCCCGCCGCCTGGCAGCCAGTCGTGGCGAGCTGATTGGAAATCGAACAGACGGTGGCGTGTTGGATCGACATCGTCGGTTGCAACGGCCCGGCGGGATAATGGTCTGCCGCTCTGTTCATCACCTGTGTCCAGACCGGCAGCGCGAGTGCGGCGCCGTAACCGTGCGGAATAATCGTGGTCGGCTGATCAAACCCGACCCAAACCCCACACGTGAGCGTGCTGGTATAACCGAGAAACCAAGCATCTTTGTAATCGTTAGTCGTGCCGGTTTTGCCGGCTGCCGGTAATCTGAAACCCAATGATCGTGCACTCGCGGCAGTGCCGCTTGTTAAGACTTGCTCCATTAATTGCGAGGTCATCCAAGCCGCGCTTGGATCGAGCGCCGGCGTGGATATGTGCGCCGCGCGATAAATCGGTTTGTGCCTCTGATCGTCGATGCGCTCGATGATGTAAGCCTGCTTGCGCACTCCGGCGTTCGGAAAAACGGAGTAAGCCGCGGTAAGATCCTTCAGGTTTGTCTCGAATGAACCGATGTAAATCGCGGGCCCGCGCGGAACATTTTGCGAGACACCGAGTGTATTGGCGATTTTTTTCACCGAATCGAGCCCGGCGAATTGACCAACACGCACACTCATGGTGTTGCGCGAATGGATGAGACCGTAGGAGCATGGCAGGACACCACCATAAGTTCCATCGGAGTTCCCGGGTGACCAGTTTCCGGCGCCTTCAATTTCACCAGGCTGAATCGGACCGTCACTAATCGCAGCACCCGGCAGAAGGCCGTGGGTGAAAGCGATTGTGTAAACGAATGGTTTAAACGCAGAACCGAGCTGCCGATTGGTGGGAGCGAGCGCGCGATTGAATTTGCTTTGCGCGTAATCGCGGCCACCCACCAGCGCCCGAATGCCGCCGGTTGCATTGTCGATCGTAACGACCGCGCCTTCCAAATACGGCATGGACGAGTCCCCTTCCCCGGTCTCCGGCGGCTGATAACTCGCCTTCAGTGGATGATGGAAGTTGGATTGATGTTCGATTTTTGTGAGCTGCGTCTCCAGCACCTGTTGCGCGGCGTTTTGGACGGCCGGATCGAGCGTCGTGTAAATCGAAAGTCCGCCGTGATCGATCTGATCTTGTGTCAACAGCTGATTCAAATCGCGTTGCACTGCGTCCATTGCGTAATTCTCCTGGATGAAAGGCAAACGTTTGGGATGCGGAGTAATTTTCGCGATCTTTGCCTGTTCGGCTTGCGCCGGCGTAATTTTTTTCAAGGCGACCATGCGATCCAACACGGCGTTGCCCTGCATCGTTGCGCCTTGCGGATTTCTCAGCGGTGAAAAACGATTTGGACTGCGGATCAATCCTGCGAGGATCGCGGCTTCAGAAAGATTCAGCTTCGATGCGTTTTTGCCAAAGTAAGCTTGTGAGGCGGTCTCAACCCCATAACAGCCAGTGCCGAAATAGATCCGATTGACGTAGAGCTCGAGAATTTGCTGCTTGGTAAATTGATGCTCGACCCGGAGCGCGACCATTGCCTCCAGCAATTTTCGGCTGATGGTGCGGCCACCGAGTGGAAGACTGTTACGCGCGAGCTGCTGGGTGATGCTGCTGGCGCCTTCCTTGGCCGAGCCGCTCAGGACATCGTGAACAAGAGCACGCAGGATTCCCTTCCAATCGATTCCTTTGTGCTCGTAGAAACGAGCGTCTTCACGCGTTAGCACCGCAGCAATAAAAAGCGGCGAGACCTCGTTAAGCGAGACCTTCAGACGGTTCGCACCGGCGAGACGACTGTAGATTTTTCCATCGACATCAAAGACGGTGTTTCGCTCCGGCATTTCGCCGACCTTTTTCATGTCGAACGTCTGGGCCCAGGCTCCGTAAAACAAAAAAACAGCGAAACCGCCCGCGACGACTACAGCCAGCAGCGTGATCTTCCAGCCGTAGCGGAAAAGGCGGTTTCCGCTTTTCTTCTTTCCGGGTCGGAGACGCGCGAAGAATTTCATCGCTGAAAGGTTAAAAAAGTTAGAAGAGTTACAAGGTTAAAACGGTTCAACCTTTTGACTCTTTGACCTCTCAACGGCTCAACGATTCAACCCTTTTAGCGTTGTAATGCTTTTAACAATCAGAAATTGAGCTTCACCGCGCCTTCGTGCTGCTCGGTCGGGCACGGCGCATTGGTCGGGACGTCCGTTGCGGCGTCGCTTGCCCGGACAATTTTATTGTCGATCAAGTACTGCTCGACTTCCTCGCCGCTCACATCCGCGAGCATTTTGCCATTAATTTCAACACAAGGAGAAAGTGGCTGACCGCTCTTGGTTTCCATTTCCCAGCGAAACGCCGGATTTTGAATAATATCCTTCTCTGTGTAGGGAAGATTATATTTTGCCAGAACGGCGCGCACGCCGGCGCTCCAGCCACAATACGTTTTTAGATAAGCAGTAATTTCAGGTGTTTGCATCAGCCGAATATACCACGAATAGAATACGGTCAAAAGACCAGTTACGGCTACCGACGTCGAGAGTTGATCCGCAAACACTTCAGCGAGCTCATGGCGGCGCCTGCCAGGCGACTCTCAACACGGTAGAGGAGAGAAGATTGGGACGCGTAGATGTAAGGGGCCATCCGATTCATGAACGTAGATGGGTTTGCCAGCGGTAAAGCTGGAATCAGCCAGTGACGCTTCCGACGACGAGCGCGAACCGGGGAAGGTCACATCCCGTGCCCCCTTACGCGTCGCCGAGCCATTACAGAGACCTTTCGACGTCCGGTCGATCGCCCTCACCGGTCTGCTTGTCCTGGCAGTTTTCTACACCATCTACTTCATGCGCTCGATCCTGCTGCCGATCGTTCTAGCGCTCCTGCTCAGCTATCTGTTTAGGCCGATAGTGCGTGGACTCGCTCAATTGAAGATTCCGCTGCCGGTCAGCGCGGCGTTCATCCTTATCGGACTCCTTGCACTTGTCGGTTATGGAATGTCAGCTCTAGTCACGCCTGCGGTGGGATGGCTCCAGAAAGCACCGGCCGGTTTGACGGAACTGCAATACAAGCTCCTGTCGGTAAAAAAATCGGTAGCGCAAGTGAGCCAGGCGACCGGCGAAATCGAGAAGCTGGCCACAGCTAATGCGGAAAATAAAACCGTGGAAGTGAAGCGGCATCCCATCACTGAGATGTTTTTCATGCGCACGCCGGAGTTTATCGCCAGCGCTGTTCTGTTGTCGATCCTGCTCTATTTCCTGCTCGTCTACGACCAGGTCTTTATCGCCAAGCTGGTCAAGTTGCTGCCCACGCTCTCAGATAAGAAGACGGCCGTCGCTATCGCGCACGACATCGAATCGCAGATCTCGCGTTATCTTTTCACCATCACGGCGATTAATGCCTGCCTTGGATTGGCCGTCGGAACCGCGGTGGGCCTGCTCGGTCTGCGCAACCCCGTAATGTGGGGTGTGATGGTCGCGCTGCTCAATTTCGTCCCTTACCTGGGCGCGCTCACAGGCATCATCTGCATGACCGTTGGCGCCACCTTGAGCTTCGATAGCCTGGGGTACGCCCTCATCTTTCCTGCCGTCTATCTCGCTTTTGGCGCGTTGGAGGGTAGTTTCATCACCCCATGGATTATGGGACGCTCCCTTACTTTGAATCCCGTCATCATCCTGCTCTCGCTCACTTTTTGGGGCTGGATGTGGGGAATCGTCGGCATCATTTTAGCCGTGCCGATCCTGTCCGCTTTCAAAATTTTCTGTGGGCACGTCAAACCGATGGAGCCGCTCGCAGAATTTCTTAGCTGAGATAACACTCGCGAAGAGGTGCGGTCGTTGGCAAAGGACGCCGATGATGACGTGCGCGACGCCGGGCTCATTTCGGCTGCAAATGGGTGATCATGCGTTTCGCTTTTCAACGGGACGCAGATTGCGCGATCGCCATACACGCGTAAGACCACAAGCCTATCGTTGGTTGTAAGCAGAAAATAGCGCTGCCGCTTCGCTTCTCCGAGTCCGAAAAAGTACAACGTCACTATCAGCGGAGTCAAAGAAAGCGAACAAAATTTTCCACGAGTGACCGAAGCGCTCGCTAAGCAGTTTGTCAAAATCGTCGTACGAAGATCGATTCACTACTGCTGAGATTCTCTGGCGAATCGATCCGGGGTAGCCAAGCAATCCTAAGAACTGAGCTATCAGTACCATCAATACCGCACCGACGAGCATCGCTAGGATGGGCCAGAAAACTTGGCGTAGCCCAACTGCGGCGTTCGCAATCCTAATACCACAACCGGCCAAACGACAGCGCGTCTCAATCAAATCAACGCAGCGGCGATCCGGGCTTCGAGACAATCGTAGCCTGAACGCGTGTACTATAGGATTTTGTCTGATAAGACAATCATCCGTCGTCCCGATTGTGTGTTTCATCAACCAAAGCAGGTTCTTGCGCACACACGAAGAGTTCCGAATCAATAACGTTAAGAAAGGATTATCTCAGATGCGTTTAACAAATAGACGTTTCACCAAAGCAGAGGGAGAAATATGAAACAAACAAGATTAGTGAAAATATTAGCAGCGGGAGCAGCCTGCGCGGCAGCGTTCGGCTTAGCGCTCGCGCAAGACACGAGCACGACGACAACGACCGCGGGATCGACCGGGGTGAGCACTACCAACACGAGTACTTTAAATGGCTCGGGCACAATTACCACTTACACTCCCGGATCGGACTACATTATGTTCCGCACGGAAGCAAGCGCCGAACCGGTGAAGTATTACTACAGCAAGAACACGACTGTGGTTGATCCGGAAGGTAAGACGGTCGAGTGGTCTGCTCTTCGTCCTGACATGCCAGTGACCTACACCTATACGAGAGACGGCGATCGCATGGTCATTACAAAGATGACATTGACGAAGCCGCTGTCGTCCTACGAAAAAAAAGAAACTACGACAACGACCACGACCAAGCCGTAATCGTTGCCACCGTCCCGAAGACGGAGCGCCGCGCACAGCAGCGAGGCTACAATCTTTTTACAAAAATAGCGCTCGCCAGCCCGGCGGGCGCTTTTTTTTGTAGCTAAGGTCGCCACAATCGTTTTGCAAATAACAACCAACCTCCCAACTGTGGCGTTCGCAACCCTAATACCCCAAGCACCCAACGCGTCTCAACCAGATCAACGCGGCGGCGATCCGCAATTCGAGACAATCGTCGTGTGCACTATAGGATTTTGTCTGATTAGATAATCATCCGCCGACTCGATTGCCATTCCCCGGCGGACAAGAATAGGCTCGGTTAATGCGCACAATTCTGTTCGTTATTTTAATCGTCGTGTTGATCGGAGCGTTACCAACTTGGCCATACAGTTCCGGCTGGGGATATTACCCAAGCGGCGGTCTAGGCCTGGTTCTCGTGATATTGTTGATCTTCCCGCTGATGGGACGGGTCTAGCCGAATATCCGAAGTCTCTTCGTCACTCGCGGTCTCCTTTGGGAAAGCTGCCTTGTTCGACGGCATATCCGGGACTTTGCGTGGGGAGGGTGATCGTCGAGGCGACGAACTTGTGTTCTTTGACCGCCGAATCCCCGCGTTCGCATAAAACTTAATGGCGACCACGCCATTCCGCTAACCTTTGGAATCTCTCAGGCGTGCGTTTGCCAGAACGAACATTCTCGAGCGCGTTGATTTCGAATTTCCCAAGAGGATGGCGCTATGGGCCTGTGCCCTCATTTTTGAAACGTAAAGGCTTGGTTGATGATCAACGCGACGGCGCTGAAGCCGAGCCAATGCAGAACCCATTCCTCCCAGCTAAGGTTCAGACCTCCGCACTGGAATCAACTTAATGGAGTTGCAGCATGGTAGAGCGTATCAATAGCTAACAACCGCGATCGGTGTTCTAACGTCTTTTCTTGCGACCGCCGCGACGTCTCTGCCGCGCACGCGACGATGTCGTTTTTTGCCGAGGTCTTGTCGATTTGCGCGACGCGTGTACCGTTCGCTTGCGCGATCTCGGTGTTAGCGATCGCCGAGATCCTCTCCGTTTCGCAGTCTTGCCGCGTGATCGCCCGCTCGCTTTGCGCGACTTAGGCAAGGACTTTTTCACGGGTTGTCGCTTGAGTGCACGTTTCGAGACTGCTCTCGCGCGTCTAACGGCCTTCCGAATTGGCCGCTCGCCGGACGCGCCTTTTCCCGCGAGAGCACCGACTACTCCACCAACGACTGCGCCAATCGGGCCGGCTACGCTGCCGATTGCCGCACCAACTACGGCGGCAGCTGTTTGCTTCGAGATCGGCGGAACCTGAATATCTTTAGATGATTGCGGGCTTTGTTTCTTTTCTGAGCTTGGTTGGTCAAGCATAAATGACGGAGCTCCTAGATACTTTGATCCGCTACAAAGATATTTCGGATGACAAAGTCGATATAGCCGTAACAAAATCAAGATCCGTTGCGAGACGATCGTCGCGTGTCCAATAGGATTTTGTCTGATTAGACAATCATCCGCCAGCCCGATTGTGTGTTCTCATCAATCAAAGCAAGTTCTTGCGCACAACGAAGAGTTCCGAATCAATAACGTTAAGGAAGAATCATCTAAGATGCATATAACGAACAGAATCAAACAAGCGGGTGCGACTGGATACATTTTACTGTGGCTTCTCGGAATTCCGATTCCGATTTTGCTCCTGATCTTTCTGCTGCGGGGTTGCGCATAAGAATTTTGGGAGCGAGCCGCTTAATCGAAAACTCAGGTACAAGCAAAACCAACGGAAATTAAAATTCACACACATGAAACTAGAAACACTCAAAGACCTTTACATTCACGAACTGAAAGACCTCTACAGCGCAGAGAAGCAGATTATAAAAGCGCTACCGAAAATGGTTAAAGCCGCTACTGATAAACAGCTTGCGGCGGGATTCGAAGAACATTTCGAGCAGACGAAGGAACATGCAGCGCGTCTCGAAAAGATTTTGACGAGCCACGATGAGTCAACCCGCGGCCCGAAATGTGAGGGCATGGAGGGTGTGATTAAAGAGGGAGAGGAAATGATCGAAGAAGATGCTGAAGACGAAGTGCGCGATGCCGGGCTAATTGCTGCAGCGCAGCGCGTTGAGCACTATGAGATGGCCGGTTACGGCTGTGCTCGGACCTACGCCGAGTTGCTGGGGGATCGGCATGGTGCGCAGCTACTTCAGACTACCTTGACCGAAGAATCAGATACAGACAAAAAGCTAACCAAGTTGGCCAAATCCGTGATCAACGTCGCGGCTAAATAAATAAACTAAATAAAACCGGTGGCGGTAGCGGTTGCGATCGACTATGCCGACAGCCCACAAATTTCAAACTAAAAGAACCCATGAAACGAACTTTACTAGCTTTAGCTTCTCTCAGCGCGTTTAGCCTAGCGGCATTGGCGGCCGACAATGAGAAGGCGAAACCCGATAACACGGCAACAAACGAGCGCGATCGCTCCGGTGAAACCAAGACTTCTGGCGACCAGTCAAACAGTTCTGCGGATTTAAAAACCACGCAGGCTATCCGGCGGGCGCTAATGAAAGACCGCGAGCTTTCAACGACTGCGAAGAACATCAAAGTCATTACCGCCAACGGCCACGTTACACTCCGCGGACCCGTTAAGAGTGCGCGCGAAAAAGCAAAAATCGATCAGCTTGCAAAATCAGCGGCTGGCGGCGCCCAGATCGACGATCAACTCGACGTCAAAGGATCGAACTAACAAACAACCTCACACAAACGAAAGAAAATCATTATGTCTAAATCAGTATTCGGTATTGCAACTACACACGGCCAAGCTGAACGAATTGTCCAGCAGCTCCAAACTGGAGGTTTCGCAGCCTCGGAAATTTCAGTGCTCATGCCTGATACAGGGGGAACGCGTGACGTTGGTCACGTTAAAGCGACGAAGGCGCCGGAGGGGGCAACCACCGGTGCAGCGACCGGGGGCGCTACCGGGGGCGTGATCGGATTGCTGGCAGGAATTGGCGCGTTGGCGATTCCCGGCGTCGGTCCGTTTATCGCCGCGGGTCCAATTATGGCGGCGCTTAGTGGCGCGGCCGTCGGAGCAGCGACCGGCGGTGTCGTCGGCGGTTTGATCGGTCTTGGCATTCCGGAGATCGAGGCAAAGCGCTACGAGGAGAAGTTGAAAAAGGGGAATTACCTGATCGCGGTGCACACGGATGAAAGCGAAGACGTTGATCGGGCGAAGCACATTTTCAAAACTGCCGGCGCTGAGGATATCAGCACCGTCAGCGAAGCATCGGCACCGAAAGTTTAAACAAATGCTGAAGAAGGGGAAATTCTATGGCTGACGAAAACCAAATGGACCAAGGCTCTGCGGTTCCGCCGCAGGCGAAAGAAAAAGCAGAGCGTGGCGCGACGCGCGCCCGCAAAGCGGCGGAAGATCTCCGCTCGGCCGCAGGTGCAATGGCCGATGAATATCGAGGCCGCGCGGAAGAGGTATGGGATGATGCGCTGCATCGCGTCCGCAGTTTTCAGGACGACAGCAAGCAATACGTCCGCGAGAACCCGACCAAGGCGGTCTTTACTGCGCTCGTGGTCGGTTTCGTGCTCGGTTTAATTTTCCGTCGTTAAGTGGCCGGTGAATGGCAGGCCGTCCGATGTGCGGCTCCGCAGCTTCTTGACCGATACGGAATGCACTCTTTCCGGCTTGCGCGAGGCCGAATACAATATTATGGCAATGAAAACGCAGAAGGAAAAACTTAAGGAACAGGAAGAATCGCGAGATTTCTTTTGCGTAGTAAGCGATGCTTTTCGGATTTTTGCACGGCGCTCGTCGATGGTGCTCGGTAGCGCTTGGGCCTTTGCCAGCGCGATTCTCATCATCGTCGTTTGGGGACTAACCGGTCCCACGTTTCATTATTCGGATACCTGGCAGCTCATTATTAATACCGGAACGACAATTGTTACTTTCCTGATGGTCTTTCTCATTCAGAATACGCAGAACCG
>WNFQ01000456.1_pt1 | contig 26908 bp, 38 predicted proteins | sample 5400171 | NCBI WGS metagenome assembly WNFQ01 (sample SAMN13153356, study PRJNA577476) | soil metagenome | isolation source: 20 cm soil under Madrone tree | place: USA:California | collected 2016-06-14
GTCTCTTCAGACGCGTCGTTAAGGTTCGTGCGTCAGCTTGTGCAATCCTGTTGAACAACTGTTGGACGTGATCCAACAGAACGCCCAGCGTAGAGGGATTATCGGCCAACGAAGACGACTCGGACTCCCCTTCGTTAGGAGACGCAGGAAGACATAGTTGGCCGCTATAACTTGTTGGAGATAGAAATCCAGCCCAAGGTCGAAAATCAGTCTGAACAGCACGATGACGCTGTAGGGAGTCGTATAGCCTGTCCCTTCTGGACTTTCCCGGGGTCGGATCGTCAGCATCTGATTCGTTTGTCGTACTCCCGGGTTCAAGCTCAATATCTATATCAGCGTCGCGTTCCCTTCTGGGTCTAACACATCTTGGCCGAGGGGAGCCAGGGGAGAGATGGCGTCGGCTGGTCTCTGGTGTCAAGGGTTCCTGGTATATCGTTACAGTAGACTCATGGAAAAGTGCTGGACAATACCCACGAATATTTGACGGGATGATGACTCTAGGCTAAGAGGACGCTTGACTACTGAGGGTTTGTCATGCGACGAAAAGACACCTGAGATGGGAGAAAGCGGTCCAGGCGCCGTTCCATACACCATAGACGATGGGGTTGACTTGGGAATGTCCCGGCCTCTTGGAGAACGTATAGGAAATGGCATCCGACCTGGATGATAACGATCAGGAGGCCTGAAGAACAGTTCGATAGAGCTATGACATGCTACCTTCGGGAGAAGATGCAAGACGCTCTCCTACCTCTTCCTGAAGCACTTGTAATGCCTCTCGAGACCCGGATAAAAGCTCCTGAAGCTCTACATTGTTCTTTCTGAGAGCCTCTTTATCAGCCACGAGTGATTCCAGAAGCTTCATAATTTCATCATGGTGTTCGATGGATGTCAGCTCGACCCGCTTTCCACATAGCCATCAGCCGCGGCCGTCAACTGCGAATAGCCATGCAAAGACCCACCGAATGCTGTAATCCTGCTAGCCACTGTTTAGTCTCGTGCATCATCTCTTCTGTGGTTTGGCCGCGTTTCGCCTGTTCTTCCTCCAACTGCTCTTCGAGAACACGAACCTCCAAGTCCAGCTTGGCTTCATGAAATATGAAATGGAGGGTAGGGATGACCAGAGACGAGGCTCACCGCATCTATCACTAAGAGAGGCCAGCCTGGCTTCCGCGCCTCGGAGTTTTTGTGCCTCGCTGTCCCTCTCCTGTCGAAAGTCGTCCCTCTCTTGTAATGCCTCGCTGAGGCGCGCCTCCAAACCGACAGTGCGAGCATATTCCGTCGACAAGCGATTGAACGCGGTGCGCAGCTCCTGCAAATCCGTAGACAGGTTCTTATTGGATACTTCAGCGAGTTCGTTGTTAAGCAGCGCCTGAGAGAAACGCTGGATTGAAAAAGAAGAACCATTAGCGCGTCGGAGAACCCGAACTGAGATGATTAGCAGATGCAACCTTCTCTAGCAGGGCGTTTTCTCGTGAGAGGTCAGCTATTCTGTCTTCCAATTGACGGCGGGTGGCTGGGTCAATGCCGAGATCTAAGGGATCACTGTCCGGTTTCGCTCGCTTGACCGACTCAGCACGCTCCGTGGCCTAGACAAGTTTAGTGGACGGCTGAGCAGAGAAGTAACTGTACGGGGCGGACCTGTATTCTCCGAACATATGCTTCGTGCCTCTGTAACAAGGCCTGCCCAACCTCTATGCATGATCAGTTTGAATTGGGTGTGACCAGGAGTAATACGACGCACCAGCACTGAGAACGAGGCGGCTCTCCAACTTTGCCTTAACTGCCAGCCATGCCTTGGTGTATTCACTGTCGTCCGCGTTACATTCGCACCCTGGGCGGTGAGATGGTTGCTCTGGGGTTGAAACTCGGGAATAGTCAGCCAAGGAGCGGGTCAGGTCGTCGATGGCAGTGGACGCGTCTAAGAAGCTGCGCGATAAAGGAGAAACTGTTTGAGGGGTTGATCGCAGGGACATGTCAAGTCGATGGCTGTGCAAACTGATGAAAGGTGTCCACTTTCAATTTCAATCCAAGCAGACTCACGTGTTCATGAGAAATGGAGGTTTATTATGCGGATAGATACAATCATGCAGGGTATCATAAATAAAATGAAGGCAGACAACAAAACAACAAAATGTATTACGTTCCAGCCGATGAATCTCTCATTCCGTAATTTGTCGAACAAGTTCAGCAATCCAAGTCGCAACCTGTGCCGTCGCCGCGTTCACCTTGCTTGCCGCTATGAACTGGAAGGCGGTACACAACCCGCCCATACTCAGCTCTTCCAAAGCCTCCCTTTGCGTCCGACCCGCGACGATGCCACTGCCGCTTTCTTCCACAGTGGCTAACGTCGACATAGAGTTACTCCATCCAGATCGGCTCGGGTACTGGAGAACGATATGGAAAACGTTCGATGCGGCACTTAGTACATGGGAGTTCGAGGACCCCGCGAAGGCATCTTTTACACGGTCTTGCAAACTGTCATAGCTGTATATTTCAAGCATGAGGAGCTGCCCAAGCATATGGCGACCAAGGTACTAACCATATCGTGAGAACCTCGGGGTAGGCCATAGCTACGTCAGAGAGCAGTCGGAAATAGATTTCCGTTTCAGTATTCTCGCCTTGAGAGATTTCCAACATGATTCCAATGAAAGAAATCACAAGTAGCGCCGAGTTGGTGTCTGTGATGTTCAGCAATTCTAGTGGGACGCTTGGGACGTCCTCTTCATCCACACTCTCCGTCGAGTCGTCCACGGCTAGGTACTCGTCTAAATTGGCATCGTGCAATAATTCCCTGAACTTTCTCCGTGTTGTGGCAGCTGACAACAATGCGAGGAAATAGCCAAGCGCGTCCGGTGCAACACTGGGGATCGTGGCAACCTCCGAATTACCCCCCTCTTCTGACAAGGCGCGCGAACTGACCCGTAGCATGGTTCGTAGAGCATCCAGGGCAACGAGTTTGAACGATTTAAGCTTGAAACCCTTGACCAATATCGAGGCGATGGAAAAAGAAAAGTTTGATTCAAATGATATCTTCAGGCCTTGGTCAAGCTGGTCGGCAATCTCTCGGATTCCATATCGGTGCTCGAGTAAAGATTCCGGCACCCCTTGCTCTTCGACTAATCCTTGATCCGACAGCTGCTGGATTGTGGCACGTAGTAGTTGTGCTGCCTCTGCATAAAACGCCATGTGCCCGAACTGAAGGAGTGCAACTGCGAGCCAAAAGATGGGGCCTAAGTACCGTGACCCTTGCTGTAAGGCAGGCACAACGTTGCGAATGCATCGAAGCATGCTGACGACCGAAATCGTTGAGTCCATGGTCCGGATAAGAGTGCTCCTGAATGCGACAAGCATTTGGTAGAAGAAATCGTCATCTACTTCTGCCGTCGCCAGTTCTCCTAGGACAACGAACGCGCGAAATTGGATAGTTGGGGAGACTTGAAATGCTGTTGCGGTGACCAAGCTCATCCAGCGAGCTCGCCACACGTTGAGTAATCCTGAGGACAATGTGAGTGCGTCGTGCAGCGACGGCAGCGATTGTAAGCCGACCTTTTGTTTGGGCAGCGGCCTCCATCAAACGGATAAGGAAGCGAGTGAGTCCCTCTTGACAATCTAGAACGTCAGCGTCCGATACCGGATCATACGCTATGAGTTCGTTCGTCCAGGGGGAGCGACTAAGACCAAAGAGCTTGAGTTGTTTCAACTGACTTCCCTCTTCGTGTAAAAGACGAATTTCAGGACCCGCAACAGTATCGGAGGAGCGGGACATCCAAAACGATTGTAGAAGGTCCATGACAAGCCCCCAAACAGTCGCGCGTACCACGACTTCTCCAGTGGCCGCGATAAGAGTGATGATATGTATGAGCTCGGGCGTAAAGAATTGTGCGACGCTGGGCTGTTTTGATTGCTGGGAGGCGACCAAGGCTAGGCGTGACAGTGATGCAATCTCATTCCAGTGCGGGTTTTCTGCAAGCGTGCCCGTAGGCTTCACAGAAGCTTTGCCAAGTGCCTATATATCATCGTCAAGTGGTGCCAATGGCCGAGTGAACTTCAACCTGCCTTGCGCATTTTTGATAATATCTGACCGCGAACGTTGATGGATGAAAGTGGAGTCATGACCAAGGCGATGACTTCACAAGCATGAGAACTAGCCCCGCCGTCAATTGCAGCACGCATCAGCTCGTCGAGAGCGATGTTTACGACTGCGCTGTCAAGCTTAGAAATCTCTGTCCAGATTGCTTTTTGTGACATCATGAGCAGCTACATGGACACACATCAGGAGGTTCCGAACTCTACAGTCTGGAAAAACCGCACCTGCGGATCTGCAATGGTGAGCTCAATAAGAAGGCGTATGCAGTCACGAAGTTTAGCCCCAGAGTGATCAAAGCTCGCATTTGTTGGCTCGGCGAAGACCGACAAGTTTTTAAGCCATGGGCTCATGTACGATAAGCAGTGCAACTTCAGAGTCGTGTCTGACTTGGACAGCGTGCTGCATACTTCTGACACGAAGTCAAGAGTAAGGTGGGGAACAAGGCTCGCGATTCGTTCGCTTAGCGAAACGAGAAAGGGCGAAGATGGACCGCCAATCCATAAACCTGTGATGCGTCGTTAACGCACGCCCGCCCGAACAGGATTATGAAGCGACCTTTGGTTGTCATAATTGGGCTTGCATCCAAGTCGAACGAGCCGACGACGGCCGCGAGGAGTTCGTAAGATGCTCCGCTAAGCTCAGAATTCTCTGTGCCCATGTTGCGCATGGCGATGTGAAGCAGAGCGGCGCCGACATTAGAAAGTCTCGAGAATCGCTCCATGCCCGGTGGATGCGTCGCTCTTAGCCGACCCTTAGCTGCACGTACAGCCTGGAGAAATTTACCAAACGTAGGTGAAAATCATCCGTAGAGGAAACCACTCTACTCGCCTTGACAATCTGGTCACGGGCAGAGGAAGAAAAATATAACGTATTTGACTGTCGCGACTTTCTGATGATAAACTCTGATGGATCGTGACCCGTCGAGACATTGTAGACGTCGCTGATCTCGGAGAAGGGAATGATTTCGACAGATCTACACCCAAGCAACGGAGAGATTTGCTGTGCCTTGTCCTAGCAATGTTTATCAATAACCAACCTGGGTTATGACTACATGGAGCGTACGGAGATGATCCGAAGGTGACTTAATCCAACTTGAAGACTGATTGGTACCCGGACGTGCGGCGAGTGGCGCATCGTCACTTTTTCGAACACCTCGCAGTGTTCGTCTTCGAGGCTCGCTAATTGAGATATGAATCAGGAATTTATCACAAGTTCATAGACGTGCTTACTCGCGTAAACAAGGGGCACGGTGGCACTGGCAGGCACAAAATTCTGGAGCTCCAGGACCGAAGAGCATGCCTTGACTTGACTCGACAGATGCGAACCTGACAGGAGTCTCAGAGCAGCGCTGATATCGTCAACTGACAACGCACCGGCAGTGATGTTCCACAATCTACGAAGATATTTGACTGCAGCCGAGTTAGGATTTAGGATATAAGCCGTCTCAAACCTTGCCCTGAAGTCGTGGGGGATAATTTCGATGCAATACTTCAGCCACTGCATGGGAACTTGTGATGAGGAAGAGAACGACGTCCAGTCAAAGGTGATTTCGAATGGCCGTGCATCGGCGACAGATGACGTCAAGGTCTGGGTATATAAACAATTAGAAATCTGCACCCGCTACAGAATGAAAGCTAGCTAGTGACTAACCTTGAAGATGTGGTAAAGCAATAGCTCAATGTCAAGCGTCTCCACGTCGAGCTTCGAGACAAAGAAAACGAACCTCGCTGGTTCGTCCTGGAGGTCGAGTGTGAGAGATAGAAAAACAACGCACCAAAAAAAATTACGTACCTTCGCTGCACCGGCCTCCACAAAGATGTCCCGGACCGCAGTAACATCAGCGCGATCATACCTTGCCATGAGGTCGAGATACTCTCGATGTTCCAAACTTGACATCGCTGAAAGTCGCGGAACCTCGATGGGCTGGCCAAGATCTACCAAGGCGCTGCAGAGCGCATCCCATGCACGTTTTCCATTGATCGTAGAGGGATCTCCTTCTGCTGACGGCTTCATGAAGCTCAAGAGCTCCTTCCCGACTTTGTCGGCATGTTTAGAGAAGAAACGGTGCAGAACAATGGTGTCCGTGTCATCATATGTGACACCTTTCCATTCGTATGAGTCCTTATCCTCGTCATTTAGCGATGGATTGTATCTCTAAACGATGTTATTAGTAAAAACGTAAAGTGATGAGCACCACTCTACGCACGCTCAGCTCACTCAGGAACCCGACCACGACGCGGACTTTATCTTCTAGGAATGAATTTAGGATGGACATGTGCGCCTCTCTACCGAACAAGATATTGTTGGCGAGCGTTTGGATGATTTTTGCGATCATTTTCAGGCCTTGTCGGAGTACTCCGGGGTTACTTTGCGGTATTTCGACATCGATCTCTGAGGGAGAAACCACGACGGGCGAGATGAATCTTTGACGGCGGTCATCATAACGTCTCTGAGATCTCCATATACACATACCGAAGAAACACAAACGCGCCGAGGGCAGTGATTCGAGCCTCGGGCCAGATCTTTTGACTGGAAATAAAAGATATAAAAAGCTTCAGATCAAGAAGAGGAAGATACGCACACAGCTTTGTAAATGTGAGCACAGAGCTCGTGAAACATCCTTATATCATCAGCCATCACCGGTTACGTCAAAGAAGTGTAACCCTAACTCACGAAGGAAGACGAGGTAATGATGAAGACACGATTTCTAGGAATTTTGTCGCAACAGTTTCTACGGTCTCCAAATTTTGGCGCAACTCTTCTTCAGTTACCTGGCTTGGGTCCAAGGTGTACCCACGGTCCGGTGGGAGCGAACCCATTATCTTCATGAGGGGGTCGATGAGGTCACGGAGGTAATTGTAGCCATGAATCCTCGCAAAGTGGGATAACAGACGTGTGCATGTGGAATTACCCCTAAATAACTGCGTATCACTCTCTGCCAACTAGTGAGTACTAAGGCAATATATGATGCAGGAATACCCTCACCCGTTCGCGCCACTTCACGGTCGATGAGCGTCTTCATCAAATTCATCAGAGCCTCTCGAGTGTCAAAAATGTTGAGTAGCACGGGGATGATGACGTCTACTTCTGGTGGAGGGCAAACTTCACAAATGGCCAGCGCAAGAGTGATCTAGGTCGTTTCATATCAGAACAGGGGCATATACAGCCCAATGTAAGTTCAGAGCATACATCTGGTCCTTTGACGAGCTGTACACGAAATGTAAGGAAGGACGGACGATCCTTCAGTATATCTTGAGACACGTACCTCACACAACCGACTACGCCCTGAGAAACTAACGGGAGTCTCCTGAGCCTCGAACTTGGCACCTTGACCCATCACTCTGGCGAACACATATGAAAAGATGAGCCTCTGTCGCGGATCAGGGTCATATGCCATGGAAAGGCTGTGCTTGACGCCACTCTCCGGGTTCGCACTAATGAGGCGGGAGAGCGCTTCTACAACAAGCTCGCGGATCTCTGCTTCGCGTTGTGAAGGCGGGCGCTAGAAAGAGTACACGGTAAGTATCAGGCATGCTCGTGGACCTCGTGAGCAAGGGGGGAAGTATACACACCGGCGAAGTCAAAGACATCTCAGGGCGCTCATCGTCGTAGAACTGCGATAGCATAGCGTCAGAAGAGGATCGAGAACGAGTTGAACGCATCTCACAACCGGGACCGTTCGCCCGAAGGACAACGTTCGCGTGATAAGATTGCTGTAGCGGATAAAAACACGGTTAACGACATGACTCGCTTCGTCGCCCGCGGGATTATCGAGGGACTTAAGCTCGAGCTTTTCCAAAAAGTGTCCCGCGGCGCGTAGACTCGCCATATTTAATTCAGGAAGAAGCCGGGCGACGTCTGTATCATCGGCCTAAAAATGTATCAATGTGAGTATTTTCTTATGCCAGTGATCCACTGTGGAACACACCAAGATCGGGTCTTGGATCCATCCAAGCAAGATATCCAATATCTTCTGGCGATGCGAGCTTGTACTGTCCTTACGCAACATATCTGGGCGTGAAAATACACTGTCACACAAGCCGCAAAACTTGAGGCGGATGCGGTACGCCGGGAGGTTGTTAAAGCTGTTGATGAAGGTGGCGAGCGAGTACAGTATCGGTGTCATGTCCACCGTCAGAACCTCATCCTGTGCTTGTGCATTCTCCACCATAAGCTTCAAGACACCGACACACTGCAGAAAAGAGCTATCAATGGCAATATCGAAGGAATGCTCAAGAACACGCACCTGATCAAGGAAGCGTGCAAACTCATCCGTCCACTGAAGTTCACCCTTGCTGTGGATGTCATCGATGACACTAGGTGGGACGATAAGTAAATCAACGCATGAGAAGCGGTTAATCCAGTGCTTACTCCTCGAAGTGCTTCAAGAGCTTTGGGTACAAGCGAATGCTCAGCTCGCTCCCGAGTGCCTCCTTGGCGGTCTCACGCGCCATGACCGAGTCCGAAATCAGCCTCTCCATCAGGAAAGTGATGAAATTGTTGATTAACACCATTGGATCTTTAAGGACACGCATCGAATCTGGTAGCAACTCCGCTGGTATGACCGAGTGCAGGGCAGCAGGGTCATGGTACTCAATGAGGCAAGCAGAACCACACGCTGCAAGGAATAGGGTCAGGTTATGCCATTGGTGTTGTTGTTCCTAATATCTAGGTGTCAACTAACGTGAAGACCGGCAGGGAAGAAATCAAACAAACCTCGAGCGTCATCGATTTATCACCGACAGGCACAGTAGAATCTTGCATGCTCTCCGCAGTCATTGGATCAGAGGGCGCGTTGATGACCAGCTCCGTTAGAGCGCACCACCGGAAGTAACACTCTTCCCAGATGGCAACGTAAGTGGCATGAGGAATCGCCAAGGAACGGAACAATCGCCGGACTCGCTTCTGCCATGCCACTCGGCCTATGTCCAAACGGTAAGGATCTCGACGTCTAGTAGAGCAAAATAAAAAGATAAAACTGACCAGTGATGACAGTCCTCGGCGCGCCAATCTTTTCGTAAACAGCGTGGCGACTCACGCGTTCTTCTTCAGTTAACGCTGGATTGATAGGAACGTCAGGCTGTCGTTCCGCAATCGCGATGAGCCTCAGCGTCTGCGCGGCGAGATTCGAGACGCCGGTATCTGCAGACGTCAACGAAACGGCACTGGCAAGCTCCAGCAGAGCGAACGCAGGGACACGGTGCTTAGAGAGTTGCATTAGGCGCGCGACGCTGTCGGGCTAACACGTGTCGTCAACATTCGATATCGCTTCTTAATAATATGGTTGCAGGCACGTACGGGTCCGTCTTGCACGTAGCCGTCCGCAAACTGGCGACCAATCTCCGCCCACATACGCTGGCGTTCCAGCTCGAGACGGGCATTCAACAAAGCATTGGCCACCGTGCGCATCGCTGCTGGCGTTACGGTAAGTTTCCATGGCGCAGCAGTCGCATATAGTGGGTCATTTGGACGGAGGTGATCGAGCTGAGAGCCGACCTGGCTAAGTGCAACTGCGATGGAGTACTGCACACTCGTGTCTGCCTGTTGTTCCCAAACGGCAAGGGCCATTGGCATCCATGAATCCATCTCAGCCTGGGTTAGGCCCGTGAAGCTCCAACCAAGATTTGAACGCCAAAGCCCGAGGATGGCAATAAGGACTAGTTCGCGGTCCGAAACGGTCTCGGCGACATAGCGTTTGGCTTTGGGTCGCAGCGAAGCTCGTCTGAGCTTGCCGTTCTCGTCGACTTCATTACGTCGGACGCCACCATACTAAAGGTGTGATTCTTCAGTCGAGGACACATGAAGGGCGTATGCTTACTTTGAAGATGATACGGAATCTTCCTGCTAGGTGTTCGAAAAGAGGCACAATTATAGGTTGCCATGATATCACACGCGCCTAAAAGTACGTTAATGGACTAAGACGCTTCATGTAAGCAGATATTACGCACCTCAACGCTGAGAGTGACAGAAGCCTTGATCGCAACCAGTTTCACCGCATCTGAACGCTCAGCCTCTAAGCACGTCTGGAAGAGAGGCAACACATCATTCAAAGGCGTAAAGCGGTACAACGCAACAAGTGCATCCGCAAATATCGTCACGTCTATTTCATCAGGGGACTCCCAGAACGGTCGTTGATTATCCCAATGTGTGAGTATGCTCTGCAGAACAATTAGTTGGGACCTACGAAGAGAAGAATTTTGAGAACCCACCAAGACTTCATGGATGTAATCAGATACGTTCGCATGAATAGGCAAGTCCTTCCCAGGATCTGGGCGTGCGCGGGCAGCGCCTCTACATAGGTCAAGAATGCAAACTACGGACACATCGCGCAGTTTGTTGGGTGTTTGCGCGACTTTGCCGAGTTGGTCAGTAAACTGCAACTGGCCCGTTAGTAAAGTCGCCGCAGGTTAACAGGGCCACGAGCGTGCCTTCTTGAGGTTGCTCTTACTCGAGCTCTTCAAGTCGGAGCGCATCCGCTCCGACGAGATGACTGCAAGCGCAGCAAGCGTCGGCCAGAGAGCACGCGCACTTGCGACCTCGGACGGATCCCACAATAGGTCAAATACACGTTCTGGCGTGCCTTCGAGTCGACGATGCGTACGAATGGCTTCGTTATACTCGTCTGGGAACATGCTGATCCAATTCCAGATAGCAGTACGCAGTGGTACAGCAACTGCGACTTTGATCTCTGGTTTCATGCTGACTAGCAGCGACGACAGTTCTAGCGCAGGCGACGAATAAGTATGCACCACATAGAATACTGCGAAACACACCCTGCAAGATCTGGACAAGACGTGTGCGGTCCAGCGAACTGTGTTTCATAAGACTAAGGTCAACGATGTCAGGGTTATCATCGACGGAATTGGCAAGGAAGCGAATCTTCTGGCGAATGCGTTGCAAGACGACGGTCCAATTCGACGCGGACAGGTGGTAAACAATCCGGCCGGCGAACTTGAGGATCAAGGCATTTAAGGAGAAATGTGACCTTGCGAGGACTTTAGGTGTCCTTTCGAGCCTGATATTGTGTTGTGCCATGGGTGTAACGGTTACTTGTGACATTTGGGAACCATTCACAGATGACGAGGAAGTGTTCAATGGCTGCGACGATGAGTCCACGGGTTGTGATTCATCTGAAAGATTGATATCCTCTGAGATGTATTGCGACGAAGTCAATGGGGCATCAACGTTATCTATGGTCTCAAAGTCGTGAAAAGTAGCCTCGAAGGATAGATTAGCTGAGGACATGAGCCGCCCTTCTGGAGGGGCAGTCTGCCTGAGGAAGACGACCATCAAACTGAGAATATATTTGGCACAAGCCTCATCCAACGGAGGTGGTTCTGTCAAGTAGACAGAGGAAGAGAGGAACTCTGAAGACGGTTTCCGGCTCTTCCTGCTAGCGCGGCTGGTGACTACAGGAGACGTAGGAAGGGCCATATTGGATGTGGACGCTTGTGAAGTGGCGCGTGAATCGTCTGGATGTCGATTCCATCGAGAGGCCATTGCTACCGAAAGAACCTTGAGGACGAAAAGTTGAGACTGAAGGACGTCAATCGTCCGAATGTTATGCGCATCCGTCTGCTATAGGATCGTAGAAAGATTTGATATTGAATATATGACAGACAAGGTAAAAACATACTTTGGTTAACTTATCCAAAACCTCAGTTAAGGCGAGACCTATGATGTCAAGTGAATCCTTAGATAGCTCGACGAGACACCGGACAGTCTCGTCCACTGCAGGATCAGTCTCTACTTGAGTTAAATCCACGCCTGAATTAGAGGGTAGCTGCAAGACATGAGCGAGGCAAAGCAAGGGAAAGGGTGGATAGAACCTTGTTCCTTAGGCGATTGACTAGTATATGTATGATCTTTTGTTGATGTGCAGTGGAGGAAGAGTTTGAGGAATAAAATGAAGGGGATTGGCCTGACATTACGGCAAAAGCATGATGGGATTCGGCACTGCGATGTTGCCTAACGGAGCTCGACGAGGTGGTGGGAGAGGCGTAGCTTGCGGATGGACGGCGAGCAGGAGCAGTGGGCATCGTGAGGGGAGTTGACCAGGCGAGTGACGCCACGGCGACGCGGCGGAGAACAGGCGGAGAGCGACCGCGAGAGTGTGAGCGAGCGAGTGAGCGACGACGCCAGCCGGAGAGCGCTTTCTATCCGCGCGTCACGAAACCGTTACGGCAGCGCGACGATGCCCACCGGAAATCTTGCCATATAAGGTAATTTTATCGCCGTTCCACCGGCGGGACCCACAGGGACCCATACCGTGGTAAAAAGTTGCATGTTCACTTTCGACTGGCCTGTAAGTCCCGGGAAAAGCAGTGTGTTTCTTGGGTTTAAGTCGCGCTCTACTATGCCGCCATCATCTCCCCGGAGATACATCTTAGTTGCCCATCATGGGGTGATCTCAAGACTACAGATTGACTCGGTTCCCTCCAGTCTCAGTCGCACTCTTAAGGGCTACTTCATCTTTGAGAATCTTGTGGATCGGTCACCAGCCATTGTCCAAGATTAATCTGGTCATTCCCGCTGAGAGTCCAATGGCATGCCGTCTGATACGAGACACTGTTACACCCAACTCCGCCGCTTCCGGACTCCGCAGATAGGCTGATCGAGCCCGGTCCACAGCCAGTTTTCTTCACCTCAGGCTGCCCTCCTCTCGTTTTGCTTTGTCGGCATTCACATCAGCCCCTTCTCGAGAAACGTCCTACAAGTAGTTCCATCTCTTTAACTATCTATAAGATTTTTCATCTTGCTATCCAAACGTTTCACTGTTCCATCTGCTTTGTCGACTTTGCCTTTGTTTTCGTTTTCCTAGCCCCCCTCTCCATATCCTTCGTCTGCCTTTCACCGTCCTCCCTGTTTGCAAAATCAGCCCACCCCTGGTTACAGTACTTAATCTCGTCCCAACCCTCCAGCCCTCACTCTCTTTCCTGGTTCCATGTCCCATCGCGACGTTTCGGACATAGAATCCCCCCCCGGTTTGGCGGCACTGCCTAGCCCCAGCGCAGAACAGGGGAAGACGAGAGCATATAACCGCTTTTTTTACGTCCCAGACAGCGGATTTCCTCCTCACGATCTTCACGGTACTACGCCAATGCATCAAAGAACACCGGCATCTCCCCGATCCTCTGGAATGCAAGACCACGAGTATGGCCCTCACATCGATGCCAATACATGGCCATCCCCACTCGGTACAAATAGCCGAACACCCAATCTCCCACTCCAACTTCACCAACCCAACTTTCCTCTCCCATCCCATCTCTCTTCCTCTCCCCCCAGTAGCGGACCCGCCGCCTTTCAGACCTTCGACAACGCCCACAGTGGTCCTCTCCCACAACCCACCTATAGAGGTCGAGACTCGCACATACCCCGGGTGGCTCAGACGACCCCCAACCCATCGTCGCAGTCGCAGTTTGTCTATACGTCACCCGCCACATCCGCTGTCACTCCACCCCCTTCTACATCCCCTCTGACACGGTCAACACTTTGGTGGGGCGAGCTCGAACCCTGGATGGACGAAGAATACGCAAAGCAAGTCTGTAACCTCATGCGTTGGGAGCCGCTCAGCATCAAGGTTCCACACCCTCCTCCTGATTCACTCACGGGGCAACAGGCTAACAACCCGGGCTATTGCTTCCTCACCTTTCCGACACCTGCCCACGCTGCTTCCGTACTCGCTCAGATCAATAACAACGGGAGCGGGACTCCCATTACTATGCCAAACTCAAACAAGCCATTCCTTCTCAATTGGGCATCCTCCACTCCCATCCCTCCATCCCTCTCCCCCTCTGGCTTCTCAACTCAGTCACAGCAACATGCGAAGGAGTACAGCATCTTCGTTGGTGATCTGGCTCCCGAAGCTTCCAACTCGGATCTCGTTGCAGTTTTTCGTAGCCCTGTCCTCGGCCTGCGTAGTGACCGTGAACCCAAATATATCCGCCCATTCACGAGCTGCAAGAGCGCAAAAATCATGCTAGATCCTGTCACCGGCGTCTCAAGAGGTTACGGCTTTGTTCGGTGTGTGCCCATCTCAGTAGTAATGTCGATTTCCGCCTCACAGGTCCCATACAGGTTCACGGATGAGGCTGATCAACAACGTGCCTTGATCGAGATGCATGGTCTCTACTGCCTTTCGCGTCCAAGTGAGTATCAGCACCCTCATTGTTCGCCAGATCGAAACACCTTATTGTTCGCCCAAATAGTGCGCATATCTCCCGCGACTGCCAAGTACAAAGCTCCACCGGCCGAAGATCTTCCGCAGGTCCAGATCCCGCCTCCAGGAGTCGCCCCACATGGTGCCGCTACAATCGCACTTCCACTGCCATCGCCCGCGCCTACCAAGAGTGTCTCGTCTCCTATTGCAGGCTCTAGCACAGGAACCACGAGCTCGTCAAACTCACTCAGTAGCTCCGGTGTATCCTCATCGGGTTCTTCATCCTCGGTCTCTGCACCCTCCCTGAGCTCCGCCCCGAGCACGAGCGGTTCCACTTCGACGCTAGCGAGTACGGACTCTAACGAGCGCCAGCAGAATATACTCTCTCAACTGGCGCAATATGCCCACTCTGCGTCGTCGTCGAAACCGGTTTCAGACGCACCAACGTCCATCACTGCACCCTTTGCCCGGCAAGATGCAGGCACGGAGCAGGCACGGTATTCGCTTGTAGAGGAGTCATGGAAGCACCAGGCACAGGCGCGCGCGATTCTGAGCAATCTTATCGGACCAAACGGCGAGCAGCTCACATCCACGGACCCATATAATACGACGGTCTTTGTCGGTGGCCTGTCCCCCCTGATCTCCGAGGAAACCTTGAAAACGTTCTTCGCACCCTTTGGTGACATTCACTATGTGGGTTTTTCCTGCTTTGCACCTACAATCTCATTGTTGATGCTCCTCTTGTGGGTTACAGGTGAAGGTGCCTGTTGGGAAGCACTGTGGATTTGTGCAGTTTGTGCGCAAAGCCGATGCTGAACGTGCCATTGAAAAGATGCAAGGTTTTCCAATTGGAGGTAGCCGAATTCGTCTTAGTTGGGGCCGAAGCCAATGTCGGTCCATTTGTTTTCGTTTATCTGCTAACACTCACCTATGGTCTCGATGTAGATAAAGCCGCTCAAGCCGCCGCCCAGGCAGCTCAGGCAGCTGCGTTGCAGGCACACTTACAAAGTCAAATGATCTCTCCGCGTGGGACGCCTATCACGATGGAACAGACTGTTCAACTCCTGCAGCAGATGCAACTTGCGAGCCTTTTCACCCCCGGGGCTGGCGGTGACGTACAGTCCCAACAAGACCAAGCCCAGACACAGTCGATGGCCTCACAGAACGGTGAATCGTCGCAGAATGTGGTATTCTCGACGCGCGAGATGATTAGCACGTCGCCATTTGGTGTACAGCCCGCCGGAGGATTCGGTGGTGACATACATACACCCCGCGCCGGCATCTCAACGTCTTTCTCCCCATTCTCGCCCGATCCCAACCTCTTTCACGGAGTCGACCTGCCGTCTGGATCTGCACCTAAGAAACCTGGGCCACTCCTGTATCACCCATCTTCGACCACAGGTTTTGCGCAGGGTTTCGGGTCTGGACCTGCGTTGCCGCACGATGCAAGTAACACCATGGGGGCTAATGGGAAAGTAACGACGCCGCACTATGCCATGTATCATGAAAAGTCCACACCGACGAAGATTTCACGCCCACCCTCCGGTACGCTCAACACGTCACACGAGCGGCAAGATTACTTCGAGATGCCAGAGCACGAGCACGATTTGATAACAGACCTCAACGGTACGTTGGCGAGCCTTGATCTCGACAGCGTAAACCACCATCATTCTCCTTCGCCTGCATCCGCACCCACATCGGCGACGTGGAGGACACCTGGCAGCAGCAGCCCATCGGCGGCGTAAAACACGCCCAACCTCTCATTATTTACTCATCAACCGTCCCCCGCCCCAGTTTCTTGATTTGTTTCATATCGCTGTGAAATTTGTCTTGCTTTGGAATGAATATATAGTATCGCACAGCTCATCGACCACCTTCTCCCCCTTCTTCCTTCGATCACTGTCCATTTCTCGTTTCCTCCCACCTTTTGATTTGTCTAGGTGTAGGGCATATGCCCCCCATTTTCTTTGGTTGTTCCTATCCACATTCGCAAACTACTCCTTTCTGTTCGCTTCCTCCCCGCCGTTCCTCTACGGCTCAGCTACTACCCACTTCTTCAGTCATGATTGTGCTATCTCATTCTAACCATCTTTCGCTTCCAATGTCGTCAATGTCATCCAGCTCCGTTTGGTTCTTAATACTGTTGTTACAATTAACTAGCTCAGTTTAGCTGCATAGCCTTTCCGCCCCTCGGGTTCTACCTCTTTATAAAATTAGTACCTTAACAAGATAATCGCAGAAAAAATTGGTTGATGTTTCCTCTTTCAGTCTTGTACTCGAGTGCAGCATGACTCGGAGTCGCTAATTTTGAGTCGGGTGGACGAGATACCACTAAGATCAGAATAATTACAGGAAATGTGCCTTCCAGTTTAAAATGCTGTTACCGCTCGCAGTCGAGGTGAGACACGCCCAGGTCCGACCTTTCTACCTACCTCGATCCCATCAGTCCTATCCGCAGTCCTATCCGCCGTGATCGCGCGATCCAGTCTTAAATCTTAATTTTTCCTTGACATTGCCTTTGGCTTAGGTTCCTCTTTCAACCTTCCCATTCAGGGAAAAATTACAACCCATTTTTTCCGACTAATGGTATAATATTAGGCGGCATTGCTAGGCTTGGTGGCGGCGGCAGCGCACCATACGGTCAGGTGGGGTAAGAAGAGGGAAAGTACAATTGCGGTATGTGCCAGTGCGTTAAAAAAATCTAAGGATATAGACGGAATGATCGTGTGTTGTGAAAAATTCAGTGGCTTTAGCTTCAGTCGCTGAGAACCGAGATATCGTCTGCGAGGAAAGGTCTGCGGGTGAGAAGGGAGAATGCGTTAGTTAAGCGTCGGTATGATCAAAAGGAAAGAAATTTTGATCCAACTGACGTATACTCGTACCCACTCCGGATGGCGGTTGCCATCCACTCTTCGTCGGCCTCTTGCATAGGGAACCCTGGTCCACCCGCCAGGCTGAGAATAACTGGTAGAAGGACGAGACCGTGCAAGGCCCCTGCGATAATGAGGGAGAACCACATCCGGAAATAGTATGTCTATAAGGTTTAGGTTAAGCCCGTGATACCCTGAGTAATGTAGGGATATTCATCTCACCTCCAGGAGCTTTGAGCGCGTCAGAGCTAATACGGACATTCCGATGAGCTTCGTGAAGGTGATCCCAGAGAGGACCTGATCGCAACACGTGGTGTCAGTAATCTAGGACGGACGAGATGTAATCAACGTAGGGCAAGCTTACCGATGGCCCAACGTCAACTAGCGCTGCAGACATCCTTTCATCTCGCTCCTGCCCAGCAGAGTGATCCATGGCAACCCCAGATCCAGAATTCATAAAGGCGCGCGCAACATGTGCGCAGAACTCGACCGCAATGCCCACGGATATGACGAGATTGACGAGGCTGATTGCGTTCAGGCTGACGCCCCATAGACCCATCACGCCCATGACGTTGACTACTGTCAGTGCCACCACGCCTGTGACGATGACGCCCGTCCGCCAGGATCCAAGGAATAGCGCAGTCACAACGAGGACAGATGCCAGTCCCAGTCCCAAAACTTGCTGAGTGATAGACATGATATGGGCATACTGGTCGAAAAACACGAAGAACAGAGAGTAGGGGAATACGGATGCGCCGGTCCTCCTCGACATGTCAACCGCTATCCTGTGGGCGGCGTCAAACGCATTGATGTAGTCAGCCTGGCTTTTTAATGGGTCGAGGAAAGTTCGGAAGTGGGATGCTACAACATCATCTTGCGCATCATTAATTGAAATCGCGGTTCCATAAGACGCTTGGCCACCAAGAGGGCAGTCTCCATTGGTGGGAGAATTGAGCCACTGCTTCAGATAACGCATGAACTCTTCGCCCTCGGGGAGCCCCTCCATGGTGATATTGTAGGCAGGGCTTTTCCCAGCCCAGCAAGGTTGGCAAAGGCGAGGATTGTCCCTCGGAGAGCAAAACACGTCTGTATTTCGTTTGCGAACACGACAGCAGTCCGCGTTAGGGTTGAGCCACGTTAGAAAATCGTCGATCCAAGAGGCTGTAGGGTCAGAGAAATATGACACCGCTGGACGCTTGCGCTCGGCTTCAAGCGTGTTTGCCACAGAGAAATCGTCACAAGTCGTAAAGCGGGCGCATAATGCTTGTTGCCCAGAGCGATGCATGACGTCAATGTCATGCGAGACGAAATAGACGGGAGGCCCAATATTCAGGTAGGCATCCATATCGTCAAAGTATTGGATAAGGTAGGAATCCGACGGTAAGGCAAGCCTCTGATCTGGCAGCAATTCAGCCAACAAGCAACCTTCCTACAAATTGAGACCTACCAAGCCCAAGTTCGATGTGTTGCGTCGATATTACCGACACGACGAAGAGACCACCAAAGATCAGGATGACAATACCCTTAATTACGGGTCGAAGAATGAAAGGTGCGTAGTACTTTCGAATGAAGCGAGCAAGGGAGCTGAGGCTGTTGCCATTTGGAGTTGATTCGGGTAATTGGATACGAGGAGGGATCTGAATGCATGGGAAGCAATCCATTCGGCCAGCCTGATGATCAGTGAGATCAGCGCATATCGTCAGCTGCGTACAAAACTAGCTTACCTCAAGACGACGCAGATCAAGGGCCATAGCACTTACAAACACAGTCACTTGAAGCAAGGCGTTCAGCAATACGCTGCCAGCAGCATAGAGGGCAAAGTTTCTCACAGCCGGCATAGGCACAAGCGCACCGAGAGCGAAGGCTATAATCTCCGTTAGAGAACTAAGCAGGATTGATGGTCCCATTTTTGCCAAAGTTCGGGCGACACGCTCTTCCGGCGGAAGATAAAGGGGCAGAGAGGCGGCATCAACCGATTCCGTATGTGAAGAATCAAACTGTGAACGACGGGATGTAGGCGATACAGGCGTGGGATATAGGAAGCCCTGCTCGGGTGAGGCGGCATTGGGTCCATGCTGAAGGTTCTGACGATCAAGTTCGTGGACAAGGATGAATACGTTATCGACGCCGACTGCCAACACAAGGAACGGTATCACTTCGGCGATAATCATGGTTACTTTGACGCTGAGTGCCGAGAACAGTCCTACGGAGGATGCAACCGATAGAATGACTAGACCAACGCCGAATAGTCCCAACATAAACTTGGAGCTTATGAAGACCTTGCGCGAAAAACGAGGGAACATGCGAGGGGCGTTACGAGGACCCGTAGATAACAAAGACGACGATGACCGGGAGAGAAGACGAGGGAAATTGGCCGCCCAGTGACGAAGGGAAGTGAGAACACCTTCCTCATCTCTGCCTGAATGACCGCCGCCCAAGGTCAGGGCCACATAGAAGAACATCGCAAGGTATGACAAAACTACGATCTTGACATCCATGTTCGTGCTCTTGTTGATTTCTTCTTCCAATGAGATCCCCGTCGAATACGATACCTCCAAACCCGCCTCTAATGGAGCTCGCTCCTTGAGTCGTGCCAAATATTCTGCGAGTGCACGCTCCCACTCCATTGCCCTCTCTCGGATTTCCAAATCGAGAGAGTCGGATACGACAATGTTCACAACCAGCGCCTCTGCGCTCAAGAAATCGTCTCCTGGTACACCTCCAAAGATGTACTTCGGTGGGAGTGGCTGTTGGAAGTCGGGAAGGCAGTCGACGGGAGCATTAGCGCAATACTCGATGCGCTCAGCCCATGAGTCGGGGGAGGTGTTGTCCATGTCGTTGTCAAACCAGGCTGTGATAGATTGAAAAACGCAGGCGCCCTCAGGGCCAGCAGGCTTGAAGCACACATCGGAAAGGCTGTATGAGTTTGGTGAAGAACGAAGGGAGCGGATATCGGCCTCGACAGAGAACCAGAATTTGAGGTGTTCCCACGAAAGTACAGACTTCTTGATTGATTCACGTTCTCCGGCTGCAGTTGACGTAACGAAAATTTGCTGCGGTCGGTAGAAAGGACCAAAATTCTGATCAAAGAAATCCTTCTGAATTTTGCTCTCCGAGTCAGGCGCAACCCAGAGCCCGACTGGATCCGTTTCCACGCTGAAGCTACTCCAACCGACGTTGAGAAGGCCCACGAGAGTAAACACGATGGCGAATGTCGCCCATGGAAATGATGCGGTGAGGAGACCAAGTTTATAGAACATCCGGCAGAGCTTCACATTTAAACGGTATTGCCGTGGTTGGACACTGTCAAGAGGATCCAAAAGCGTAACGCCGCGGCCGGCATTTCGCGGACCAGTTGTACTTGGCGAGGACTGTTCGCCATCAAGATATCTAGCCAGGGAAGACGCGCCCACCAGATCACGAGAACGCGACCGTGGAGAAAGAGGGGTTTCGGAATTCGTTTCCGGAGCGAGGGTCAAGCGACCGTACTTCCTCTCCTGCCTACGGCGTAAGGCAGTCTGCAGACTGAAACCAGTCATGAATGCGATAAGACATAAAGAGTATCCTAATATGAGGATGAAGGATAGGCAGGAGAAGGATCCGACCCGACATGAGTTGCCGGAGGTAGGGAGGTCGGGTAAAGCTGGGCAAATTTGTGGGCAGTCGACGCACGCGCACCGGCTAGATAGGTCGCTGTCTGCGCAGTGTCGCGTAGGCTTGTCGAAGGCAACCATGCCTGGCGGAGTGGGTGAAGGAAAGTTGATTTGGAATGGGCTTCCAAGGGGTTTCTCCTGGCCCATTGATTTGAGAAACGCCGAGTAGTTCTTCGCTCCTTCGCCGATTAAATCCATGGCATAGCCATTCGTGGCGCCAACTTTGACGTCTTTGCAACTATTGAAGAATCCCTGGCCGTGTCGCTCCGAAACGAAGAAATCCAAAGATTGTACGGCAGTTTCTCCGGTGGATGTTATTTGAGTGGAAGTGACGTTCACGAAGGAGGATTGGATCGGAGAACATGTGAAATGGCAGAATAAGGAGCGAAAGTTGTTGCGACAGGCTGGACATGAAGTGATTATAGGTTCTGCTTCGTTTAAGTTATCCCGCAGGACTTCTAGTTGATCGGAATTGCAGCAAATAGCTCCTCCAGCAAGTTCGTCGCCGCAAACGGAAATTAAAAGGGATCTAGTCGCATCATCTGGCTAGGGACATCGTCAGCAACAGGTGGGGCGGTTAGAACGGAGTGGCGACGTACCTCATAGGCTGGCCCATCGAATGGACATGGTAAAGGCTTCCCAAAGAGACCCTTAGAGCCGCACGAGCCCCGCATAGAGCATTGGCCGTCGGGGTGGTCAGGACGATACCGATGTTGGGAGGTCATAGTGAAACGTGGAAGAGTATGGCGTGGAGGGCCCAAGTCGCGTCGACGGCGGCGCGTCAACTTCCGAGAGTTGTCCGGAGAGTGATGCAATGACGCCACACCACGTGTCTAAGCCATTCCGGGCCTTCCAGCAAAATGTCAGCAGCAGGGGACCCCACCCAGAGTTCCAGCTCTACCAAGAAAAATATTAAAAGGCGGTTTGTCGGAACCAAAAGTGCACAACCATCAAAGCCAGGCGTACCCACCGCTGTCATCAACCAGATCCCGCAAGATATTCTTTCCGATGTACAACTCAATAGTGCCATTAAACAGTTGCCCTCGAATTATTCTTTTGAGATACACAAAACTATCCACCATATCAGAAAGAGTAACTCGAAAATGGTCGCTCTGCAGATGCCCGAAGGCCTCCAGATGTTTGCCTGTACTATTGCGGACATCATCGAAAGGTGGGCATTTGTTGTTCACCCGCGCGAGGTCAATGGCTCAGGCCGTCCCAGATTTACTGAAGCTCTTACGGTAATCATGGGGGATGTCACATACGGCGCGTGCTGCGTCGACGACTATACCGCGTTGGCGCTAGGCTGCGACATGATGGTGCACTACGGACATAGTTGCCTTGGTCCGCAGGCTCTCTTGACCCGATTCCAAGCGCGCCGTTGATCTTTCTCCAGTTCCTCTGGACCAGACGAACATCAAAACTTTATATGTCTTTGTAGAAATCGCCATCGACTCTGTCCACCTTGCGCAGACCGTAAGACTAAATTTCCCTGAAGACCGTCGTACATTCCGAGAAACGCTATTGGACTCTGAAGAGATAGATAAGGACATCCCTGCTGGCGCAAACATAGGTCGTCTGCGACACCTGCGAATCGAGGGACCATCTGTTGCGTCTGTTGATAACGAACAAGGAGAATCCGTCGACAGACCCACCCAAACGCAAGATCAGTCAACCGAGCCCACGCGCCTAGCACTTGTCTCCACCATCCAATTCGTAGCTGCGCTCCAGCAGCTAAAGGATGACCTGAATACAGAATACTCCGGTGCACCACCTTTAGGTCTTCTTGGAGATGGGACGCCGGCTGAGGGATCAGATAAGCCAGTTGTGAGTGTTCAGGTGCCCAAGCTTTGGACGGGAAGATATGGGGCCACCATCCCTCGATCAAAACCTCTGTCTCCCGGGGAGATTCTTGGGTGCACCGCACCTACACTCGGCGATGTTGACGCTCTAATGTGAGAACTTCACTTGCTTCCCCCTGTTGTCTACTCGACATCGCCGCTTATATCTACCTTCTCTCTCTTAAACACAGATATCTCGGCGACGGCCGCTTCCACCTGGAAGCTATCATGATTGCTAATCCATCTGTACTAGCGTTCAGGTATGATCCGTACTCCAAAAAACTCACCCGAGAACGATACAACCACCGGGAAATGCGGGCGGCGCGGAGCGATGCCGTGATGGCGGCCCGGAAGAGTATCGGTGCTTTAGCTGCGGATACCTCAGCGGGTGAAGCCCCCGCTTGGGGAGTAGTGCTAGGTACCCTCGGACGTCAGGGTAACTTCAAGCAGCTAGAGGTACCTGGCTTCATACTCCTTCCCCCAGATAAAAATTCTTGACGTCTCCCCCAATTCTCCGCAGGCCATCACGAGACAGTTGACACAATCTCAAACACCGATACCTTACGTTCCTATCCTCCTCTCTGAGCTATCACCAGCCAAGCTTTCCCTCTTTGACCCGCACATTTCGATATTCGTGCAGACATCCTGTCCACGCCTTTCCATTGATTGGGGCTATGCATTCGATCGACCACTTCTGAGCCCCTACGAGACGGCCGTGGCAATAGGAAAGACTGAAGGGTGGATGGATCGAGAAGACGATGTTTATCCAATGGATTTTTATGCCGCTGGTACACCCTGGGCAAAGTCCAGAACTACGGCATCCTTCGAATTGTAGCTATACACAAACAACGTACGAATAGTAATGTTAGGATGGATGTGAGTACAATTATCGATAACACAGATCAAAACGTAAATGTATGAGGCAATCGCGAATGCATGGAGAGGCAGCTATCTAAAAATTGCTCCAAGTTTTGCGGATTGACTGGTCCGACAAGTGACTCAATGCCTGGGAAATGTCCAGCAAAAACACCGGGATGTACGGTAGACCAGAATGAATCCATGGCTTCCTCGTGTCCAAGGAGATCAACCAAACCCGTTTGTGATTGTGACAACGTCCGGGTCATTCGGTCGAGTCGCTGCGGTAGAGACATCGGAGGAGCTACGCCAGTCGTCGCGTGAATGACCGGATCGCTTGTGACGCAGCGACCAGTGATAACGCCCAAGACGAACAGCGTTCGCTTTCGAATCACTTGGACATGTTCCAAGGCCTTTTGTGCAAGCGCGTTCTGGGGCCTGAGCACTACAAGGATGCCTTGTGCCATCGCTATCCACTCTTCAAGCTCCTCGTTTTCGGGGTTTTGAGCGTCCATTATGATAGCAATTGCGATGCTCACTGAGATTATGTTATAAGCGGTACTCAGTGTTTGTGCGATACATCCACCGACTTACGAGCGGACTTGAAAGCTGACAACGACATCCCTAGACATGTCAGGTGTCCGGGTTCCACCGAGCTTTCCATCAGTTGCATCAATGCTAATGCCTGTTTACTGTGAGAAGTGATACCTAAGTCCAGACATTTGTACAGAGATAATTCAGACGGACCAGAATTTAACGCAAAGCGAACGTGCGTATTTATGGAACTTGGAGAGTTTCTTGTCCTGGGCGGATGAGCTTTCAAACTCCTTCTCCTTTGTCGGATATATAAACAGGAATGGTCGCTAGAGCGAAGTCAGACATCATCTTCCCCAAACCAGTAAGCTTCACCCACCAGCAGCTGCATCCGGTGATTAAATATGTCTAGGGTAATCGCTTGATGCTAGGGATTGCTCCATGAATATCTAAATATCATTCCGAAGGCTAAAAGACATGCATACTTGGTAAGTTAGATAAGGCCGAGCAGCAGCCATCTGCGTTGTTTGATGTCGGAATGAAAATGGGAGCTCAAGCTCGAATCTCCTGAGTTCTTCCTCCAAATCTATGACTGCCCGATACGTAGGCAGCGCGATGCTGAAACATTGATCCCACATGCGCCCGCAAAGCTTTCGCAATTGAATACGATACAGATGATATGCTGACAGGGTATCAATCAGGTAACAGAACCATGAGGGTGTGTTTATTATGCTCACAGTATTCCGTTAATTCCTCAATCGGTTTGCCGGTCAAACTCGGATTATTGACAACGTCTGCTTGATCCAAGTTCATAGGAAGAGCAACGTCGGTATGCTAGGGTACAGGGATAAACCCTCACTGTTAATTAGCGCGGAAGGGCTAACCTGCTCGGAAATAATATACGGGCGTCGATATTCCATACAGTGTGATCTTAGTGGGACGTTAGCTATAGTAGGTGAGCGCGGGCAAAAAGCCATCACCTATCAATCGAATACAACGTCCCTAATACGAGTCAGATGGACATTCCAAAGATCAGAGAAAGATTCGTACACCATAACCGCCTGCGGACTTCCGCTTCTAATGGTTGCATCCGCCATGTGGTGGTACCATCACGATTCAAGGAAACTGAATAGAGAACTTGAGCGTGGACGGCCTGGCCACTATTAGTTAAGGTACTATACGTGTTTGCGCCATCCGAATTGCGAGGGTCATGATATACCAACTTTCGCCCGAGTTCGCTTCGTTCTTCGCGGGGGATTAGGCCCGAAAGTTGTTCACGCGAGGCATTAAACTCACCCACTGGTATATGGAAAATAGGGCGAGGGCTTGAATGCGTTCGATTGATGAATGCGGATAAATTGAATCTGTGCAGGACAATAGCACAGAACGCGCGAAATCTACTAAGCTATGTTGCAGGACTTTCCTCCCTGGTGCGTAATCGGCAAATAAGGTAGCCTACAGTACCATGAATATATGCACTTATTTAAAGATAAGAGAAAGAGCGTACGTCTTCGTCGGTTTGTGGTAGGAACTGCAACGCCGTCGCGCAAGTAACGGCCAACAACGCGATAAACTCGATAGTTGGCGGCAGATCACCCGATGAATACGTGCGATAGTAATTCTCAAAACATGGCCTATGGATGACGGGATGTGACCAGTGAACCGAAGATCTGTCGAAGTAGTAGGAGAGCAAGAAAGCTGTGATCTTGTGGTTGGGAAACTGGCATTGGAGATTGGACGTTGGTACTGGGGATCCAAAGCCGCGGAACTGTCGGAGCGAAGCCAGATTATGAAGTGAAAAAAATTACTTTGACGTATAGAGAAGGACGCGTACAGAAAGAATCATATCGGCAAATGGCCCGGGGAAGTGGGTGTCCGATGCTTCCAGATGCGATAGCTCATTGACGGCCGTGGCGGCGACTGGCGCTACATTCTCACTAACATGAGCGTATGACTTCAAAAAGTCGAAATTGTCAGGTGGCGGGGGAGATATAACGTTGCTCGCGTTTGCCCTTTGGAGCACGTCCAGGAGGGTGTCGAGGCCGATAAAGTCATTTGAATCGTTTAAATCGGGATCATCCGCGGCGTCCGAGTCATTTATTTGTCCCAAGTCTTGGACATTGGTGGACTCGGGAGGAGATTCTGGTAATCTGACGGAAGCATATACGATAGGCAAGGCATCGAAGAGAACTTCAGCTTGGAAATAGGACTGATGTATACACTCACCTGCGCTTTTTGACCTCCTTCGACTCCTCATAGGTGCAGGCATCTGGACAACCGCGATTCACACTGTTGGCGATGCAAATCAGAAGACTTGAGAGTGAACCGGCATAGGCAACAAAATATTGGGGCAGGCGTACCATCTGGAACAAGGGTGGCCACGATCACACTGCAAAAACAACTTTGAGAAATGATGATATTGATCTGAGAATAATCCGACTGACCTGCTGCTTTCTTTTGTGACATTCTACATATGTTTACTGTGTTCAAACCCGTAGGACCTGATGGATGGATGGATTGCACTCACGTTGGCAGCTTCTACAAATTGAACGGTGAATCGCCGTCGTGGGAAATTTACGCGTAGGAGGGGCTCACAGAATTACTCTATTCCGCTTCAACTTGGGCCTGACACTGGTCGACTCGGGCACCTGCGATACACTCCCCGGAGAATCAGTCGAAACAGACGGCTCACGCATTCCCAGTGCCAATGGAATGTAAAGCTAAGTTTAGGAGATGTGGTGTGACAACTTTGGCGCCCTTACATAATCACATCACATCGATTCGATACGGGAACTGGGAACTTTCCCCAGACTATGTGGCTTTATTTGCCGTTCTCCCTAGTACATAGAATGCATGTGACAACAGACTGAGTAATGAAATAACGACAATCACATGCTGTTCACAAGAGG
>WNFQ01000457.1_pt1 | contig 26892 bp, 23 predicted proteins | sample 5400171 | NCBI WGS metagenome assembly WNFQ01 (sample SAMN13153356, study PRJNA577476) | soil metagenome | isolation source: 20 cm soil under Madrone tree | place: USA:California | collected 2016-06-14
GGATCGTTGATCAGAAAATCTTTTGTGCCCTCGCTCTCGACGCGGCCATCGTAAATCAGATACGCGCGATCCACGATCGACAACGTCTCACGCACGTTGTGGTCGGTGATCATGATGGCGAGCCCGGATTTGCGCAGGTTTACGATGATTTGTTGCACATCATAAACGGCAATGGGATCGACGCCACTGAACGGCTCATCGAGCATCAACAACTTCGGTCGCGTCACCAGCGAACGCGCAATGGTCAGGCGCCGTTTCTCACCGCCGCTCAGGGTCAGCGCGATATTTTTCGCGATCCGCTCGATCCCGAACTGGTGCAGCAGTTGATCGCAACGATTCCGACGCTCCGTTTTGCTCAACGGGAGCGTTTCCAAAATGGCCATGATGTTTTGCTCCACCGTCATCTTGCGAAAAATCGATTCTTCCTGCGGCAAATACCCCATGCCGAGCCGCGCGCGTTTGTACATGGGATAGTCGGTAACGTCGGTATCCGAAAAAATGACGCGCCCGCTGTTAGGTCTGACGAGGCCGACAATCATGTAAAAGCTGGTCGTTTTACCTGCGCCGTTTGGGCCGAGCAGTCCGACGATCTCGCTGGCGCCGACATTCATGTTAATTCCATCCACCACAGCCCGGCCACCGTAAATCTTCACCAGCTGGTCGGTGGTGAGAACAGTCTCTTTCTTTGCCGCAGACGGGACACCGACTTTGGGGAGAGAGACAGGCGCAGTTTGGCTAATCATGGTTTCGGTAACGGCGGAGCCGGCACGACCTGGGCGGGCGTCGCTCCAGTCTTCGTCTCGCCCTTTGTTTCTTCCTTCGGCTGCTGGCGAATCTCGGTGCGGCTCGGGCCGTGGGTCGTCAATTGGCTGTTCTGGTTGATAATCATGACCGTATCAGGGCTGGTTGCCACGTGCATGTTCGGTCCTTCCTGCACACGCGGTGTTCCTCTCAATTCGATGTCTCCCGTGGCAGCGGTATAGATGGCTTTATCCGCTCGACCAATCGCACGTGTCGGTGGTCCGCCATTCGGATCAGGACGGTCGCGAACCAGTCCAACGCTGCCCTCTGCAATCGCTCTCTCCAGGCTCTGATTTTGCCCCTTGGTAATGAACACTGTCAGTTTGTCAGATTGAAGGTTAAAGCGCGGATCAGTCACTTTCACCCGACCGCTAAAGATGCCCATATTCTTGGTTGAATCAAAAAAAGCCTCATCTGCATAGATTTCTGTGGTAGTCGGCTCGGTGGATTGCAGTGGGTTGCCAAATAATTTGTTTTGAGAGGATTTGTCTGATTTTGCTGCCCCTGCTTTCTCCCGCTTTCCTGCCGGCGTGGCCGAGGAGATCGATGAAGGTGCAATTTGCCCGTGGGATTGCGCGGGAATTCCAGCAGCCATCAACAGGACAAAACCCATGATTTTCTTCATTGGCTTGTTTTCCCTGCCAGATGCGAGCGGTCAGTGATGACCATTTTCACATTGCCGATCAATCGCCCGGTCTTTGTATTGGTATCGAATTGCACCGAATCGCCAGCGATGTTGAAATCTGTGCGCTGGATCGTTGTCCGCTGCTGCGAGCTTAAAATGCGGGTCTTCAAGTCAAGCACGGAGGTCTGCATATCGATTCGCAGATCGGGCTGACTTTCCGGTGTGTAGGTCGTGATTTTGAGATGCTGAAAGCCGACATGTCCCTCGTCAATCCGGTGCGCCGTCCCTGCTTCAAATCTCCCCCGCAGATGACCTTCGCTATCGAAATCCGGCAACACGAGGCCTTTCGCTTCGTGGCCGATTGGCAGCGGAATATTTGTCAGGCTTTGCTCACCCGGTGAAGCAGCCGGTGTCACGCGCCCTTGTTTCCTTTTGTGGCCTTTTGCCTGGGCAAACACCTGCGCCACCGATATCGAAATCGACAACAAGATCGACAACAACCGAACAAACCGACTCCGATGTGCGAAACGGCCGCTACGAAACAGCAGCATGAATAGCCTTTAACATGCGCAAATGCTTCGGCAAATCCTTTAGCGGAATCTGATTCGGCCCATCCGACAACGCGCGCGCGGGACTTTCGTGCACCTCCATAAAGATGCCGTCGCATCCCGCGGCCATGGCGGCCCGGGCCAATACGGGTGCAAGAACGCCATCACCCGAAGTCGTGTCCCCCGCCCCGCCAGGCCGTTGAACAGAATGCGTCGCGTCAAAGATCACACGATATCCAGCCTCGCGGATCCAATAGAGCGAGCGCATGTCGGCCACGAGGTTGTTATAGCCGAACGTTGTCCCCCGTTCCGTGAAACAGAATTGCTCGCTACCGAACGCTGCGAGCTTTTCAGCAATATTTCGAACGTCCCATGGTGCGAGGAACTGGCCTTTTTTCACATTGATTGCGCGACCCGTCTCCGCGACGGCGCGCAGCAAATCGGTTTGCCGACAGAGAAATGCCGGGATTTGTAACATGTCGATCTTTTCGCCAGCAATCTTCGCTTCAGCCGGAGAATGAACGTCCGTCGTGACCGGCATTTTCAAGTCGCGACCGATGGCCGAAAGAATCTCGCATCCATCTCGGACGCCAATTCCGCGGAAGGACCGCACCGAAGTCCGGTTCGCCTTGTCGTAGGAAGCTTTAAAAATAAAATCGACATCTTCCGCCGCGCAGATTTCCGCGATCTTGCGCGCCATTCGCCAGACGAACTTCTCGGACTCGATTACACATGGGCCGAGAATAAACGCCGGACGTTGCCCGCCAATCGTGACAGACCCGATTTTGAGCGGCTTAGGTTTTCGCACGAGCTAATTGTAGGGCGGTTGTGTCAGTCGCCAATCATTTTTGAAGGCGTTTCACAGAAACGCCCTACAATTTTTGCGTCTTACAAGATCGGCAACTGCAAACGGCGCATACAAACCCAGGAAAAAGAGCAACGCCACCCCGTGCATCTCCAGCAGGTAAAGCGGACGCGAATCAGAGAGAAAACTCAAAATGGAAAACGCTTCCGGCTTGTGCAGCAGAAATCCGTAGTTAAAACCCGTTAGCTCGTCGGAAACGAGGGTGACCACAAAATAAAACTCCGACCACAGAAACACGCGCACGATCGACATGGGGTATGGCCGGTATCGCCGCGTCAGCATCAGGAAAACCACGCCGATGATAATACCGCAATGCGACGTAAAAAAGCTGATGAACCGCCAATCTGGAAAACCAAAACGCAAGTTGGGCGTGAGCACGGCCTGTAGCGTGCCGCCAATCCCCCAAAAATACGCCACCTCGAACCAGCGCTGATTTCCCGTCCGCATCGCTACGATGACGACGACCATTCCCCAGTCGCAGAGTTGGAGTGGCAGCATTTGTTGCCAGGTCACGATGCCGTGACTGCGCACGAAAATTAAGTAGGCGACATAGTTCAACACGAGCACTGTCGAGAGAACAGCGACAATCACCCGTTCCACACGCGGCGATTTCGCGCGCCACACAAGCGCGGCAAGCGCAAACGGGAGGGCGATTGTAAGAAAAATGACCGTGAGGTGCGGCGGGCCGTATGGCTGAAACGGATGTTCCATTGCAAGGTTGACAATGGTAGGGACATCGCGCTGTGATGTCCATGGAACAGCGCAGCGCGCCGTCCCTACCTAATCACCCAGAGATTGCAGGGAATAACATCGGTGACCCAGGCGATGTTGCTCGGCAGCCGGTGAATCGCACCGGCGTCTTTCTGCATCGGCACTACGAGCAAGTCTGCTTTCACCGATTGAACAAAATCCGAGGCCGCCAAACCAGTGTTCCCGCGGATGCAGCGCGTCTCGATTGGGACCTCAGTCGCGCCGGCTGACAAAACGAATCTTTCCAGCGCGTCTTCTTCCTCATCCTTTGTCTGAGGTTTTTCACCCTCGCCCGCATCCGCGCGAATCGCCGCGCGCGCCTGGTCAAACGTCGTGATAATGCGAATAACATAAAGCCGTTCGCACGATTCCGCTGAGGCGAGCGGCAGCGTTTTTTTCAAAGCCTGCAATCCATGCTCGGAATAATCCGCAACAACGACGATTCGGCGCAGCGGTTCAGGCTTCGTGTCCGGTCTGGTGAAGAGCATCACCGAGCAAGCGGCTTCTCGCACGAGCCGGCGTGCAACATTGCCAAGAAATGGATGCAACACAGCCTCCTTTTCGAGCGCGCCCGCGACAACCATGTCGATCTTATTTTGGGCGAGCACGTGGAGAATGGCTTTCGCTGGGTCGCCTTCTTCGTAATGGATCTGTGAATTGGCCGGAAGCTGCAGTTCCGCGAGAGCGTCCGTAAACTTTTTCGTCGTTTCCTCATTGCGCTGACCAACATAAATCAGACGAAGATCGGCGGAAAACCTGTCCCGAATTCGCTTCGCTTCCGCAAGCACCTGCTTAAACCGGGGCGAGAACGTGATCGCGACGGCGATTGCTTTGTACGGCGAGGGATTCAACATGACGCGAAATCAATGTCGCGTTTCGCGACCATTGGGCAACTCCAGCACGAAAATGGCGAAACCCGAATGACGAAGCTCGAAGGAATAACGAATGACTAAATGACGAACGATGCGCCTCCGCGCCTGAGTCATTCGGGCTTTGTGCTTCTTTCGTCATTCGTCATTCGTGCTTCGTCATTCTCTTCATTCCGCTTTTCATTTTCGAATTCCTCTGCGAATTTCGCGCATGAGTCGCGCGATTTATCCGGGCAGCTTTGATCCTGTAACGAACGGTCACCTCGATGTCATCGAGCGTGCGCGGAAATTATTCGATGAGGTCATTGTGGCTGTGGCGCATAACGACGAAAAGGAGGCGCTCTTTACGTTGCAGGAACGGCTCGACTTGCTTCAGGAAACGGTGGGCAAGATCGACAACGTTCGTATCGCGCAATTCGAAGGATTGCTGGTCGAATTCGCCATGGAGCAGAAAGCCCGCGCCGTCATTCGCGGGCTGCGCGCCGTTTCCGATTTTGAATTTGAATTTCAAATGGCGTTGATGAATCGCAAACTCGAGACCGGCGTCGAAACGATTTTCCTGATGCCGAAGGAGGAATACACCTATCTCAGCTCGCGGATCATCAAAGAAATTGCGCGCCTCGGCGGTGATGTCTCCGGCTTTGTTCCAGCTTGCGTGGCCAAAGCGCTGAGGAGGAAATTCAATCCATAAACTCCGAAAGGTTTCGCGAGTGAAAGTTCATCTGAAACAAATTCCAACCGAAGGCCTGCATCTCGAAGGGGACGAAGAATGTCCGATTCCGGAACTCGAAGGAGAGGGAATTCGTTGCGCTGGCCCGTTGCATTACAATATCGATCTCGGTGTTGCGGGTGGCGCGCTGTGGGCGAGTGGATCGCTCTCGCAGCCGGTGGAACTGCGTTGCGTTTCGTGTTTGGAGAAATTTTTGCACGTGGTTCAAATCCCGGCTTTTGCATTACATACGGAGCTACGCGGGCCCGAGACTGTCGATCTGACGCCATTCATTCGCGAGGATCTCTTGCTTAATCTGCCGGCGCACCCGCATTGCGATCGAGACGCTGATCGAATTTGTACACCGAAACAAATCGAAACCAAAGAGCGGCAGACGAAGCGTAAATCAGATTGGAGCGCGCTGGATAAACTGAAGATCGAGAAACGTTAAATCGTTGCATCGGACCGCGAATCTCGAATCACGTTTGTCTTTTTCACACGTTGTGCTTCCGTGAACGCCTGCCATGGGAGTCCCGAAACGCAAAACTTCGAAGATGCGCTTGCGCACGCGCAAAGCGGCAAACCGCTGGCATGCGCGGAGGCTCAGCAAATGTCCGCAATGCGGGAGCGCTATTCCCTCGCATATTGCGTGTCCATCGTGCGGTTACTACCGCGGACGACAGGTGTTAACGCTCGAGGGCAAATAGCTGTAGCCCTTGCCCTCTCGGCCACCTAACGCTCGGATCTTAAATACCTCAGCGCCGGGCTTCACAGAGGGAAGCGGCTATATTTTCGCTTTGCAATTCGCGGTTTTAGTTCGCAAGTTTCGCACTGATGAAGATCGCCCTGGATGCGATGGGCGGCGATTTTGGGCCGCCTAATCTCGTGGCCGGCGCCGTGATGGCGCTGCAGGAATACCCGCACATCAACAAACTGTATCTGGTTGGGGATTCCGCCAAAATTGGAAGCGAATTGAAGAAACACGAATGCAACGATTCGCGAATCGACATCGTTCATTCAACACAAGTGGTGGAGATGAGTGATACTGCCTGGTCAGCCGTGCGCCGGAAAAAAGATTCATCGGTGAGCCGCGCAGTCGATCTCGTGAAGCGGGGCCAAGCAGATGCAATCGTGAGCGCGGGTCACACCGGCGCGGCCGTCGCAGCCAGCATGATCAAGCTTCGCACTTTGCCGGGAATAGACCGGCCGGGCATCGCGGCGGTGCTTCCTACCGAATTTAACGTCTTTGTTTTGATTGACGCGGGCGCAAACATCGATGCTCGCCCGGAACAGCTTCTTCAATATGCGTTCATGGGCACGGTTTATTCGCGCCATGTACTCGGCTACAAAAATCCGACCGTCGGTCTGGTGTCGCTCGGCGAGGAAGACGTAAAAGGCAATGAGATGACCAAGGAAGTCTTCAAAATGCTGAAGAAGAGTTCGCTCAACTTTGCCGGCAACATCGAGGGCCGCCATCTTTTCGAAGATCCAGTCGAAGTCGTAGTGTGCGACGGATTTGTCGGCAATGTGATTTTGAAAACGTGCGAATCGATCTCGGTGGCGATTTTCCAGTGGCTAAAGCATGAACTAATGCGCACCAAGATGCGGCAAGTTGGCGCTTTTCTCGCTCGGGATGCGTTCGATACCATCAAGGGAAAAACAAACTACGAGGAGTACGGCGGCAGCCCGCTTCTCGGCGTCAACGGCATCTGCATCATTGCGCATGGCGCCAGCACGCCACTCGCCGTCAAGAATGCGCTCCGGGTCGCGGCAGAGTCGATTGAACAGCAGGTGAACCCGCATATTGTCGACGAGATTCGCCGATATAATGAAACGACCGCTTCGTTCGAGCCCGCGCTCCGCTAAACCGGTGCGCACGGTCTCAATCATCGGCACGGGCAGCTATCTGCCCGAGAAAATTCTGACCAACGCAGATCTCTCGCGCATGGTTCATACCAGCGACGACTGGATCACTACGCGCACCGGCATTAAGGAACGCCGTATTGCCGCGAAGGATGAAAACACCAGCGACATGGCCGCCGAGGCGGCACTGAAGGCGATCGAACAAGCAAAGATTTCGCCCAAGGATATCAATCTCATTCTCGTAGCAACGGCCACTCCCGACATGCTCTTTCCCGCGACGGCCTGTTTTGTTCAGAAAAAGATCGGTGCAATCAACGCTGCGTGTCTCGATATTTCGGCAGCCTGCGCTGGCTTTCTTTTCGGTCTGGAGATCGCGCAGCAGTTCATTACCTCACACACGCACGACACTGTCCTTGTCATCGGGGCTGAGAAATTGACGTCGATCACTAACTGGACCGACCGCAACACTTGCGTGCTTTTCGGCGATGGTGCGGGCGCGGCTATTTTAAGGCATCGGGGCAGTGCTCACGGCGTAATCAGCACGCACATTGGCAGCGATGGCCGGTACACCGATATTTTATTTATGCCGGGCGGCGGTTCGCGCTGCCCGATCACGCGCGATAATGTCGATCTGAATTTGGCCACGATTCACATGACCGGGAAGGAAGTTTACAAACAGGCGGTGACCGCGATGCTCAACGCGGCAAAAAAAGCCCTCGAACAAGCCGGACTCTCCATTGAAGACATCGCCTGTGTCATTCCACACCAGGCGAACGTGCGCATTATCGAAGCAATCGCCGATCGTCTCCGTATTCCACTCGACAGATTTTATGTAAACCTGGACCGCTATGGAAACACCTCTGCTGCTGCCGTGGCAATCGCTCTCGATGAAGCCAATCGCAGCGGGCGCATCAAACCGGGCGATTATATTTTGATGGTCGTATTCGGCGGAGGGCTAACGTGGGCGAGCACAATCATCGAATGGTAATGGTGTCGATTTTTGCAGGGCGTCTTTGCCAGACGTCAGCAGTGGCAATCACAAAATGTTAATCGAAACGCACGCCCATCTTGATTATCCCGACTTCGACAGCGATTTCGACGATGTGCTTCGGCGCGCGACGGAAGCGGGCGTCACGCGCATCATCACAATCGGTACTTCAGTCGAGAGCAGCCGGCGCGCTGTCGATCTTGCCGAGAAGCATTCGAACATTTACGCGGTGATCGGCGTTCATCCGACTTATGCCCAAGAGGCCGAGGAGGACGTGATCGCGCCGTTACGGGAACTGGCCAAAAGCCGGCGCGTCGCCGGGATTGGCGAGACTGGTCTCGATTATCACCGTTTACCAAGCGTAGAGGCGGCAAAAGAAAAGAACGTGCAGGTGTTCGCTCGCGCATTCCAGGGCGAAACCGAGGAGGAAATCGAAGCAAACATCCAGGACGGCGCATACAAGTCGCGGCAGGGTAGTGTTTTTCAGCAGCAACTCGATCTCGCGGCTGACCTGGGCTTGAATGTCGTTATTCATCAACGCGACGCTTGGGACGACACGCTTGAAATCATGAGGCCGTATACGGGAAAATTGCGCGGCGTATTTCATTGTTTTGGCGGTTCGCTCGAACAGGCGAACGAAGTTATCGACCTCGACCATCTCGTTTCCTTCACCGGGATTGTGACTTTCAAGAACGGCGTAGCCGTACGAGATGTTGCGACCCAAATTCCCCTTTGGAAGTTTATGGTGGAAACAGATTGCCCTTATCTGGCGCCCGTTCCGTTCCGCGGAAAACGCTGCGAGCCCGCACACACACGCATCGTGGCGGAAACGATCGCGGCTGCACGCGACATTCCGCTGCAAGAAGTTGCCGAGGCCACCACCGAAACCGCAGAAGGATTTTTCAGATTCAACCGATGAAGCTCGATATCTTCAGCCGCGTAATCTTTCTCGTCGCGGTTGCCATCATCGTCGCATCGTGCGCCGCGCCCGACACTCGGCATCATGTCGTCATCAGCGCGCGCGAACAGAAATTAGCCCTTCTCGATCGGGGGAACCTGATGGCCGTCTATCCGATCTCCACATCCAAGTTCGGTCTTGGCGACTGGCCGGGCAGCTGCTGCACTCCGCTTGGCGAACTGGAGATCGCAAAAAAAATCGGCGACCGCGCACCACCCGGGACGGTCTTTAAAGATCGGCGGCGCACGGGCGAAATCGTCGCGCCTGACTCCCCCGGTCGCGACCCAATCGTTACGCGCATTCTTTGGCTACGAGGACGCGAGATGCAAAACGGAAACGCGTTTGCTCGAAATATCTACATCCACGGCACCCCGGAAGAACGGAACATTGGCCTGCCTGCGAGTTACGGATGTATTCGGATGCGTTCCCGCGACATCATCGATTTATACGAGATCGTCGGCCGCGGCGCGGAAGTGACGATTGTCGACCTGCCACTCGCATCGGTGATCCCAATACTGGCTGGGCCAAAACAATTGGCGCAAACTAATCAAGTTCGCTGATCCGGCGCGATGCCGAAACCGCGGCCAACGCCCGCGGCTACAACTTAAGGCAGTTTTCCGAGATGTTTTCTCGGCGTTTCACGCGAAAGCAATTTCATGTCCGCGGCAACCATGATGCGGACAAGCTCGTGGAATCGCACTTTCGGTTCCCAACCGAGAATTTTGTTTGCTTTGGAAGCGTCACCGATCAGGAGGTCGACTTCCGCCGGGCGCACATACCGTGGGTCGTGTTTGACAAATTCTTTCCAATCAAGATCGACGTATGAAAAGGCCGCTTCGGCGAATTCGCGCACCGTGTGCGTCTCGCCCGTCGCAATGACGAAATCATCGCCTTCATCCTGCTGCACAATTCGCCACATCGCTTCGACGTACTCAGGCGCATAACCCCAGTCGCGTTTCGCCTCCAAATTTCCCAGGAACAATTCGTGTTGCAGACCATGCTTGATCGCGGCGACGGCGCGCGAGATTTTCCGTGTCACAAAAGTTTCGCCGCGGCGCGGGCTTTCATGGTTGAACAAAATTCCGTTACTCGCGTTTAGTCCGTAGCTCTCGCGATAATTTACCGTCGCCCAATAAGAAAAAACTTTCGCCACCCCGTACGGACTGCGCGGCCAAAACGGAGTCTTCTCGTTTTGCGGAACCGTTTGCGCCTTTCCGAACATTTCGCTGCTAGAAGCCTGATAAAAGCGCGAGCGAATTCCGGTTTCGCGAATCGCTTCCAGAATCCGGATCGTGCCGACGCCGGTGATGTCCGACGTGTATTCGGGGATATCGAAACTCACGCGAACGTGGCTCTGCGCGCCGAGATGATAAATCTCGTCGGGCTTCAAATCGTAAAGAAGTTTCACCAGGTTGACCGAATCGCTCAGATCGCCGTAGTGCAGAAACATCCGCACGCCATTGATGTGGGGATCGGCGTAAAGATGGTCGATACGCACTGTGTTGAATGTGCTCGCGCGCCGAATGATCCCGTGCACTTCATAGCCTTTCTCAAGCAGCAGGTCGGCCAGATAACTTCCGTCCTGGCCGGTGATCCCGGTGATGAGCGCCTTCTTCATGTCGATCTTGCGCTTTAGCTTATCGTTCTCGCGCCAGCAACTGATTTAGCTCGCCGGCGGTGTGACCATCAATCGCGCGAGCACAGCACGCTGCGCCGCGATCAATTCAGCGATGCCTTTGCGCCCGAGCGCGAGCATCTCGTCCAGCTGTGATTGCGCAAAAGTCGCTTCCTCACCGGAGCCTTGCACTTCTACGAATTCCCCGTCCTCGGTCGCCACGAGATTGAAATCGACGGTGACGAGTTTGTCCTCCTCGTAATTAAGATCGACAATAGCCTGTCCGTCGAGAACACCGGCACTCACTGCCGCGACCAATTTTCGTACCGGAGGCGCGTCGAGTTTTTTCTCTCTTACAAGTTTCCGGCACGCCATCGCTACGGCCAAGCTCGCCCCGGTGATTGCGGCCGTGCGTGTTCCGCCATCGGCCTGCAAGACATCGCAATCCACCCAAATCGTCCGCGGCCCCAGTTTTTCGAGATCGACAACTGCCCGCAACGATCGCCCAATCAAACGTTGGATCTCCATGCTGCGGCCATCAATGCGGCCCTTTGCGATGTCGCGCGGTTTTCGTGGCTGTGTCGAATAGGGTAGCATCGAGTATTCAGCGGTAAGCCAGCCGCCGGCTGCGCCTTGCTCTTTCATCCAGCGGGGGACATTCTCTTCGATGGTCGCGCCGCAGATAACACGCGTGTTGCCCATGGCAACGAGGACCGACCCACCAGCATATGGCGCGATTCCGAGCTCGAAGGTCACCGGGCGCAATTGATCGCTGGTTCGTCCATCAATCCGATCCATGGCGGGGAAAGTAGATCGTACACGAGCGCTCGTCATCGAAGAGTTTTGGCTGACCGCTATCGGAATTTACAAACGCGATGCCTGCATTTCTTCGGTGTGCGCCTCCAAACATGAGGGCTTGACTCTCATCCACGTAACGATTTGTTGAGCCATCTAATGAACTGGTCCGCGGAAACTCGTTTTGCCGATATGCGGAGTGAGGCAGACCTTAGCTGCAAGCTCGGGCATCCCGAGTGCGCTTTCGTTTTCGGCTGCTCCAGCGTCATAAGTTCAATGGGTGCGATTCTTCTTTACCCCAAACAGAAGCGCGTTGAGCCGAGCATTACCTACCGTTGCTCGCTCGATCTGCGCCAATCACAATCCCTTCTCCGTGATTATTGTGCATACAAACAGGCAGATTTGCACGGAGGATGCGTAGGTCAATGACTGTAATCGAAATTCTCGACGTTTCGTTAACTGAAACAGTCTCCACACGACTCCGCGGCCGTTATATAGACACTGTGCCCGGTACTAAAACAGCCGGGCACCTAGCCCAAATCTCGGGTTGGGTGCTGGGCCGGGAGTCTTCCGCGGTGGCAGTGGAATTGCTAAATGGAAGCAATGTTTGTCGGCGCGTCCGGGTCAACATTCACCGCCCGGACGTCGCCGAGATCTATCCACGGGTTCCCGAGGCCGATTACAGCGGTTTTAAAATTCAGATGAGCGTGCTGGGCCTAACACCCGAGATCGAGTTGGTGTTGCAGGCGGTGTTAAAAGATCAAAGCCGCGTCCCAATTGGGGTAATTCGGGCCCAACGCCGCTGGCGTGAAGATATCAACGCAGAGGATCAACTACTGGTGTCGGTGGTGATCCCCTGCTACAACCAAGCCCATTTTCTTGGAGAGGCGATCGAAAGCGCACTAGCCCAGACCTATCCCCACCTCGAGATTGTGGTGGTGGATGACGGCTCTACCGATAACATCGCCGCGGTAGTCGCTGGGTACCCCGGCGTGCGCTGTCTCCGGCAGGAGAACCAAGGGCTGTCGGCCGCTCGTAACACCGGACTCCGGCACAGTATCGGCGAGCGCCTTGTCTTTCTCGATGCCGACGACCGCCTTTTGCCACGCGCCATCGAAGTCGGCTTGTCCTGTCTCAGGGACCATCCAGAGTGCGCGTTTGTTTATGGCCACTCCCGATTTATGGCATTTGACGGATCATCATTCCAGGGCCCGCCTCAACCGCGTGTCGAGGGAGATTATTATCTCGCGCTGTTGGAGGGGTGTCCAATCTTTGCGACCGGATCCGTGATGTACCGGCGCGAAATCTTCGAATTAGTTGGCGATTTCGAGCCATCCTTAAGCCCTGCAGCCGACTATGACCTTTACTATCGTATAGCGAGGCAGTTCCCGATCCGCTGCCATGGGGAGACGATCGCCGAGTATCGCAAACATGGCACCAGCATGACTCGCAGCGGCGAAATGATGTTGAAATACAACCTGATGGCGCTCCGTGCGCAATGGAAACACGTCAACAGGAGCAAGCAGCAGACGGAGGCGTACAAGACCGGCATCAGATTCTGGAAGCGGGTGTGGGGGCATTACGTGATTGAACAGATTCGCGCCGCCATGGCAGAAGGGGAGTGGAAGCGAGCTACCGAAGGTATGCTGAGCCTCCTCCGATACTCTCCTTCTTGCTTGGGATCAATGCTGAACGATTACCCACTGCCGCGAAAGGCGCTGGGCTGGATACAACGCCGCGCTGACAGATCAGCTCAAGTGCCCAACCTCGAGGACAGCTCTCGCCAGCTCATCTGCAAGATTCGAGATGCGGCACACGCCGCTCTGCCACGGGACGCCAGAGTGATCGTGGTCGACAAAGGAGACGGCGACTTACTGAGACTGGGTGGAGTTCAAGAGTGGCACTTTCCGCTGGCTACCGGAGGCTCGCCGGAAAGACTTTTTGCTAGCGGCCCGCGAGGCTCAGTTGACATAACGTGGATGCAGCCAGGTAGGGCCTACAACTTTCGCCTTTACGCGGGTAGGGAGCGTCGGCAGGTACTGGCTGCGATCGGCCTGATGCACAAAGAAGGGGCGGCTATTACGGCGACTCCTAGGCTGGTGCACTTAGGGGAAATGGCGGGTAAGACGACAATTGCCTGGGAGACAGGCGGAGGCTTGGATTCCCAAGTATACATGTCCGAAGACAAGGCGTATGCCGGCTATTACCCGAGCGGCAGCTGCGAGGCAATCGCACAACTAGAGGGACTGCGAGCTCAGGGTGCGCAGTATCTGCTGTTCCCTCAAACTGCCTTCTGGTGGATCGAGCACTACCCAGAGTTTGCGCGGCACTTGGAAAGCCGCTACCGTCAAATCGTGCGCCGCAACGATACTGAGGATGCCTGTATGATCTTCGATCTGCGTCACTCGCTGCCCCAAGATACAAGCCTGCTGGGTCAACTAAAAGGAGAACCAACTACAGTCCCGACTTGAATCCCGAACGCCGGACGCCGCCTGCTAGGCGACCACGTCCCAGTGCGCTCGCACCGCGGGTAGCCTCGCCCCGAGGAAGCTCTATTACCCAAAGGAGACTTAGACCTATCGTGTTTCTAGCCGAGTCGAGCTTGTGTCGAACGAGGTCAGACTGTGGATGGCTTTATGGAAAAGATATTCACGTGCTTAAGATCTTAACGATGTCGTCGTTTCGTTGACATTGCTTTTTGGAGCGACGAGGCAATTTCGAGGATAAGCCTTAGGTAAACAGGAAAAGATGCCCCAGCGCTTCCAATATACACCCACTTTCGACGGTCTCAGAGGTATTGCGATCTTATGTGTCCTACTTGCACACGCAAGTCCTGTCTTTAAAGGAGGGTGGGTTGGAGTCGATCTGTTTTTCGTGTTAAGCGGCTATCTTATTACATCCCTGTTACAAAATGAATATTACGCATCTGGCAAGATATCGTTTGCAAAGTTCTACGCTCGACGAGCTTTAAGACTCCTTCCTCCATTGTTTATATGCCTGGCAATAGCGAATGTGCTCTGGCCGTATACTCCTGATTATTATGTTATCGCGAATCAGCTTTTAGCGACATTGGCAGGCTTATTCTATTTCGCCAACGTGGTTCCTTGGGAGGTTTTAGGCCTGTTACAGCACCTTTGGTCGCTTTCAGTGGAAGAACAGTTCTACTTGGTTTGGCCTGTTATTGCATCGACGTTTCTTTTTCACACTGCCCTACGGAACCGTGTTTTTATTCTAACACTAACAATCTTTTTGATAGCGGCATTCAGAATATTCATTTTTCATTTCACGCGACGTTTCTTTTTCACACTAACCTTCGGCTTGTTTGTAATTGACTCTTACACCTTCACTGTTTGTAGGATGGATGCTATTGTGATGGGGTCACTCTTAGCTGTCGTGTTATCCCACAACGATAATGTGACATTCCGAAACAATGTTAGTATTCATTGGTCCTTGGCAATATGTCTTTGTCTATTAGCGGCGGTGGTACTGTTCGTGCCCGAGTCGAACAGATATTGGCGCAATGGCGGTTTTATCTTCACCGACCTGTTATGCCTGTATATCGTGGCGATTGCAGCTAAGAATCCTAATCAGCCGCTACTCTCCAGTAGCATCTTACTTTGGATTGGGCGCCGGTCCTACGGACTTTATTTATTCCACTTGCCGATATTTCTCGCCCTTGCGATTCTTACACGAGAGCACAGCCCAGTGAACTATTTACTTGTAACTGCTCTACGCTTTGCGGCAACCGTTGCCGTTGCCGAGGTATCTTATCGGTTTGTGGAGCGACCCGTGTTAAGATATAAAAAGCGGTATCAAGTTGCTTCGGAGTTTGTGATAGCACAGCAGACTAGTTAGGTCATAATCGACTATCCAGAATATGATGCTGCTTGACGTCAGGGCGATTTGGATCTCTTCACCAACAAGAGAGCGAGGGAGCTGCCGGAGAAAATGACATTCATTTGGTTGACTGCGCGACCTTCGCAAGCTCCTAGTGCGCTAATGAGGCTAGTATCAGCGTATTGGCTGGAGAGCCTTAGCGTGGGAGCTGGAAAGGAAGCTTCGCATTTGTGTAATCATTCACGCTTATCGGGCGCTTTTTGAAAGCAAGCTCGTGATGTTCAGTTCGAATTCCAAAGTCTGGGTGCTTGGTCTCGGCGTCGCGCTTGGCGTCTTGAGCTTGGCCATGTTTCGCAATTTCATGGGACCCTGGATCGACGCAATCGATTTCAATGGCGCGTGCTGGTCGCAGTCGGCACACAATACCATGCGGGCGGGCCTGCTTGCCACGGCAGGCGTTCCGTCGGCGTTCTATTTCGGCCCACTGCCGATTCCGCCTTCCGGCTATTACACGCATCATCCGCCGCTGCTTTCGCTGATGCTCGCCGGGATGTTTGCCGTACTTGGTGAAAAGGAATGGGTCGCACGATTGCTGCCGATCACATTTTCGCTGGTGGGCGTTGTGCTGCTCTGGGCGCTAATGAAAGATTGCGCCAGCTGTCGCGCGGCGGCATTTGGCGCGGTACTCTTTGCCGCGATGCCGATGGAACTTTATTACGGACGCATGGTTAACTTCGAGCCGATAGATCTCGTGTGGATGCTCGGAGGCCTGCTTTGCCTGCGGCGATGGGAACAAACCGGCGGCCGGGGCTGGCGCAACTGGATGCTTGCTGCGTTCGTTCTATCGCTGTGGACTGCGTGGCTAGGGTACCTATTCGTGCTTATCCTGTCCGTCTCTTTTTTCACCACGCGCCGCAAGAGAAATCCGCGTCTGGCGCTGCTGCTGCTTGGGCTTTGCATCGCTTCGATCGTCCTGTTCATGCTCCAGATTTACTGGGTGCAGCCCAACGCGTGGCAGGATTTGATCGAGAACTTTAATCGCCGAATGAGCAGCCAAACTTGGGGAAACATGCCAAATTTCACCTGGAAAGATTGGGTGTGGCGGATTGCTTGGATATTGCTCACGCACATACAACCGATGGCCTGGGCGGTCGCAGCCGTTGGGCTGGTGTGGCTCTTGTGGTGCCAAAGGCAGGAGGAGCCGCTGCGATGGCTCGGCTGGGCGGCACTCTGCTTTTTTGTGCTAAGCGCGTTTTATATTGTTGCTTTTCGCAACGCATCCTACACCCATGCTTATGCGTCATTTTATTTCATCGTGCCGGTGGCGATAGTGGGTGGTATCGCAGTCGAGGCCTTCGCACGATGGTGCGAATTGCGATCCTGCGGCGCGAGAGTTGCAGGTTTCATCACAATCGTGGCAGTGTATGGTTGGCTGGTCTTCAGCGGAGAACGGCAGGCAATCACGCTGAACAGACCGTTCCGCATCCTGGACTGGAACAAGCCAGAGCCGGCGAGTCTCATCCCGGAGCTCGGCCACTTGATAAATAAAAAGTTTCCGGAACGCACGACCGTGATTTGCAATTTTTTCGCCCACTATGGGCCGCAGCTCGAGTATTACGCGCAGCGAACCATCCTCAGTCACGAGTGGACGAAGGAAACGAGCGGAGCCGTTCTCTTTCACGAGCTTCGCATGGGTCGCAATTTCAGTACTCACGAGTGGACGAAGCAAACGGAAGGGGCGGCGGATAATACGCCGGTCGGTGGCGTCATCTGGTTTGGCAAGCCGGATGCAAAGGAAATCCTCGCGGCGCTTCCTTCGGGTTCGCGTGAGAAGATTAATGTGCGAGGCATTCCGTTTTGCTTTTGGAAACCAGACCGCTGAGGGTTCATGCGAAATAAAGGAGTGCCAGGAGAAGGCAGTCTACCAAAACAATGAAACAACTTCGGCGGCATCTACTACAAGATTGTTCATTGCTCATCGTTTTCGTTTGTTTATCGGTCATTCCTTATGTGGCATGGCTGGGTTTTTATTCCGATGACTGGCATTTCCTTGGACAATATGCAGTCTCGCCACAACAGACCTTTGTTGGGTATTGTCTCGAACTTTTTAGCACTCCCACACGAATGCTTATCCGGCCGATGCAAGTGTTCTATCTTGCGGGACTCTATTCCTTATTCGGTCTGAATCCGCTCGGCTATCATATAGTTAATACTCTGATGCTGGCAACCAGCGCGGTGGCCTTTCTGCTTGTTCTCACCGAGCTGGGGTTGTCCCGGCATCTCGCGTTCGGGATTCCCTTGGTTTACTCTCTCTTACCGAACTATTCGACCGATCGTTTTTTGTATGCAGCCTTCCCAACGAACCTCAGTATGGCGGGCTACGCCCTGGGATTCTATCTTGCATTATCCGCTCTTCGAAAACGAAACAGCAGCTTCTATGTTTGGACTATTTTGTCCGTCCTCAGTTTGGCAGTTGGTTCGCTTGCCTACGACCTTGTTTTGCCGCTTGTCGGGTTAACCGTCGTGATCGTATGGTTTCGCGGCCGAAAACTTGGTGTCTCGTTTAGTAAACGCTTCCTTTGCAATCTGGCAATGATCACTGTGCTGTTAGCCGTCACAGGGTTCAAATTCATTGTGGCTCATAGGCTACTCCACGAGGGGCATATAAATAACATTCACCAAATCAAATGGACGTTGGTGCACATATTCGACGTAAAAGGAGAGTATTATGACTCCCCGTATGGATTCAAATTGCTTCGGGCACTCCAAATTAACTACGTCGAACTGGGGCTCTATCTCCCGAGGGCCGTCTACAGACTTATGAGCACGAGCTCACTCTGGTTTGAGCTTTGCGTTAGTGCTGGAATCTCTATAGCGGCATTTTGGTATGTAACGCGGATATTTGCAGTAGGCAGCGAGACATATTTCCGAACCTTTGTGGCAAGCTTCGCCGTTTTTATCGGTGGTTACGCTATCTTCTTAACAACAAGCTATATTCAATTGACAACTACCGGTATGGGAAACCGGGTTAACATCGCAGCGACGGCCGGTGTTGCGATGACATTGGTCAGCGCCGCAGGGACTATAACTGGCCTCTTGCGCTCAGAACATTATCGCCGGCTAGCTTTCGCCTTTCTTATATCTGTGCTCTGTTTTTGCGGATGCTTCGTCACCAATGGAATCGCCTCCTACTATGTGATAGCATCTCAGCGGCAGCACGCGGTCCTAAATAGCATCCGCTCGCAAATCATGCATCTGGAGCCTGGCACAACCTTGCTCTTGGACGGCGTTTGTGCCTACGTCGGCCCCGCGCCTGTTTTCGAGTGCGATTGGGACTTCACCGGTGCTCTTACCGTTCTCGATCCCAATCGTTCTCTGAAAGGGGATGTTCTCAAGAATCAAACCAATTTTTTGCCTTCTGGAGTAAGAACGATGTGGTACTGGCCAAACACTTACGCCTATGGCCAGAAGTTGTTAATTTACGATTACGCCAACAAAGAACTTTATCCGCTGCCAAATTCTAGCGCGCGCCGTCCTTCCGCATTGCAAGGCTCTGTCTGCCGCGACGAACTCAAGGGACTCGGAGTTAAGATTTTCTGACGCGCATCGTGCGGAAAACGCGGTACTGCAATGTCCGTGCCTGCACGTCGAAAGCGCATGGATTCGTAAACACTTTCGCCCCTATGGTGGCTTGTGGATCGAAGAACCACGTCGCGGATCTCTCCTCCCCGGAAAATTAGAAAATCTTGTCTTCTTGATAATACCAATCGCCTTCGATTTCCTTGAGATCATATTTTACCCGGCGGAACGTCGGACGCATGTACTGAAGAACGGTGTGCGAATAGGGAAAGAAACGCAGGTGCAGGTCAAAAGTGTACCGATATGGTCGCTGTTTGGGCAGAACCACAATCAGCCGATATTTGGCGACACGACGAAGCTCCTCTAGAGCCGTCTGCGCGTCTTGAACATGCTCCAACGTGTGTGAGGAAATGACCGTATCGAATTCATTATCCGCAAACGACAGCTTTTGAATATTCTCTTCGCGGAAATTAACGTCCGGGTTATCTCTTCTCGTCTTCTCGCTGACGATCATATCGCAAGCCATTACGCGGTGCCTCTGGCTCAAAACGCTCGCGAGAAAGCCTTTGCCGCAACCAATATCGAGAACCTTTTCACCAAGCGCACTCGCCGCAATCTCCTTGACACATCCCTCATTCAAATCCGTGAGCCTCTCGATATGCACCGACCTGGTTTCTTCGTACACCGCGGCAAATTCCTCTTGCGACAAGTGTATGGCCTTGTCTTTAAATTCAAAAAAAAACTTCGCCTTCCTCTTGAAAAGTATCTTGAAAGATACCCATATGAACCATTTCTGGTCCCTGATTATCGGCGGAATACATTCATCCAATATGAAGTGAGCTTTGAGCGCGAGATTTCTGCTAATTTTCATATACGTTTCCGCCCGGATAAATTTCACTCTACGCTTAGCCTGCAAGAGAAAATCTTGTCAACCCCTTCCTCCCCAAATATAGTGTTCGGAACCGCCTGCATCTGATTAACTCCATCGCACCGCCATGTCTATCGCGAAGGTGCCGCTCATCTACGAGCAATAGTCCAGGAATTCTTTATTATAACCGTGGTTGATGCACTCTCCTGAAGCAAAACCATCGTTGCGAATTTTGCGGCGCGATCTCGACGGATGCGGGAGGAAAAAAAAACGAAGGAAAGAACATTACCATTTCCATAGTGATTCCCGTTTTTAATGAAGCCGATCAAATCGCCGCAAACCTCGGCGCGATTCGGTCGCACGCTCGACAAACAACCTTGCCAACGGAATTCGTCGTGGTGGATGACGGTTCTTCTGATGAAACTTGGGCAGAGCTGGAAACTTTTGCGCAGAGAGATTCCAGAGCTTAGTGCCCTGCGACTAAGCAGGAACTTCGGGAAGGAAGCAGCTATTTGCGCAGGACTCGCGCATGCCCGTGGACGCGCCTGTATCGTCATCGATTCCGACTTGCAACACCCACCGGCCTTGATCCCCGAAATGGTCAACCTGTGGAAAAGGCAAAAAGTACATATCGTAGAGGCGGTTAAGAAAACAAGAGGAGGGGAATCACTGCTGAATAAGATTGGGGCACGCATCTTTTACCGGAGTCTCAGCTATCTTTCTGGCTACGACTTGGATGGGGCGTGCGATTTCAAGTTGCTCGACCGGCGGGTGCTGGAAGCCTGGCAAGAAATGCACGAGAGAACCACGTTTTTCCGGGGCATGATTGCGTGGCTCGGCTACAGCCGACGGCAATTGTTCTTTGAGGTACGAGAAAGAAATGCCACGCGGTCGCGTTGGTCGCTCTGGAGTCTGATTCGCCTGGGTCTTGTTGCCATCACCGCATTTTCCTCACTGCCGCTGCAAGCAGTCACTATCCTTGGAGGCTTGGTCCTTCTGTGTTCGTTCGTCCTCGGCATCTACGTCTTGTGCTTTTACTTTAGTGGCCTTGCCGTGCCCGGCTTTACGACCGTGATTCTGCTCGAGTTGATGATCGGCGGCGCCTTGATGATCAATCTTGGCATAATCGGCACTTACATCGCCCGCATCTATGAGGAAGCAAAGCGCCGGCCGCGTTACATTATCTCGGCGGCCTTCCCCAGCAGCGTAGGAGCCCATTTTGCAGGACGTCCCCAAGGGTCTCCAACCTCGGCCGGACAGTACTAGCGAACGCAACTGGACCGACATGTTGAAAATTCCGCTTTCACTATTTCTTGGCGCTGTTTGGCACGCACCACGTGGTCATCGCATAAGCGTTGCGCGTCGTTTGCTTTCTTCGCCTTCCGACGACGCGACAACGCCTGTCGCGGAAGTTTGTGAATTCAAGTCGCCTAACGACTATGGCAGAAATTATGCGCATCTCAGTGCGTTACTGGGATGCGATGGAAAAATCCCGCCCGCTGGTGAAATCGAATTTCTCCATTCCATGTTGCATCGGCCGGTGCACCATCTCGGTGCGATCGGTTGCGGTGATTATTGTTTTCTGACGGCGTTGATCAGCGTTCTGGCGCCTCGACGCGTGATCGAAATCGGAACATGCACCGGGTTTTCGGCGGCGGTCATCGCAGCTGCGCTTAGCCGGCGGCACGGAAACAACAGCAGCGCCTGGGTCGACACCATCGATGTTCGCTTGAAGATTGACGAAACGCGTCCGATCGGTTTCGAAATTCCTGAGTTGATTCCAGATCTGAATGCGATGGTTCGCCTGCACAATCCACACGACGCTACTTTTGTCAGCGAGTTGGCCAAGCGTGATGAACTGGAGATAGTCTTTATAGATGCGAACCATCACCATCCGTGGCCGTTACTCGATCTGCTCCGCCTCGCGCCGTACGTGCGAAGTGGCGGTTGGATCGTGCTACACGATATTCAATTGGGCACCATCGGTCGCAAGGCGATCGAAGCGGGTCAGGCATGGAAGTATGACGCGTCGTATGGAGCGGAATGGCTTTTTGATAACTGGCCATTCCGAAAAATCAGCGCGGCCACGGACCTGAAAAGCGTAAAGCGAATTCAGGAAGTCTGTGCGGAATTAGAACGCTGGGTGCGCGGGCTCGGCTCAAATATCGGCGCAGTGCAGTTGCCTAACGACAAGAGCGCGCTCATCCCTTTCGCTTTGCGGCTAATGTCGGTTCCGTTCGAAATCACAGGCGAAGCCGCGACTCGAGCACGCCGCGCACTCTATCAAAGTTTCGGCGAACTAATCTAGTTCGTTGTCGTCGTCATCGAAGGCTTCTCCCGGCGTGAAACCGAGCTGAACACCCGTGTCGGGTGAACGCTCCAGTTAGACAGCGACGTTGTTACCGAGACGACTTCCGCCGAGCGCGGCGTCGGGAAGAAGTTGATCGTTCCATTGCTGCCATCCCGCAGTGGCACTCATCAATCAAGGGAGCCGCCAGCTCGCGTTAGTGGTCAGGCCGCGTGGTGGAGGCACTGCTAATTCTGCGCATAACTAACCAGGAACCAACTTGTTTATCGGGAATATAGTGATCTGAAATGAACGACCTTAGAGCGGTCATCGCATCAAGTGGGTCGGCACGGCAGGGCAAGTTGGCAGGATATAGAAACCATTCTTGCAACCGTTTGAGGAATCCGGCGCAGGGATCGCGCGACGAACCGGGGCGAGACTCAAAGCGGCGCGGCATGAGCAGGTACTCGGCGTTCCCTACTTCTCGCAGCTTCCGCTCCAAAGCCGCGGCATCGTAAACCCCTACTACAGAGACATAGTAATCGGGCTGCAACTGGTGACGCGACAGCACGTATCTCTCAACAGCTGGATCTTCGAAGCTAGCGAACGGCAGGCCCAGCCGCGGATAGCGGTCCAGCGCCGACAGTGTAGCCATATCGGGATGCTCCGTGCCGCTCGCACTCCGCAATTTCTGACCCACATTCGCGATCCCCTGTCGTGACAATAGTGTCGGTGGCGATATGCCATAGAAGACTACCAAGTTTACGACCTGCATTAACACAATGAAAACCCCGGCATAGGCAATTGCATACGCCGCAAACAGGCGGCGTGAGATGTTTGCCAGCCGGATCATCAGCAGCATTGACGCTCCCATGCCGAAGAACAACACGTGAGGCGGGTCACAGCGGCCTAGCGCGCCAGGGGCCATCACCACACATAATATGCCCATCGCGCCGCAGAGCGCGGCACCGGGCAGGCCATCTGTGGCCGGTTTTCGCACGCTCACGGCCAGCAGTGGAGGCACCACCACAAACATTGTGAGGATGTACAAGAGCAGATGCGCCGCCGGTAACAGCGGCAGATTGGCGGCCCCTTGGGAGAACCACAGGAGGGTGCCGTAGTACGCCGCCGGCAGAAACAACCAGCATAGCAGTGCTGCGGTGGCTAGACTGATTACCGACACCGTCAGAACACGAATGTCGTAGCGCACCATCAGCAAAGCATATCCCAGCCAGGCGAGGGCGAAGGCCACTCCCGCGTCTGACGAGAGCAGGATATTCCCAAACAACAACGTTAGAATCGCGACAGCTGCGCCGGCCCAGCATACCATGCGGCCTCGGCTCGAGAGAGCCCATATGACCGCGCGGTGGCCTAACAGCAGGCTCGCGAACGGGAAGAGATATCGCACCAGTGTGCCGCTGACTCCCATCCACAGGCCGAAACCCGCCACGGCTAAAATACTGAAGGCGACAAGGCGCGCGCGGGCTGGCATGATTGCGCGGGAGAGCACGTAATACGCGCACCACAGGCCAGCGAGGTTCAAGAGCAGGTGACACGCGAAATAGGCCAGCTCGTGCGATGCGCCGAACGGTTTCAGCAGCCAATACATGTAGAGCGGTGCATAGGTGAGGATTGGCCCATACTCCGCCGCAACCTCAGTGTATGGGCGCAAGCCGTATACGTCCATCAGCATTGTCCGATAAAGGAGGTGCCGTGTCTCCCACATTAGCCCTGGTTCCGAGCGAATGTCATATAGATACATCGCGAACGTCAGCCCAGCATAGAGCAGCCCCATGAGCCCCAGCGCCACCATGGACGAGCGCCGGCCTGGGACGGTGCACCCAAGCGGGAATTCGATTCGCGGCTCGCACGCCTGATGTCGCCGCAGGAGATACAGCAGAGCGACGAGGCCTAACAGCCCTGCCATCGCCAAGATCGCTACGCTGTTGTTGAACCCGAAGGCGTATGATGGCGACACAAGCCGCTGCCGCGGAGGGAACCGAAACGGCAACCTGAACAACGCATAGTAAGCCAGCGCAGCCACGACGACGGCCCACAGGCCGTTCCGCGCGACGCGGACTAATGAAAAGCGAGTCGTAAGCAAACGCACGGGGGTTGACTCAACCATTGGTGCGAGAATTTGAAGGCGAGGCGTATGCAGTCAAGCGAACTTCTCGCCAGTCTTGAAACGCGCTGAACAGTAATCGGCAGCGATCGAGAATTTAGCGCTAGCAAACTGTCAGAATGTCTCTGCGTGCAGCGGCTGAAAGTCAATGATTCTAGCCGAACCCAGGCGGGTCTCGTGTGAGACCACGGCGTTGGCACGCAGCCAATCTTCCTCGGGTGCCGGCTCTCCAACCTCGTGCACCCTCACAAATAGGACCCTCGTGCGGCCAGCAGCAAGCTTATGTATCGACTCCGGCACCCGACGAGTTCGGAGCTGTCCGACCCATGAGGCCAGCTCGGCAGGCCCATCGGCATAGCGCGCGATGCCAAGGACTCCCGATGGAATCGAATGGATAAGAATTAAATCGGACGAACTGCTGTGTGCACTGACAGAATGTGAAACTTCGCGAATCGGCTGCCAGTTGCGCGACTGGCTGCCGTAAATGCTCAATACATTCGGCGCCCAAGCGAGGACTATGAGAACAAGCACAATTATTCTAGTGCGCCGGCCCAGGCACGCAAGCCCGGCTCCGGCGAGCAAGTATGCCGCTGGTAAGGCAGCAATAGCATAACGCGGGTAAGCCGCCGTATAGCTGTGCTGTACTAAATCGAACACCAGAGGACCAGTGCAGGTGGCGACAAACAGAAGCCAGAGCAAGAGCCGGCTCTGGCTAAACACTTGGGCGCGCAGTCGCCACACCATCGCGACGGCAACAAAGCCGAAGAGGATCAAAGCGGCGATATTCGTTGTGCGATGATCTGGCCATAGCTTGTTGCGCCAGGAGAAAAATTGGAGTACGAGATCGCGGGATGCGGCCAGCCGATCAAATCCCCTTGGTTGCCATTTCAGCCAGTCCTTTGTAATTCGCCAGCTAGCGAGGCTCTCGGGCATTCTTGCGTACCACGGGAGAATTAGAACAGCGAGCAGCAATAGGCACGCTACCAAGCGTGTTCGCGCGACCTTTCCAGGTCTTATCAGAAGGTACGCAACGATAGCCAGCCAGGGAAACACAAAGAAGTAGTGAGTCAAAAATCCAGCCGCTGATGCTACGATCCAAAGGGCGTACATGCCGACGCTTCCTCCGCGCTGCTGCAAGACTAGCGATGCCCATGTCGTTGCAAGCACACACAGCCAGAGCAGCGAATACATCCGCCCTTCTGTCGAATAGTAGATCGCCAATGGTGAGAATGCGAAGAGGACGCAGCTAGCAAAGACCGCCCCCTTTCCACCTGTCCGGCGGGCAATGGCAACCAACAGGGGCAGGCAAGCCAGCGAACACGCGATCGAAAACAACCGGAGTATGAGATCGCTCGTGCCGAAAAGCAGTGTCCAACCATACAGCAAAAGGTAGTAGAGCGGTGGGCTGGTGTCCGAAAGCAGCACTGCTCTCACGACGCGGGCGGGACCAGCTGGTGGGTTGGCGTGCTTCAGGTAGCGACGAAACTCCTCCGCCGGCACGGCGTGGTCAGGCTCCACGAAATCGCCCTGCGTCGGGTGAGCTGCCGCTGCCGGATGCTCCAAGCTATGTCCAGTTGCCATTGCGAGCGAGAAAACCTCGTCGACCCAAAGGCCGCTCCGCCCCGCAACACAGATCCACAACAGGGCGGCTATTACGAAAACTCCCAGCAGCATCCACCGCTGATAACTACAGGTCGTCATCCGTGGCGGTTGATCAGGCAGCAAAACCGTCGGTTGGCTCCGATCTTCAGTGAGTCCGTTCATAGACACGTGTCCTACCATCCGGGGCAGTAAAAGCCAGCCGCCAATCCGCTACGTTGTGTATGACAACCAGTCCCGCGTAGCGCTCGCTTATACCGGGGAGCCCGAATCTGTCGAGGACCAGATAGCCCACCGGTACCTCGTCAAGTAAACGGCCTGCGGTGTCCGGGTCGGACTCGAACGGCGGTAACACCGCTTTATGTCCGGTGCGAAGGTAAGCCAAATGTGGCACGCTGGTCGCAATTACCGTAGTCGGTCCCGCGTAACGCCGAATCCATTCGAAGGCGGAATCGAGCGCCTGCCATTCGCCTGGGTATGCGATTAGTTTAAATACTCGTTCTCGACCGGAAGCATCATAGTATCTTACGGGCTGCATAGATTGAAGCATATGAGTTGCGAGGACGATCTGTACCAACAAAATCCCGGCGAGAGGGACAGTCATCGCGAGGACGCTCGTAACACATGACCATCTGGAGTCCCGACGCTTCAACCAATTCCGAATTGCGAGGAGAGCGAGCAACAGGAAGAGCAGCGTGAGTGGCGCTACGGGCACTAGATAACGCCGGAATTGACTTTGCCAAGGCGTGGCCACAATCATCGCAACAGTAATCGCGAAGTACAGAGCTAAGAACCATTGCCGCCCAGTCGCCACTAAAACGGCACCGGCCAACGCGACCAGACCCGCGGAGAACAAACAGGCTGAAAAAGCGCTTGCGAGCAGCGACCACCAATCGCTCGAAAAGCGAACGTGGAGACTTTGCTGGAGCTGCTCCAAAAGATATGGAACAAACTCGTGGGGGACCACTGCTTGGTCGCCCAAGGCTGACGGGATCGAGACGATATTCCGAGCCAGCCTTCCACCTAAATCGCGAAGTTGAACGTGACCGAGCTCAGGACGGAACGGGTCCAGGAGACGGCTATTCTTACCGTAGGTTACGTTTGCATACTGGTAATCCGCGCGTTGGTATGAGTACGCTGGATGATGATACTCGTCACTTGCGGTAACCCGCCAAATATGGACTTGCCAGAGCAAGACCAGGAGCGCGGCA
>WNFQ01000544.1_pt1 | contig 26852 bp, 22 predicted proteins | sample 5400171 | NCBI WGS metagenome assembly WNFQ01 (sample SAMN13153356, study PRJNA577476) | soil metagenome | isolation source: 20 cm soil under Madrone tree | place: USA:California | collected 2016-06-14
GTTTTAAAGCTCGAAGTATTGGATCATGGAATCGGTATCGCCCGACGCGACCAGTCAAAGATCTTCGAGAAGTGCTATCGCACGGGAGATCCGCTGGTGCACAACACGAAAGGAAGCGGCCTCGGTCTATCACTGGTGCGCCACATCACCCAGGCGCACGGCGGTGAAATCGCGGTGGAAAGCACCCCGGGGAAAGGCAGCAAGTTTACTTTGTCATTACCAGTGGCAGCGGGTGCCTAACAACCGGCGAATCACGCAGTATAAGGAATCCCGAATGATGAAAAGAAAACTCAAATTGAATGAAGATTCAAACGGCCATTCGCTCGGGGGCCAGGTGAACACGGGCGCCGCCACCAACGGAAGGGCTACCGACGGCGGCCCTGTCAGAAAAACGCGGATCTTGATCGTGGAGGACGAACCGGCAATGGTCGCAGGCCTGCGCGATAACTTCGAGTACGAAGGCTACGAAGTTATCAGCGCGGGTCTGATAATCCCGATTTAGTCGTGCTCGATGTAATGATGCCCAGGATGAGCGGTTTGGACGTCTGCAAACAATTGAAAGCCAAGCGTCCCTCGGTACCCATCATCATGCTGACCGCGCGCGGTCAGGAGATCGACAAGGTAGTCGGTTTGGAGCTCGGCGCCGATGATTACGTCACCAAGCCCTTCTCGATTCGCGAACTGATGGCCCGCGTGAAGGCTGTGCTGCGACGCGTCTCGCCGCAGGCCCCGACGCCCGACGTCTATCGCTTCAGCGATATCGAGGTGAACATTCGCGGGAATGAAGTGCGGCGCGCCGGCGCTACAATTGAACTCTCAGGAAAAGAGTTCGCGCTGCTTGCCTATTTCGTCGCCCATCCCGCGGAAACGCTTAGCCGCGACCGCCTTCTGGACGCCGTCTGGGGATACGAGAATTATCCGAACACGCGCACAGTCGACACCCACATAGTCCACCTCAGACAGAAGTTGGAACCCAATCCTGAAGAGCCGCGTTTTATTCTTACCGTTCACGGCAGTGGCTATAAGTTCGTAGGATGACAAGGAAAAACTTTCATGAGCCAGACAAGATTGAATGGTGGGTTAGCGGTCCGGCGCGCGGTCGATGTCCGGATATCTCCGCCGCAGCAACGTACGTCAAAAAAGTCGCGCCGGGAAGACCTGGAGGCCAAACTTACAGCGCTGCAAAAGGATTATGCAGAGTTGCACACGGCTATCTTCGAAGCCGCGCAGGTGCACAGGCGTCTTTGCGCCCCTCGTCTGGTGAGTTACGGCGAGTTCGAAATCGCGAGCGAAATTTTCGCCGTACGTCATCTGGCCGGCGACTTTTTTACCATCAAGGATTCTCACCGGGGACCAATTCTGGCGCTGGGCGATATTTGCGGCAAAGGCCTGGCGGCCGGAATGTGGACCACGCATCTGGTGGGGCTGGTGGCTACGCGCGCGGCAGTTTCGTCCGAGCCTGAGTCGATCGTGGCCGGGGTGAACCGCGATGTTTGCTTGATGGCGTCGGCCGTGCCGCTGGCGAGTCGGCCACCGGAATGCTCGACTACTGCAGCGCCGGACATCCGCCGGCTCTGCTCTTGCGCGCTAACGGCAAACTCGAATTGCTTTCCGATGGCGGACTATTGCTAGGCGTCATTCCCGCCGCTCCCTACATAGGGGGCCGAGGTTTGTTGGGCCGAGGCGACGTTTTGCTCGCTTATTCAGATGGTGTGCTTGAGTCGGTCAACCAGGCGGACGAGGAGTTCGGCTATGCGCGGATCGAGGCCCAGTTGCGCCGCGCCATGACTGACTCTGCCGACGCATTGCTGTTTTCGGTTTTGGGTGCGGTCCAGGATTTTGCTGCCACGCGCCCGCTGGCAGATGACATGTCGCTGGTTATCGTCCGTCGCAGCACGCAAATCCACTGATTGGATAGCTGAATTGATCTGGTTCAGCAGCGTAAGGCAGCGCCCTCCCTCACGGTCGGGCTAGTGCCCCGCTGCTCCCCTGGCAGGCTTCAGCGCTTCGCCGAAGAAGCGTAACGCAGTTTCACTTTAACCAGAATCGGCTCACCCGTTTTTGTGTTTGGCTGGTAGTAGATGGCCTGCGGCGCGGGTGCGTCAGGCTTTAAGACTCGGGCCGCACCGCTGCCGGCGTCCTTCTCTTCTTTACTCCAGGGTTTCCCGGCACCGGCTTCGAGTTCCAGCAATCCGACCCGCGCGCCCCATGACTTTTCCCACTTGCTTAATTGGGCTTGAGACAGCTTTTGTGCTTTGTCAGTAATTTCAATTCCTTCGAGTGGCGTCGGACTGATCAGAACGCTGAGCACCTCAGCCACCTGATCTGCTCTGCTTCGTTTTACCGTAAAGTAAGGAGGCCGATCGTCCTGTGCGGGTAGCTCAATCATCTTTCCAACCGTCACCTGGTTGTTACCACTGAGCGTACGCGTGGTGGGAAAGATCATGAAAGGCTCGCTGAGACTACCGTCGGCATACTGCTCGCGGTCAACCACATAAAGATAACCGGTGCGCGCGGCTTCGACGGCAATCCGCAATCGATCTCCCTGATCCAGTTTTGTCTGGGCGGAAATTCTTTCCGGCAACCACTCGGATGCGTTCTCACCTTCGTGCACGATTAGACGTTCGCCAGAGTCTGTCGCAGCGGCCCGGCGCAGACGCCAAAGCGTAACCCCGACAACAGTGTCGCCAATCACGCCTTCGGTCGGCACATTGGGAGTCGTAACGCGATAGGACCGTCTCGCTGTCTTGCGAGGTACAGGTTTCCTGCTGCCGGTATTAATAAAGGCCGTGTCCCACAGTTTTCTGGTCGTTTCTTCGTCCTGGGCCTTCGATATTACAGAAGCGCTCAAGCTCATAGCGCAAAGCGCCACCAGACACAGGAGCCGTTTGCCGCTAAGAAAATCGCTCCTGTTTGAATTGCGCGCGGCGGTTGTGTTCTGCAAAGTCATAGCGCTAACTCCCTGGTGGACGTGGCCTGCACATCCTGCGCGTGATCACGGGCGGAACGCCCGTGCCACATGTGTCCCCTACTTATTTAACGCGAGAATTCCTGTCGAAAGCCACCATCTCCGACTAACATTCTTCCCGACTCACTTCCACTCGCCCTGGAGAGTAAACGCCGCCCAGTAATACGGCGACTGCCACTGCTTCTGCCGAGACATTTCCATCTGGGCGGTGCGCAGAGCCGCCGCTGGAGTCTTGTGCTCGCGAAGCATTCCGCGATAGAAGCGGGCCATTAATTCCGCCGTCGCCTTATCGTTTACATTCCAAAGGCTCACGACTACGCGGCGAGCACCGGCGTACATGAACCCCTGCGTCAGCCCGACCAATCCTTCGCCTTTGATCTCTTTTCCTAAACCGGTTTCGCAGGCGCTGAGCACGACCAATTCCGCGGGCAGATTAAGGTTGTAAATTTCATTCGCGCGCAGGAAACCGTCCTGAGGCTTGCCCTCTGCATCAACTAACGAAAGGACAATCGCCGACAAGTCGGGATGCTCGCTGTCGATATATCCGTGCGTAGCGAAGTGAACATAGCGATACTTACTCAGTTCGCCTCCGGTGGCCGTCGCGCGGTTAGCTTTGAAATCAATCGCCTTGAGATTTTTCGCGCGCGGCGCTTCGGCCAGGATCTGATCGGCCTCCTGTCGGGTGAATTTCAGCCGCCGAATAATCAGACCTGAGTCGTCGGCAAGATGTTCGATGATTCGCGTGTTCGACGAGCTATCCCCAGCTTGTTTTGGCGTGCCAATCCTCTTCCGAACGCCCAGGCGTTCGTCCGTCGAAGTAAAAACCGGATCGGCAATCACAGCCAGTACATTTGGCGCCGGCTTGCGATTCCGGAGTCCGTCACGCTGTACGGCCAGGGCCGAGGCTGACGGCAGAGATACTATTTCGCGATCGAGAATAAGAGGTCCGTACCCGCTCGTTTGTGGACTGTTGCCCGGCGCCGCCACTGCGTTGCGCGATAATATTTTATCAGGAGCCGACAAAGCAGTGAACGGCACGTATTGCAATGCGCCGTCCGCGACTACGACGAGACGCTCAGATCCCAGCCCAGCCGCGACGGGGTCAAGCACCATCCGGCTTAGTGACCTACTCGCATTAATCAATTCCGAATCCGCTTGCGCAATTCTCTCTTGCTTCTGCTGCGGGCTCTCACCGGATTTGGATTGACTGCGAGCTGTGAGTAAATCGTAGACCAGCCGCGCGGCCTTCTCTATCTGGACTCGCTTGGGCAGCTCATAAGTCTTCAACGAATTCTGAGTAACCGCCCACACATAGCTGCGTTCTTCACCCAGCGAGTACTCAAGCAACATCGTGCCCTGGTCCAACTGCGCTTGAATTTCCTTCAGTCCCAAAGGTTGAGGCTGAGTAAGCGCCGCATAAGCGGGACTGGCTTTGCGAATCGCGACCTGCACTTGCTGATACTCGTCTTCGAGCGCGCCGATCTCTTTCTTAAGCGTTTCAATCTCCTGTTGGTTGCCCTTCCGCGCCGTGAGTTGAATCTGGCGTTGCGCTTTGGCATTTAACAATTGGCTGAGCTCACGTTCCCGTTTGATCAAATCGCCGCCGACTCCTGCCCGAATATCGACGTGAGCTTCATTCAGCATCTCCGTCAAGCTGCGCGCGCGGCCCCGCTCACTTGCCTGTAACGCTTCCGCATCGTGCCCCTTCCCTGGATCCTTGGCATGCAATTCCATTAAGAGGCCGATAAAGAATTCGTAAGCTTTCTCCATCGAGGCCAGGTAGGAAGCGCGCAGCTGCTGGCTGCCGCCGCGGGCGCGCACGGTTTCAATCAGTGTCAATGACTCTTCAATCCGCTTACGCGCGTCAACAAGATTCCCTCGATCCCGCTCCGCGCGCGCGCTGCCCTCCAAAGCGCCCGCGGCATTATTAAGGTCTCCGATATTGCGAAAGATGGTGAGTGACTGATTGAAATAATCCAACGCCTTAACGGGCTGGCCTAGTAACGAATAAACGAAGCCGAGATTGCTGAGCGACAGTCCCTCTTGACGCTGATTACCGGTGGCGCGATGGATGACGAGCGCCTTCTGATGATATTCAAGAGCCTTCTGCGGCTGGCCCAACGCCGAGTAGGTGGCCCCGAACAGATCAAGTGTTTCGCCTTCTTTGGCGCGGTTACCTGTTTCTCTTTGGATTGCCTGGGCCTGATCGTAATAGCTCAGAGCCTTTTGGTAATCACCAAACCGGCTAAACGCATTTCCTATGTTGCTCAGCAGGGAAGACTCGGCACTCTTGTCACCGCTCGCATGGAGCAGAACGAGGGACTGCTGCAAATAATCGATCGCTTTTTGCTGCTCTCCCACCATGTTGTAAATGACACCGATATTATTTAGCGCCAGTCCTTCAGTTCGTTGATTGCCGAGCTCTCTGAAGAGGGGCAGTGCCTGCAGGTAATAGTCCAGCGCTTTTTGCCAGTCAGACATGTCATTGTAAATCTTGCCGATATTATTCAGCGCTGAAGCCTCCTGTATGTGATTATTGCTCTCTCTTGCCAAAGAGAGCGCTCGGTCATAATGATCAAGCGCCTTTCTGGTTTCTCCTAAAACATCGTAGGCTCCGCCCAGTAATGTTTCCACCGCTGCTTCCAGTCTTCGCTCGTGCAGACCTTGCGAAAGGGTGAGAGTTTTTTCGAAATAAGGGAGCGCGGTACGAAATTCATTTAACTGCGCGTAGGCGATTCCGATGGAATCAATGGTAAGGGCTTGTTTGTAAGTGTCACCCGCAGCCTGAAAGAGAGAAACAGCTTCCTCATATTTAACGATGGCCGCGCGCTTTGCCACGGCAGTTTGCTGAAAACGAAGTCTTGCTCCTTCGTCAAAAATTCTCTGTGCGGCAACGTATGCCTTATCGCTCGAGACAGCCTCCCGGGACGCAATGATCCTTACTTCGTAACGACCTGCCGGGGCCTTGCTATTAGCTGAACGCACGTCCACTCGGTAGTCGCCGGAAGCATCAGCTATCAGCATGACTGGCTCCGGTCCCCACCGATCATTTGGACTATCTGTCTCGGCAAGCTTATGACCATCAGGGCCAGACAAAACGATAGCCACATCAATTCCTTTTTGGTCCACGAGAGCGTAGAAGAACTGTCCTGAGGTCAGAGGCACTCGATAAGAGTGGGTCTCACCGCCTTTGAGTTCGCGTTCCTGTGGGATTAGCTGGGGAAGTTCTTTGGGCTGTTCCTGGCTGGCAACACCCTTTGAGTTAGAGCTGTCGTTTTGAGTTTTCGCAGCGTCTGTTTGCGCGGCTCCGGTTCCACCCAGCAGCAGGAAGCAGATTATCAATGCTAAGGAAACGCGCGCAGTTGGCGTCGAAACTGCCCTGGTGAGGCAGGCGCGTCTTAACTGAGCCGAGCTTAATGAGAACCTGAGAATTGGTCGCACGATGCTTCCTCACCTTTACAAAGCTCTGCTGCAGATGGATATCGGTGAAGACCGCAGATCTTCTCTGCTGACCTCCGGCTTCACCGTGTATCCCTCGTCCGTTTTACTCGAGCGGCATGTCGGTACTCGCGTGCTCATTTTTCTATGCAGAAGCCGACGTTGCACTGTCGTCATCCTCTGCACTGTCATCTTCCTCTGCACTGTCGTCATCCTCTGCACTGTCGTCATCTTCCGAAATCGGCACGGCCTCCGCTGTCCAGGTGCCGGATTCGTCAGCGTCAATCGTCGGGTCATTGTTTGACCAGGGCCCGCTCGCCGACGTGTCGGGAATAATCGTGGGGGTGATATTCCAGGTGATGTTGGAGGTGGCTGGGAAACTGAAGCTGAACTGGGTACCAGATGTGATTCCCGTGGCTAACGATGTACCACCTGACTGATAAAAGGTGTAGGTAGTGGCTGGGGCCTCGTCCTGCTGAAAGTAACAACCTATCAGCTGGCTGTTGTCTTTACCTCCGCCTCCACTCTTAATCTTAATCTTCTTGTTCGTGTTGGGCATAATGATTCTCCTCTGCTAGTTGCTTGTTTTCGGTTGACACAACCCTTGTCGGATTGTGCTTCGGGTCAAAACGGCGAGCCATCCCATAGCCCTGGGCGCCGTTGTCAATCCTTCCTCCTCAGGTTAATCCTCTGGAAGCGTTCGCGCCTTCTCAGCATGGCGGGACTTCCTGCTCGACTCTAATTACTAACGCGAGAACTGTTGCGAAGAACCACCAAACTGCGGTTGGTCAGTAAAAAAGGTACGAGGCCGGCATAGCGCGAAGCCAGTGTGTTTGGGCCGACAAGCTAACGCTTGAATGGCGCCATCATAGACCTGAGACAGGTGAAGGTCAATCGGTCTTCCGGTTTGGGTCGGAGTGAAGGACCAGACAAGTCAATGATGTTCAAGTTTGATGGCGTGGACCAGAGCGGCGCCGGGAATTTTCAGGATGGTCTGTTCGTCGTCTTTCTCCAGCGTAGCCTTCTCACCAGAATGGGCCCTGATGAACTCCTGGACGCGGGCGTTCAGACCTGGGTCTTTAATCAAGCCCTGATCTTTCGAATTCGCGAATTGCTTTACTGCTTCCAATTCGGGTACGGCGTCCGCGCAAAATACCACCCAGAGTTTTTCCGTGCCCTTTTCCGCATCGAATTGGAACCAGCTTTGCTCAGGGATCTCGACCCGTTGATTCTCCGCCAGATGAGACAAGCCTTTATTCGCAGTCGTCGAAGGAAACAGAATGGAAAGGGGAGATGGGCCAGTTATGCTCGCAGGGCCTTCGTTCAGAACGTACAAGTATCCGGATTGCGGACTGCTGACATTTAATTTGACGCGATAGTCTTTCTCGAAGTTGATCTCGCCGGCAAGTCGGAAAGTCTTTTCGAATGGCCGGCCATTTCTGTATTTCTGCACGGTCATCCAGTAACTGAGCTTGCGTTCGGGTACAGCCACGGTGACCGGCGCAGGCGCCACGACGGTCGCACGCCGGAATCGTGACCAGCTCGTAGCGATAATCAGACCCATAATCAGAACCGACATCAGCGCTATCAAAGGAACCCATCCCCTGCGCCGGCGCTTTTCGCTTTGGCTCGATTCAGCCGTAGACAGTGCTGCTTCGATTGAATTTGCCGCCGGGATTCCCTTCCCCGTTGGTGTTTCGGGCGGGGCGATCGATTCAGGCGACGCTGAACGTTCAATCTCAGCATCCAGCTCCAATCGCTTCTTCAGATTTCGCAGATCAATCAGCATGTCCTTCGCCGTCTGATACCGCTCATCGCGATTCTTCGCCAAGGCCTTACTAATAATTCGTTGCAATTCAGGAGGCACGTTGCGCGCGCCCATTTTTGCGAGCGGTGCGGGCTCTTTCTCGAGAATGTTGACAATCGTATGGCTGCTCGTTACGCCAACGAAGGGAGCGCAGCCGGCGACCATCTCATAAATGATTACGCCGGTGCTCCATAGATCTGTGCGCTCATCAATGTGCGACCCCTGGGCCTGTTCGGGCGACATGTAGGTGATGGTGCCCATCACCGTCCCCGGCCTGGTGCGGAGTAACAGCTCGGTATTTATCTCGCTGTCAGATCGGCCCACTGATTGGCCCGACGTTTTTTCCGTAAGTTTCGCCAACCCAAAATCCAGCACCTTCACCACTCCATCACGCCGCCGCATCATGATGTTTTCCGGCTTGATATCCCGATGAACGATCTTGGCCTCATGCGCGGCATCGAGGGCCGCGACCACTTGAGCACTGATATCGATTATTTCGGGCAGCTTGACGGGCGAGATCCTGAGGCGCTCGCGCAGGGTCAAGCCATCGACGTATTCACTGGCAATAAAGTGCAGCGACTCCGTGTCGGCAAACTCAAAGATAGTTAAAATATTTGGCTGGTTAAGCGATGAAGCCAGCTTGGCTTCTTGTTTGAAGCGCTGCATCCGTCGTTTGTCAGCGGCGACATCCGGAGGCAGAATCTTCAGCGCGACAGTGCGATCAAGCCGCGTATCCTCCGCCAGGTAGACCTCACCCATGCCTCCGGCCCCAAGCTTCCTGATAATGCGGTAATGACTTAGCTGCTGCCCGTTTTCTAATCTGTCTTGGCTATCTTCGGATTCGTTGTCTTCCGAGATCAATAACGGCGCTACCTCAGCTACGGCCGGGTCGTTTATGAAGTTGTCTTTATCCGCCTGGCTATGCGATTCAATCAGCAGTTCGACATCGCGTCGCAGAGACTCGTCCGCGCCGCACTCTGCTGCTACGTAAGCCGCGCGCTCTTCCGGTCCCAGAGCCAGCGCCGACTTGAATATGCCGCTGATCTGCTGCCATCGTTCAGGCTGCATCAAGCCACACTCCCGCTCAACTCCTGGTACAACCAGGCCCTGGCCATGTTCCAGTCGCGTGTCACGGTGTTTTCCGAAATCTTCAATACCCCGGCAATCTCTTCATTGTTCAAGCCGCCAAAATATCGCAGTTCGACCACCTGGCTGCGACGCGCATCCATCTCAGCCAAACGATTCAGCGCATCATCAAGCAAAAGCAAATCCGACGCGCGCTCGTCCGCAACCACAGCGATTTCATCGAGGGAAACCTGCTCCGCTCCGCCGCCGCGTTTTGCGTAAGCGTGGAGCCGTGCCCGGTCGATCAGAATGCGGCGCATCATCTGCGCAGAGATGGCAAAGAAGTGCGCGCGATTTTTCCAATGGACATGTTTTTGATCGACGAGGCGAACGTAGGCTTCGTTAATCAGGGCCGTAGTTTGCAGCGTGTGGCCCTTTCGCTCCCGGTTCATGTATCGGCTCGCCATTTTATGAAGTTCGTCATAGACCAGCGGGTACAACTGGTCGAGCGCAGTCTGATTTCCGTTGCTCCATTCGGCAAGCAACTGAGTAATCTCGTGCGGTGAACCGGAAGGGTCTCTCATGGAACGCTAAACCTCACGCCGATCTAGAGCGCCAAGTGTAGCACCGCCCAGCTCATAGGTGCGCAGGATGTTATGACGAAATAAGGGCGGTACTGCTTGTCCAACTCGGAAAGTTCGGATGGGTCCAAAGGCAGGATTGCGCACATCGCTTCAGCGATCGAGTCGCCGCGGAGCGCACCATTTGCCGGAAAGCATGGTGGGCACTCGCTGGGTCCGCGCTTACCTGAATCATGATTTTAGTCATGCAAGTGCATGCAAGTGCGTTGCTGATGATCATCGAGCGATATACAATCCGCCTGGAAGTTAACCCGAAGCACGCCGATGCTTGAGAGGGAGGATATGATGGCAAAACTTCTGTCACGATCGAGTTTTTGTGGTCTCTGCCTGCTGTTGGCGCTTCCGGTTGTCATGCGCGCACAGCAGGACCGCACTGAGTCCTCAACCTCCCCAGATGCGTTACCTGCCGAAGAGCGTTACTTCATCTTGTTTCGGCGATTGGCCACCTCTCCTTCGCAAAACCAGACAAGCGAACAGGGTGAGCGGCCGGTTGCACGGCTGAATTATCGCGCGATGTTTCAGCGAAACGCTCACCTTAGCGACGAAGAAGCACGCGCGCTGAACCAGATCGCCGATGACTGCATGCAAAAAATCACTGAGCTTGATAAGCGTGCCAGACAGATCATTGCCGGCTATCGCACCGACAATCGATCCCGCAACGTCGCGCCAGGAGATCCTTTACCGCCGCCGCCGGCCGAGCTATCACAATTACAGCAAGAGCGGAACAACCTTATCGTGGCTGCGGTCGAACAGATACGCATTGCCTTTGGAGATACGGAATTTAAACGCTTCGACGAACATGTAAAAAACGACGGCAATGGAAAACGCTTCGTCTTGCCCTCAGCGAACAAGCAGCCCCTGCCGATTCAAGTCGCGATCACGCTTCTTGGCCGCGATGGCGTGACACCGAAAAAACAATTTGCAGCCGGCGAGAAATTCATCGTCCAGGTGGCGATGCTAAATAATTCAACCCGGATGATTGCCGTGAAAGAGTCGGAACTATCCGACTGGTTGCAAATCCTGTCCGCTCAGAGCGGAGAATTGCCGCTTATTCCTCGTGTGCACAGCAGCGGTCTCAATAGCGCAAAGGAGCCAGCCGTGGATGTTCCGCCGGCACAGTTAATCATCGTCGGTCAGATCGAGCTTGGGCCAGACGCCTTGAAGTTGAAGCCCGGTGAGTATCACATCGTTCTGCATAAGAGAGTGTTGTTGAACCGCCCGCCGAATGATAGCGAGTTTTTGGAACTGACCTTTTCAAGCTCGGACCCGGTTACCTTTGAGATCGTTCCCTAGCAGGGTGCTGAAAAACTCTTATTCGATGTCCCGAGCTACAAATTTGGAGTGCGCCGACAACGGCGGCGCTGTGGATTTCTTAGCATTTTCGTGATCAGCGAATCCAAAGCGGCGTCGCGCTACGCTTGCCGCCCACTCCAAATTAGTTTTTCAGCACCCCTGCTAGAATTGCCCTGCGCTGGCTAATTGTGTGTTGCCACCAGTCACGTGATGTAGGGCACTAGCCTGACCGTTCGAGAGGGCTCAATTAATGAACCCAGGAGCCCTCCCTGACGGTCGGGCTAATGCTACGGAGATTAGCAACACACTTTTAGCTCAGTACCCAGCGGTCAGTGCTTCAGCCTGGTAGCGATGTAAGCTTTCACCACCTCGTAGACATATTCCTGGCAGGCTGCACCGGTCCTGGCGTCATACTTTCCATCGTTGGTGATGTTGTTGGACAATATCCGAATACCGATGAACGGAATCTGGAAGAAGCTCGCGATCTGTGCCGCGGAAGCCGTCTCCATCTCCTCGGCCGAAGTGCCGTATTGTGTGTGAAACCATTGGATGCGATCAAGCTCGCTATTCCAAATCTCGCTGGACCCAATTACGCCTTCCATCACTCGTCCTTTGCGGTATAGATCCTTTACGCTCTCAGCGGCAGCCAGCAGTTGTTCGTTTCCCTGAAAGCGGCGCAGGATATGCTCGTTCGGGTCTTCTCCGGCGCTGCCCTCGGAAGCCATTAGATCCAGCGGCTTCCAGCCTAAGAGATCGCTGCCCTGCCCAGCCTTGCGGTATGCGGTCTTGAACGCTCCCAAATTGACTGAGTACCTGCCCAGCACGATGTCGTAGACACGTAACTGTGAATCATGCCCGCCTGCCGTCCCCTGATTGACGATAGCCACTGGATGATATCGTTCCGCCGCGATCACTGTTGCGGCTGCTGAGTTGGACAGGCCTTTCAGGGTTTTGGAAACGATTACCGGGTAGCCATCCAGAGTGCCGCGCCAAAATATCCAGCCGCCGACTTTCTCCACCTTGACGTTTTCCAGACGGCTCACAAATTCCTTCACCTCCAGATCCATAGCACCCTGCACGACTACTGGGCGCAATTCGGGGATCTTGCTTTGCGCCGACAGCGTCTTCGTACCCAGCGCACTGCAGACAGCGAGCATCAGGCCTATTACCACCGCGCAACTCGACCTGCGTATTTTTCTCATATTCTTGGTCCTTCTAGGATAGGAAAGAGGAGGTTAAATTAGTGTGCCTTTAGCAGACTGCCGAGCCGCTCAATGCCGTCATGAATCAGGTCCGGCCGGCAATTCGAGAAATTAAGCCGCATAAAATTTCGCCGCGGCGCGGCAACGAAGAAGGGCGCACCGGGAACGAAGGCCACGCGCTCCCGAATTGCCTGGTCAAACAATTGTTCGGCGCTGACACCCTCCGGCAGTTCGACCCAGAGAAAGAGCCCTCCATCGGGCCGCGTCCAACGACATTCGACAGGAAAGTACTCAGTCAGTGCCGCGAGCATCGCGTCGCGCCGTTCACCATAGACTGTCTTGATCCTTTCGACATGCGCGTCGAAGTCAAAAGTAGCGAGCAGCCGGGCCGCGGCGCGCTGCTGGATCGTGTTCGTGTGCAGGTCTGCTGCTTGCTTGGCCCGCACCAGCGCTTGAAACACTTCCGCCGAAGAGTGGGTCCAGCCGATGCGTATACCCGGGCTCAGCGTCTTCGAAAAAGTGCTCAGGTAAATCACCAGGCCGTCCGTGTCCATCGCGGCGAGCGGCGGAAGCGGCGCTCCCCGGTAACGGAGTTCACCGTAAGGATCGTCCTCGAGTATCCGCACGCCAAAGCGACGCGCTATCTCAAGCAGTTGCCTGCGGCGTTCAAGCGCTAATGTTGTTCCCTTCGGATTGTGAAATTGCGAAACGACATAGATGAACTTAGGAAGGCGCCCCGCCTCAGACAGCGCTCGCTCGACCTCATCGACCCGCATCCCATCATCGTCGCTGCCGACGGAAATCAGTCTGGCCTCAAATCCGCCGAAGACCTGAAGCGCAGCCAGATAACAAGGGTCTTCGACGATCACGATATCGCCAGGATCGAGAAAGATCTTCGCGACTAAATCGATGCCCTGCTGCGAACCACTGGTAATCAGCACGCGGCCCGGCACGGCGGTGCTAATTCCCCGCGCCCGCATTCTTGCAGCGATCCACTCGCGCAGCGGCAGCCAGCCTTCCGTCGTGCTGTACTGACAAGCCTCCGCGCCTTCTTCGGCGAAGACCTCCGCATGGGCCTGCGCCAAAGCTGCGACTGGAAAAAGTTCGGGCGCGGGCAAGCCACCTGCAAACGAAATGACGTCGGGCTGCTCGGTCACTTTCAGAATTTCTCTGATAGCTGACACGCCCATCCGCGACAGTCGTCGCGCGAAAGGGTATGCGACCTGATCCATGATCATCTCACTCTCCGGCCATACGTTGACGCTACCATACCGCATCAGCACGGAGAAATCGCTTTGAATTGTAGGTTATTTTTCCGAGAACTAGGCGCAGGTCGCCAGTTTCATGACTGACGCCGATCGGCGCCGCGAGACTGCAGGGAAGAATTCTACTCCAGAGGTAACTTCGAACACAGAATCCAGGCGCGTGACTTCCAGGACCTGGCCTACCAGCTTGCTCACATTCATTATTTTGAAGCTGATTCCTTTTGCCTGGACCTGCTCGCGCAACTCCAACATCACGCCCAAGCCGCCGGCGTCGACAGTGCTTACGTGCGCCAGGTCGAGCACGACCGTGCTGACGTCCGACTGGGAATAGACGGCCTTGCGCAGAGTCTCTGTCTCACCGTTGACTATTTGGCCCTGCATGCAAAGAAAAGCAACATTCCCCAAATTCCTGGCGTGTACTTTCAACATAACCACCTCCCCGACTCATTGGTGCGATCACTATCTAGTTAGTGCGAGAACATTCGGTTCCGTTTCATTTGTTTTGCCTTCTCTGAGATAACACCGCCGAGTCCCATTCTGTTTCAATCTTGTCGAATAATGTGCGATTCCTGTTTAGTTAGTGCAAGAACGCTCTGCTCCGTTTCATTTTTCTTACCGGGGTCTAAAGATAAAGACGCTTGATACCGGATTATGTTTACTTTTTTTCGAAGAATTTTCATTCACGCTCCGAATCAGGGAATAAGTGACCCTGCCTTGATCGTCCTGGCCGTCTTAATTACCTACGAGAAAAACGTCTCAAAGGTTGCCCGGGATCTGCCCGGAACACTGGACCGCATTTGTTGGTAGCGCGAACATATTTCCTCGGAGCGCGTACGTCTCGTGCGCATTGAGCGCGAAGCGCGAATGTGACTGCAGTCGATCACCCGCAGAGATCAAAGACCCTTCCGCCGAAGGTCACAGAGAAAAGTTTTTCCTTTGCGTTCCTCTGCGAAATCCTCTGCGCCCTTTGCGGTTAAAAAACCCTTACATCAAGCTCAAGGAAAGTTTGACGAACTTGCGAACCGGGTATTGTTACCCGAAGAGAGCTTTCCGTTCGTGTCGTTTCGTGGATCGTCTTACCTGACAGGAAGAATCTTCCCAAAAACAGGATGCGAATCAACTGAAGATCACATAGCCGGGCCCTACCGAACATTCGCTTCCTGCTTTTGTTTATCCGCTTCGGCCCAGTCCTTTGCCGACACGAAGGACTGCTTGTCATAGATCAATACAATCGTTTCCAGAGGCAGCAGTCTGCTGATCTCAGCCGCCGCTGACATGGGAATCCGAATGCAGCCGTGACTCTGCGGAGATTGAGGAACTGAGGGATTGCCATGGATTGCCAGGCCATCACTGAAGTAGTTGGGATAATAAAGCAGTCCGAGCGGCGACTTCTTCCAGCCCTTCAACTTCGTATAGATTCTGAAGCGGCCTCGCGGCGTATAGGCCAAACCGCTCATGCCCTTTTCGTGGTAATGCTTTTCGCTGCCGGTTGATACCGGAAGCACCCGCTGGACCACGCCACTGCCGTCAGTCAACAAAAGCACCTGGCGATCGAGATCCACTTCGACATGGCGATAGCCCGAGTCTCTCGGCTGTGGCGCGTTGGCACTCATGATCGCGTCAAAGTCTTCGCGACTAAGCCTGCCGGTAACATCACGGCCTTCGTATTTCTGAAACGCGATTAAAGCGTTGCGCGTGACCGCATCAAACACCCCATCGACTCGCCCCGTCCCATAACCCATCTCCGCCAGCCGCGCCTCGGCCTCCTTCACCTCGGCCTGCTTCAACGAACGATTGGGCGCACGTCCTCTATGCTTGTCAGGCTTCGTGATCGCGGACGTTTGGGTTGGAGTAAGAAGAAGCAGACTCAGCATCAGCAATATTACTGATGCGAGGTTCTTAAGAGTGCACATGAAAAATCCCCCTTTGGATCGATCCATAACCTACGATAGGGGGATTAATTCAATTGGCAATTGGCAATCGCCAATGCCTTTCAGTCTGTCGCTAAAAACTGCTTACGAGAACCAAAATACGCCCGCCGCGCGAGGAGGTCAACGTTGTGTCTGGCCGAAGACTGTCAACTCAGCTGAGTCCCCCGTCACGGTTGGGCTAGTGCCCCCGCTATCACCGCCAGATGTTTACGCGCGGGCCTAATTCCCTGTAGGGCTGAGGCAGTAAATCGGCGCGAAAATGCATCTGAATAGATTAACCAATAAGGCTGCTTTGCTTCTCCTCATAGGGTAACCGACAGAAGCCCAGCGGTGTCCTGGATAATAGGGAGTCACAAATAATCCATGCAGCAAGAGTTCCATCAATCCTCAGTGATTCTACGTGTGTTTGCGGTGATTCTCACTTGTTTGTTCTTTGCCGTGACAGCCACCGCGCAGAAGCAGGGCGCGAATGTTGCGCCGGCGCCTCAGGCAGGAACGGTCGTACAGAAGCTGACTCTTGATCAGCAGGTCGCAGGTGCGAGCGCCGCTGCTACAGGCGGAAGTTCAGTGGGGGGAAAGACCGATCAGTCTGCTGCTGGTGCCACGACCGAACTACCGGAGACAGCCTCAACGCCCGGAAAAAAATCGAATAACAACACGGCCCCAAGCAATGTAGCGACGGACTACAAGAAGACCCTTAACAATCTCCAAACAATTTACGAAACCCAGGTTCAAAAGCTTGAACAACAGAATAATCAAGCGCAAGGACTCTATCGTGGAGGACTAATCTCTCGCGTCGAGATGGAGAAAAGTGACAAGGATTTGGCTGATGCCCGCGCCAAGGTCGAGGATGCTCGGAATCAGATCGCCGCGGCCAATCAGCCGGCGCCAATTGCGCCCGAGGTGAACCCAAAGCTTTCAGGCGTTGCCTGGACCACGCGTAATAACACAGTCGACAACCTCGTCCGCTTTTATGGGAACAGGTACGGTGTCGATCCTTATTTGATCTTCTGCCTGATGTCCCAGGAGTCGAAGTTCAGCACAATCGCCACCAGCCCGAAAGGCGCGCGGGGGCTAATGCAGCTGATGCCGGGGACGGCCGCGCGGTACGGCGTTACGAATCCCTATGACGTCGCGCAAAGCATCATGGGCGGTACGCGCTATCTGAAGGATCTTCTGCAGATGTTCAATGGACGGATCGATCTGGCGCTGGCCGGTTATAACGCGGGAGAGAATGCCGTCATCAAGCACGGTTACACTGTGCCGCCTTACGAAGAGACGCGCAATTACGTGCGGCTGATCACGGCTCGGTATGGGAAGAGGCAGATGTCCTCGACGGCCACAGGTCTCTGATTGACGGCCGAAGACGAGGAATAATAGACGAACACCATTGCGCTAATTCCGCCTCTTCAGGGTCTAGCAGGGTGCTGAAAAACTAATTTGGAGGGCGGCGGCAAGCGTAGCGCGACGCCGCTTTGGATTCGCTGATCACGAAAATGCAAAAACATCCAAAGCGCCGCCGTTGTCGGCGCACTCCAAATTTGTAGCTCGGGACATCGAATAAGAGTTTTTCAGCACCCTGCTAGAGAAGATCGAACTGGTTATTTTCTCTTAAAACTCACCATCTCTGAATTTAATAGAGCTCAACGAAGCGCTAAAGGCGCTTAATGCGGAGCCCTCCCTCGCGGTCGGGCTAGTGCCCAGTAATCGACCAGGCGCGATTGGTCATTACCGTCCGCCGGTCGCCACGATTGATTTACGACAGATGTCCAGAATCGAAACAGAAACCCGATCTCAATCTGCATTCTTTTCGTGATGCATTCGCTGGACGTGGGTGCTCGGTGCGGGGATTCATTGGTCCTGGGCTTTATGCCCGAAACTTGCTTAGAATCCTCCCTACCTTGATGAGCCGCGGCGGTCTTCGTCTCATCTAGTGCCGTCGCATCGTGTTCATGAAGGAAACCACCAGACTCGTAATTCATATTCTGGCAATTGCCGCGCTGGGAGTCGGTCTGTGGGCCCTGTTGCACTTTACTGCTCCCAAACGGCAGAGCCGGGGGCAATCGACAAACTCCTTATCTAATTTTACGAACAGTACGAACGACGAACTGTGGGCCCAGGCGGTTGAGAAAGTTAAAGCGGATCGAGGCGACGCGGCCAACACAAAAGCTGCAGCCGAGGTGCCGCCAGAGCTGCGGCATTACGAGGACCGGCACTGGTTCCTGGCCACCCAGGTCGCTGAGGTCCGCCAACACAATATCCAAACTTGTCAGGACTTTGTGGATCTTGCGGCGATGATCGAGCGCGGTGAAATGGTTGCGGTTCCGGCGGTTACTGATACCTACGTGCTGTTCGGTGTGGGGGCCAAAGCCGACGACGACGTGTTCAGCCGATATGAAGGGGAGCACAACATCGGACTTTATAACGAAGCACAACTGCGCGATGCGTACACCCGCATCGATGGAACGCGCGCGAACCTGCAGAGTGCGATTGCGACTTTGAAAGCTCAGTCAGGCGCGCTCGGGAAACGCGATCGTATGAAACAAAACGCGCTGCAAAAACAAATCACGTCGCGGCAGCAGGAGTTGAGTTCGACAGATGAAGAGAAAGCGCTGCTCGATCAATTCTACGGACAGCCCGACAGTCGCCAGAAATTGTTTCACGATTACGAGTCGCTCCAATCGCTGGCAAAGAATTTCGGCGGACGCACCTATGACATCGACAAGCCATCTGATCGCCAGGCGATCAAGCTCAGCCTGCTCAGGTCGATGAGACCTCAAGCCTTGAAAGTCCTGGAAGAAATCGCGGCGAGTTACCACCAAACGTTTGATCGTCCTTTACCGGTAAGTTCGCTGGTCAGACCGGAACAATACCAACAGGCCTTGCACAGGGTGAACCGGAATGCCGTCCTCATCGATACGCCACCGCACTCGACCGGCCTGGCGTTCGACATCGACTATCGTTACATGAGTGCCGCAGAACAGTCTTTTCTGATGGCCGCACTAGCGCGCATGAAAGACGAGGGGCGCATTGAGGTTATACGCGAGCGGAGCGCTAATTATCACGTGTTTGCCTTCATCGATGGTGTACGCCCGAGCAACGAAGTGATCACAGCGTCTTTAGACGAAGCCAGCACGCCCGTTAAGGACGCGCACCACGCGACAACCGACAGTGCGAGAGTTAAGAGCAGTTCACAAAAGGCGAAGAAAACCAACGTGAAGGCGAAAAGAAGACGGCGCTAGTACCGAACATGCAGCACGCGCGTTAAGATCGATCACGCCCGATACACAACCCGGAGCGATTGCCGTTGATCGAGCCCTCGGCCCGGTCGCCGTCACGGCAATCGCTCGCGCTAGAGTTTCACGACCTGCTATCTGGTGAGATCCGCTACTGCTTGTCGTATACCGCCCGAGAGCTGACCCTCTTACCAGCAGAATTAGTTCCGTTAGTCGTCACAGTGCGCGTTCGGCCGTCGGCCGAAACGACTATTCGACCGGTTAAGGTTATCTTGCGCCCTTTCCTGGCGGTTAACGCCAACGTATGGTTGTTTATCTTCCGGTATGAACGCGTGTCTGAAGTCGGATCCCCGGTTACAGGGTAGAAGCGTCCATTGAATTTTCCCGTCCACTCGTTATGTGTCGCTGCACCGCTCCCGTCGACTCCATCGACGGTCACCTTAATGTTGTCGCCCGAGGCTTCGTAGACTACTGTGGTGTTCTTTGACGCGCCTGGGCCGAACTTCGACTTTGCTTCATTCAGCTTCCAGGTACCCATTTGAGGGCTATCGGCCAAGCACACAGTCACGCCCACAAACAATGCCGCCAACGTAAGTACGATCACTATTCCCTTCATATCTCCTCCTAATTGAGTTGCAGAGTGGTAAGACTGATCGGCGGACAGAGGCGAAAACACTCGCCTATGCTCGTTTCATAAAAGTGCCTTCGTGCAGGTCTAAAAAAGGTTGCTTAAGTTGCTCCTGGGTGGCGGAAGTCTTAACTTTACGACTTTATGAATTCGAGAAGATCGGCATTGATCACGTCCGCATTCGTGGTTGGCATGCCGTGCGGGTAACCGTTGTAGGTTTTCAAGACCGCGCCCTTTACCAACTTGGCGCTCAGTGGGCCGGAGTCGGCGTAGGGGACAATCTGATCATCATCGCCGTGCATCACCAGTGTCGGCACTGTGATTTTTTTCAGGTCCTCCGTGAAGTCTGTCTGAGAAAAGGCCACGATGCCATCATAGTGCGCCTTAGCACCGCCCATCATGCCCTGACGCCACCAATTCCAGATCACACCCTGGGATGCTTTCACGCCCGGCCGGTTGTAACCGTAAAAGGGCCCGGTCGGCACATCCAAATAAAATTGCGCCCGGTTGGTAGCCACCTGCGCCTGGAAGTCGTCGAATACTTCTTTAGGTAGACCGCCAGGATTCGCGGCAGTCTTTACCATCAGCGGCGGCACTGCGCTAATGAGGACAGCTTTGGCGACCCGACTTGCGCCGTGGCGCGCTATATAACGCGTGACCTCTCCGCCGCCGGTCGAGTGACCGACATGGACGGCATTCTGTAGATCAAGATGCGCGGTCAGCGCGGCGAGGTCATCGGCGTAGTGATCCATATCGTGGCCATCGCCGGGCTGGCTCGAGCGTCCGTGGCCTCGACGGTCGTGCGCGATTACTCGATAGTCATGACTCAAGAAGAACAACATTTGTGCATCCCAGTCGTCTGCGCTCAAAGGCCATCCGTGACTGAAAACTATCGGCTGCCCGCTGCCCCAATCCTTATAGTAGATAGTCGTTCCGTCTTTGGTAGTTATCGTAGACATGGATACTCCTTTTACTACTCCTTACTAGTTACGGCTAACCGGACGAAATCTAATTGCCGCGAGGACTGTCAGCGCGACAAAGATGACGAGTGCGCCGAGTTGCGCAATCTGAAACGGCGGCTCGGTCTGCTTGGGAGCCAGCGCCTTGAGCGCTGGAACTTTTTGAAATAGCTGCACGATCAGAACAAAAACATTCAGGTAAAGGGCCAGCATGGAAGTAACCACGTAGATCCAACGCGACGCACCGGCGAGCCGCCGCCCGTAGTATGCGAAGATTGCAATTGCCAGCACTAACAGCGATAGGATCCCGACTCCAATTGCCGGCGTGAAGCCATGGAAGGGAAAGAAAAAGCCGGTCACGCTCGTCAACACGGTGGTTATCAGAAACAACGCAGTCCATCTGTCGAGTCGTTTCGATGTTAGCAACCCGAACATTACGACGAACCCCGCGAAGATCGCGATCAGACTAATCACTACATGGACTTTGGTGAACATAAATAATGTGTCCCCTTCTTGCCAACGCTTGTCTTCGCCCGCGTACCTCGAATAATGTTTTGTGTGAAGATACACCCGTTACAAAAACACGCCAAGCGAAAGCTCAACTGTCTTTCGCTTATGAAAGTTAAGGGAATTAGAATAAACAGTTGATTGACTGATCAGGAAAAGAAATCAGAAAGTTGCTTTCAATGGATCCGACGAACTGGGCTAAGAGGAACTTAAGATGAAGATAGCAATCGGCTCTGACCATGCTGGATTTAAGTACAAAGAAGAAATCAAGCTGTTCCTCGCCGGTCTGGGACATGCGGTTGAGGACTTTGGCACAGATTCGGAAGAACCTGTGGATTATCCTCTTTTCATTCGCCCGGTGGCTCTGGCAGTGGCTCGGGGCAATGCCGATCGCGGTGTAGTCCTCGGCGGCTCGGGCAATGGTGAAGCCATGGCTGCGAACCGCGTCAAAGGCGTGCGTTGCGCTCTCTGCTGGAATGTTGAGTCGGCGCGTCTGGGGCGGCAGCACAATGACGCCAACATTATCTCGCTCGGGCAGCGAATGATTACCGAGGAGGCCGCGTTGGAGATCGTGCGCACCTGGCTCGAGACGCCATTTGAAGGTGGGCGTCACCTCCGCAGGATCCAACTGCTCGATGTGGATTAGCGAACAGAATACTTCGCGCAACTCATCTAACAGGGTGCTGAAAAACTCTTATTCGATGTCGCGAGCTACAAATTTGGAGTGCGCCGACAACGGCGGCGCTTTGGATTTCTTAGCATTTTCGTGGTCAGCGAATCCAAAGCGGCGTCGCGCTACGCTTGCCGCCGCCCTCAAATTAGTTTTTCAGCACCCTGCTAAGGCCCTATTTGAATAGTCGCAGAGTTGCTGACGTGGCCGTGGGCTTTTACTTTGACCGCACAAGCACCGGCCGACAGTGGATCCGGTAACCTGAACGTGACCTGGGCAAAGCCGGTGATGGGATTTAGACGCACATCTTCCGCCGGCACGTCGATGCTTTGGTTGTTACTGTCGATCAGATTGACCACGACCGCAGCAGCCGATTCCCCGGAGCCCAGTTGCAGGTTAGCCACAAACACCATCACTCTGGTATTTCGATCCGGTCCAAAAGTTAACCACGCGGCGATACTGTGAACCGGAAAAGGATCTCGGAGTAACAACAATGAATCAAGCGCGGCGGCCTGGTTGGGATCAGTACCTGATTCGTCCAGGATCAACTGAAGCGCAAGCTGGTTGGTAACGACCTGCCCGCCCAGGAGCGTGCCGGTGCTGCCAGTAACGTTTGCGTCCCCACTGTAGACTGCCGAGATCGCATGCGTGCCGGTAGTCAAGGTTGAGGTTGAGATTTGAGCCATGCAAGTATTTCCTCCGCCGGCAACACAGTTGACGGCGTTCCCGAGATTATTGGCCCCATCCTTGAACTGCACGGTCCCGGTCGAGCTGCTCGTATTAGATGGCGGCGTAATCGTAGCCGTAAAGATCACATTTTGTCCGATGTCGGACGGATTGATTGACGAGGAAACCGTGGCTGTCGGTACAACCTGGGCGATGCTGAAGGACTGCACCACATTCGTTGCTGGATTGTAGTTGCTATCACCTGCCTGCGACGCGGTGATCGTGCACGATCCGGCGCCCGTCAAATGGACCATGGTCCCGGCAACGGTGCACTGACCGCTGGCAGTAAAACTCACCGTCAAGCCTGAAGTCGTTGTCGAACTCACACTGAAATCTGCATTGCCAAACGTCTGGTTGGTCAAAGCGCCAAACGCGATTGTTTGGTTTCCTTTCAAAACGTCAATCGTTGCCGCCGCTGAACCGCCGACGAGGGGCAAGAAGTTTCCCGCGCCGTCATCGTAAGTGGCAGTAACGTTTTGGCTGATGTTGTTTTTGGTCCCCGCGCTTGTCCCATTCACATTCACCGAAAACGAGCATGAACTGGAAGGGGACAAGGTCAACGCCGTGATCGCGATCATGTTACTGCCCGGGTTGGCGCTAATATCCGCCAGGCAACTGCCGGCCAGGACGTTCGGGTTAGCTATCACGAGGCCCGCGGGTAAAGTGTCACTCGCCGAAATGTTCATCAACGTGACATTGGAGTTTGGGTTGGTGAACGTGAAAGTGAGAGAAGCCACTCCGTTCAGCGGGATGCTGGCAGCACCGAATCCTTTGGCGATGGTTGGCGGTGACGGCGGCGTTACTACCGTCAGACTCGCCGTATTGCTCGTAGCGCCTGGCCCGGTCTCGTTAGCACTGATTGGTTGGGTAGTGTTGTTGAGCACTCCCAAAGTAAAAGGGGCCCTCACCTTTACAGTAATGAAGCATGTACCTTGTGCCGGATTCGCTGGTGCTTGAGGGATTGATTTCCCCGGATGCAAAGCGTCTGGCGCCCCAGGGGCCAATGTTCCATCTGAGAGGCTTATGGAAGAGGAACCTGGAAGCGCGGTCACTGTGCCACCACAGTCACTACTAAGCTCGTTGGGTAATGCTATCACCAGCCCGGTCGGCAAATTGTCAGTGAACGAAATCCCAGTGAGCGTCAGGTTCGGATTCGGATCGCTGTTGGGATTGCTGATGGTAAGGCTCAATAAGGTTGTCCCGTCCGGAGCCACAGTGTCGGGCAGAAAGAGTTTACTGATCGTGGGCGGGAAGAACGGAATCACCACTACCGTCACTGTCGCCGACGGCGCGCTGCTGCAACCCAGGGCCGTGTGTGTGACTGTGTAGTCGCCCGACGCAGTCGCAACGTAACTTTGGTTAGTCGCGCCGCCAATCGGGTTGCCATTCAGCAGCCACTGATTTCCGCTGGCGCTGCTCGAGGTCAGCGTCACGCTGTCACCGGTCGAGAAGGTCGTCGGGCCGCCGGGTGTGATTGTCGGTGTTGCCGGAATCGGATTTACCGTTACGGTCGTCGCCGTTGAAGGTGAGCTGTTGCAACCGCTGGTCGTGACTACATCGGTGTAGTTGCCCGAAGCCGTGGCGCTGTAGGCCTGATTCGTCGCGCCGCCAATCGGATTTCCATTCAGATACCATTGATTGCCGCTTGCGCTGCTCGACGTTAAGGCGACGCTGCCACCGGCGCAGAAAGTTGTCGGCCCCCCGGGCGTGATCGTGGGCGTTGCCGGGATTGGATTAACGGTTACGCTCACCGCTGCAGATGGAGAACTGGGGCAGCCGTTGGTCGTAACCATGTCGGTGTAGCTGCCCGAAGCCGTGGCGCTGAAGGCCTGATTCGTAGCGCCGCCAATCGGATTTCCATTCAGATACCATTGATTGCCGCTTGCGCTGCTTGAAGTCAGCGCGACGCTGCCACCGGCACAGAATGTCGTCGGGCCACCGGGTGTGATTGTCGGAGTTGCCGGGATCGGATTGATAGTCACCGTTGTCGCTGCAGACGGAGCACTGGCGCAGCCGCTCGCCGTAACTACATCGGTGTAATTGCCAGACGCAGTCGCGCTGTACGTCTGGTTGGTCGCACCACCGATCGGATTACCGTTGAGGTACCATTGATTACCAGCCGCACTACTCGACGTTAATAGAACGCTGCCACCGGCGCAGAACGTTGTGGGGCCACCGGGTGTGATGGTCGGAGTTGCCGGGAGGGGATTGACTGTTACGGTCGTCGCTGCCGAGGCTGCACTGCCACAACTGCTCGCGGTGGTTATGACACTGTAGTTGCCGGACGCCGTGGCGCTATACATCTGATTCGTAGCTCCGCCGATCGGATTGCCGTTCAGATACCACTGATTGCCGCTCGCGTTACTTGAAGTAAGTGCAACGCTGTCGCCGGCGCAGAAGGTGGTCGGGCCGCCCGGCGTGATCGTCGGCGTCGCCGGAATCGGATTGATCGTGACTGGTACGGAGTTCGCCACGATGCAGCCGTTCGGCCCGGTGACGGTCAGGTTCAGCGTGACGCTGCCGCTGGCGCCGGCTGTGTAAGTGATGCTCTGTGTGTTCGTAGCGGAGGTGATGGTTGCGTTGGTGATCCCCCACGCGTAGGCGGTCATGCCGGCAGGGCCGGACGCGGTGTTGCCGGTCGTGTTCGCACAGACCTCCGCCGGCGTCGGCGTAATTGTGGCCACGGTGGTGCTGCAATCGACGTCGTTGAAGCAGGCAGTGGCGTCATTGACCGTCGGAGTGACCGTCGAGTCGGTGGTGGCGAGTAGCGCTTTGTACTCGACGAATCGGAGGTTGTAGAACTGCGGTGAGAGTTGGACCGGCGAGGTGGTGAAAAAGGTCGCCGCCGTGCCGTCCGGGCCGACGAAGTTGAACGGACCGTTGACGTTGTTCGCGCCGGCCAGCTGGAACTTCAGCGAGGTATTCGCCGGCACAGTGGCGTTCCAGGAGAACGTCGACCAGATCGGCGTGATGCCGCCCGACGGGTTGGCATCCCTGGGACTCGAGATGAGATTACCCGACGCGGCGAAACCGGTCTGCATGTATGCTTTGAAGTTAAAGTCTCGGGTCGTATCGGCTGTCCAGGTGCCACCACTATCGGTGCTTGTGACTCGCGAACCGTTGGCGTAGGTACTCGGGCTGGAGCGAATCCAGAATAAGCCGGAACCACCAGGCGTAGGGTTGGCGGCCGGACGCAAAATCAGCGCGTATTGCGTTCCGGAAGTGAGAATTGCCGGCGAGCCAAAGGTCGCCGTGTAGTAAGTGCCTGAGCCGTTGGTAAAGGCGGGGATGGTCGCACTGGCCAGGTCCGCACCGGTGGGCAGGCCCGCGCTCGTGTTGCGAACGGATAGTGTGAGATTGGAGGCGCCCGTGCAGGCGTTGCAAAAGAGTTGGACATCCACTTTAGCGAGCAACCCGGTAACCGCCGGAATAAAGCTCTGGCCGGTCCAATTGGGAGTGCCAAAGCCTGTCCCGGTCGTCGTACCAGCAGTGTTTGCTTGATCAACAGTCGGCGCGTTCGTCAAGGTGACATCGCCGGGACTGGTGTTGAGATCGATGTTGGTGGAAACACCTGTGAGGAAATCGCTCTGCGTCGTGTCGGTCAAACAGGCGCTGGCAGCAGCCGTGGCCAGCGAGAAGTCCTGCGTCGTCGTGCCGCCGTCGGTGACGACAATCGACGAGGCGGACGCGGAGACGGACCCCGGGAAGCTCGCTGTCATCGATGAATAGGTCCCGGCGGGTATGCTGATGAACGAGTAATTACCGGAGCCGTTGGTGGTAGTCGAGCGCGCTCCCAACTCGACTGTGGCGCCGATGATCGGCGCGCCGCCCGGATTGGTGGTCACCGTGCCCGAGACTGTGCCGCCTGCTCCCACTTGCGTGCACTCCGCATAACGGAACGAGCCGAACTTAGTTAACCAGCGATGGTTGAATGTCTGGTCGGCCGGATTGGCGTACTCAGTGGTGTACCAGAACGTACAGCCGTCTGGATCGAGGGTCATCGCGCTGTAGTCACCCCAGCGGGTGGTGCCTGTCTGCGAGGCAGTGCCGGTAAAGAATGTCTGCTCTGTCTTACTGAACGTGTTGATCGCGCCGTCCGGATCCCAGGTCGTCGCCTGAACCAGACTGGCGGCAACCGTACCGCCGGTTACGTTGGCCTGGTACCAACGCGGCGCCGCGAAACCAGACGTGTTGAATCGGCGGACGGTGTGCGGCACCCACAACGATTCGGTGCCGCCGAAGTTCGTGTACTGGTTCTGCACCATGGCCCGAATCTGAAGAACATCGAGGAGCGTGCCCGTACCGGGCTGCGCGGCATTCGCTACGTTCGCGTTCGGCCAGCTCGTGGCGGCGAGTGATGTGTCCGGACCGGTGAACGTCGAGAGCGCGATGCTGTTCCAGTCGACGTGGAACTTATAGATGGTCAGTGCGTTGAGAAATTGCCAGCTGGAGATGAACAGATTGGGCCGGCCGGGAGGGGGCGTGCCGGTCTGCAAGCGCGCGTTGCTCGGTATGA
>WNFQ01003157.1_pt1 | contig 26843 bp, 26 predicted proteins | sample 5400171 | NCBI WGS metagenome assembly WNFQ01 (sample SAMN13153356, study PRJNA577476) | soil metagenome | isolation source: 20 cm soil under Madrone tree | place: USA:California | collected 2016-06-14
TGGCCGAAAAGGGTTCCCCGGGGCGTTGCGGAACCAGCCTCATGAATTCGGCGACGTTCAGGTCCGGACGGCCTGCAAGTTCAACCGCGGAAACGTCCTGGCCTTCGTAGGAAAGAATCTCAGTTTGCTTTACCGGTGAGGCGAGTTTACTTGTGTCATTCTGTGCGGGTGTTGCGCCCGCCAACAAAGTTGTGCACAGCCCGAGGGCCAGCAGTGCTAGATTAAAACCATGCAATCTTGCCTTTTTTGCAGAATTATCGGAAACGAGACGCCGGCCGACTTTGTGCATCAGGATGACCTCGTGGTGGCATTCAAGGACCTTCGACCGCAAGCGCCGGTGCATCTCTTGATCGTTCCCAAGAAACACCTTCCGACGCTAAATGAACTGGCGCCGGAGGATACTCCGCTTATCGGCCACATGTTCCAGGTAGCCAGAAAACTAGCGGAGCAATTCGGTATCCACCAAAAGGGCTACCGGACGCTGTTTAACGTGAATGCGGGCGCTGGGCAGTCGGTTTACCATATCCATCTACATCTCCTCGGCGGCCGTATGTTCAGTTGGCCTCCGGGGTAGGCCAAAGGAGCGCCATGGGCAACGAAGATAAACGGCGATCTGCGCGAGTCATACCGTTCGTTTCCGATGAAGAAGTGGTAGTGATCCGCCTCGATGAAGGGAAGACCGTCCTCGGGAAAATGCTTGATCTGAGCGAAGTGGGGACGCTTATTTACCTGCTGGCCGACGTTTCAGAACTGCCGGGAGATGCAGGTCGGTCGTGCGTGCTTTCCATGTATCACGACAAGAAAGTCTTCGACATGCCGGCTACGCTTGTTCGCAAGAACTCCCACCTCGTCGCCTTCGAGTTCGTGAGCGGTGCGGCCGAAGCCCAGCGCAATATCCAGGCGAAACTCATTCGAATGGAAATTGAGTGGATGCGGCTCAGCCGCAGGGGCTGAAGTCTGCGGCGCGTATCAGCCTGCAACTCTATCGAGAACTTCGCGGATTTTGGACCTCAGCGCATCGGCACTAAACGGCTTTTCGAGAAAATCGAATCCACCCTGAAGAATTCCGTAGCGTACAAGTAAGTCATCCGTGTAACCGGACACGAAGAGGATCGGCAAGTTCTTTCCGAGTTTGCTGATTTGATCCGCCAAATCACGCCCGCTTCCGCCGGGCATTATGACGTCTGTAACGACCATCTGAACATTCTGTGCTTTGTCCGTGAGGATGCGAGTTGCTTCTGACGCGTTACCTGCGTCGACCACCTTGTAGCCTGCTCCTTCGAGCATGCGTCGAGCCAGGGAGCGTACGTCGGCATCATCTTCCACAAGAAGGATGGTCTCGTGACCTGCGACTGACTTCTTCTCGAGTCGTTGCTTATGGCCTGTAGGCTCCGCGGTAGAATCCGCGGGAGGAAAAGAGATCCTGAATGTTGAACCCTGGTCCGGCTGGCTCTGCACACGAATCTTGCCGCTGTGTTGTTGCACAATTCCATACACGGTCGAAAGACCAAGACCGGTGCCTTTGCCTGGTTCCTTTGTTGTGAAGAACGGTTCGAAGATGTGCGCCAGTGTTTCGACGTCCATTCCGCTTCCGGTGTCGGACACGGTCATAGTGACGCCACGGTTCGAAGCGTTAGTTCCATCGGCACCGTATTCTTCGGGATTGGTGGCGGCCGTTTCGATCACAAAACGGCCGCCGTTTGGCATTGCATCTCGTGCATTGACGGCCAGGTTCATGATGACCTGTTCCAGTTGGCCCGGATCAGCCTTGATCAGAGGCAGGTCGTTTCCGAAAATCGTTTCCAGCTCAATGTCCTCGCCAATCAGCCGTCTCAGCATTCCCGAGAGGTTTCGAACAATGTCGTTCAACTTGACCAATCTGGGATGGACCACCTGGCGCCGGCTGAATGCCAACAGCTGGCGGGTCAGGTTTTCCGCGCGGTGAGTCGCGTGCCGCACCGATACGAGAAACTTGACGACGGGATCATCGGATCGAACCTGGTGGATTGCGAGATCCGCATATCCGGCGATAATCGTGAGCACATTGTTGAAGTCGTGGGCCAGTCCGCCTGCAAGCCGCCCGACTGCTTCCATTTTTTGCAATTGAAGAAGCTGGGCTTGCAGATGTTTTCTTTCGGTCACATCGCGGGCGATGGTGGATTCGCCGACAATCGCTCCGCTGGAATCGCGGATTGGAGACGTGGCCAACGAAACGTCGATCTGCGTGCCGTCTTTTCTGATCCGAACAGTTTCAGCATGACGGACGCGCTCGCCACGGGCGACGTGCTGTGAGATATCGTTGCATTCCTCGCGCCGGTCAGGCTGGACGATAATCGAAATTGGCTGCCCGATCGCCTCCTCGGCGGTATATCCGTACATGGCTTCGGCGCCGGGATTCCAGCTCAGGATGGTGCGGTCCAATGTGGTCCCGATGATTGCGTCGTCGGATGAGGAAATCAGTGCAGCATAATGGCGAAGTTTTTCTTCTGCTCTGCGCTGCTCGGTAACGTCGCTTGCGATGACCAGCCGCACCATCCTTCCGCGCAGTGGAATGTTTCTCGCCGTAATATCCACGTCTATCAGGGCTCCGTCCCGTTTCATGTGCCTTAGCGGGAGCTGACCCGGCAACGCTCCTTCGCGGAAGTGGCTGAAGGGAGCAATGCCGGGAGGCAGGATGTCACGCATCGTCATGTTCAGGAATTCTTCCCGGGAATATCCATAGTGCCGGATGGCGGCATCGTTGACCTCGATGAAGCGGAGAGTCTCCAGGTCACAGACCCACATCGGCAGTGGATTGCTTTCAAAAAGGAACCGGTAGCGTTCCTCAGAGGCGCGCAGCTCAGCCTCGGCCAGCTGCTGCGATGTCACATCCCGGGCAATACCTTCCATAGCGATCACCGTTCCTGTATCGTCGTACGCAGCCACGTTCTGCGACGAAATCCACACTGGTGAGCCGTCCTTGCGGAGCCAGCGAACCAGCGGATTTTCCATTCCTGTTTTTCCGGACATGAAATCTTCGACAACCCAGCGATCTTCTGGATGCGTCGCCTTCAGGATGAGTTCGGGATCCGAATAATGCTCTTCAGGCGTGTAGCCCGTGATATTGGTGATTGCTGGGCTGACGTATTCAAAACCCGGTGTGGGTCTCAGCCGGTAACGATAAATGATGTCCCGCGCGTTTTCTGCAAGCCTTCGAAACCGTGCTTCGCTCTCACGCAAGGCGGTTAAGGCTTTCGCACGGTCGGTTCGGAGCCTTCTGTCGTCAAGAGCTCGCTCGACCGCTGCAGGCAGGCGGACGAGTCTGTCTTTCAGGACGTAGTCGACAGCGCCTTGTTTGATGCACAGTGCGGCGATTTCATCACTCAGCGTCCCGGTAACGACGATAACCGGGATATCCAGCCGCCGCTCTTTCAAAACATCCAGGACATCGAGTGCGCCGATGCTCGGAACCCGGAAATCGGCAAGTATCAAATCGGGCGATGTCGTTGTGATCTCGTCAAGGAAATTTGCAAGAGAGTCAACGCGTTTCAGCGTGAATGGTACTCTGAGGCTGCGAAGGTGTCGAACAATCAATTCTGAATCGGCGTCCGAGTCCTCGACCTGCAGAATTTTTTTCTCTTGCATTGGGACCTAACAAGAATTGCATTACCGTGTCGGAGCTTTGTCAAACCCTAATTAGCGCTTGCTTTTTTTTGCGGCATCCGGCAAATCCCGCTCTGGTGGCCCATCATAGGCGACGTCCTTCGAATCGATCACCCGGAATGGACGTTCGCGCATCGTTTCTTCAACGGCATGTGCCGCTAGACCGACGGCGCGGGGGATGATGAAAAAGGCGCGGCCGTACTGCCACGGAATTCCCATGTCGGCAATGAGACCGGAGATGACGCCGTCGATATTGATGGGGAGTTTGATTTCCGAGGCGATGGATTCGGCGAGCTTCAGGTGGGCTCCGGCAAGGCCCCATTCCCCGGCTTTGGCAATGAGCTTTAGTGTGCGGGGATCACGATCGTGCCAGGGATGGCCGAATCCCGGAACGCGCTGCTTTCGTTCCCGATAGCCGCGGACGATCTCAGCGGCTGCGGTCCCGGCCTTAACGCTTTCCTCGAGCATCTTCGTGCATTGTTCGATCGCACCACCATGATGGTCGCCCAGCGAAATGATTCCCGCGGCAACGGCAGCTTGAAGCGGCACACCACCCGAAGCCACGAACCGCGTAGCGTCGATCGACGGCGCGAAAAATGAGTGGTCGGTACTCGACGTGATGATCATTTCAATCATCTGGCCTTCACGTCCCTCGGGCAACTCGCCTTTAAACGTCAGATAGATGATGTCTCCAAAGGTGCAATGCTCCATCAAATCCTGGACGCGGTAGCCGCGAATCAGGATCTTGTTGCGTTCGACTAAAGACAGAGACGTTTTCCAGAACGGGTCGCTCATTCAGGTTCCTCTTCATTCCTCCCCGGTGGGACGATTAAGAATGCACATGCTTCGGAGCTGCGATCGATAGATCTGCCGGATTCTCAGAAAAAACTCCTGATAGTCCCTGGACTGGTAATCGGGATAAGTCCATGGAAAAAAATGGTAAGTGTTGTTTTTGAAATGCATTGTCACTTCGCCGAAGATCCCGCCGCCCAGGTAGATTCTGTGATAAAAATTCTTCGTGGAGGCGAGGATTACTTTTGCGTGCTCGATGTATCCGGGATCCAGGTTCACGGGGCGTTTCACGATTGGGAGAAGAGCCGCCATCTCCTGCTCGAGCTGGTTCGTTTGCCTCTTGATTTCTGGTAGTTGATCCGCTTCAATAAGGCGCTCAAACGAGAGGAACATGCGATCGATAGTGTCGCCCATGTCCGCCTCGTAATAATCGGTGAAGTCGAATGGGACTGCCGGTGATCGATGGTCTACCGGCCCGTAGGCCTCAGTGAGGCGCGCTTCGATCGGAGGAAGAAGTTTTCGGTCGGACACAAGGACTCCGACAAACAGCTTTACCGGATTGAGGGACCCAACCGCACCCATATAGTTTGCAGAATATACGTTATGCAGGGCACTAAGAAGCAACTATCACTTAAGGACATTCAGGGGAAGTACGCCTCTAACGGTACGGCTGTATCTCCAGCCATCCTGCGCAAACTCCAGCGTGATCCACGCGCTGGAGCGCGGACGCTCTACAAAATTCTGGCGAGGCGGTACGAAGATCAGAAGAAGGAGCGAAATCGGCTCGATGCAATGCTGCATTTCGAGCGCTTGCTGTGGAAAGCGGGTGTCCAGCAGATCGCCGGAGTGGATGAAGTCGGGATGGGCCCGCTTGCCGGGCCCGTCGTTGCCGCGGCGGTAGTCTTTCCACCGGGAGTGGAAATCGAAGGCATCGATGATTCCAAGGCCCTCGACGAAGAAACCCGTATCCGGCTCGACATTGAGATTCGAGCAAAGGCTACATCGTTTGCGATCGGCCTTGTCGAAGTGGACGAGATCGACCGTCTCAACATCTATCACGCCGGAATCCGAGCTATGCAACTCGCGCTTACCACTCTTCCTGCGCCACCGCAACACATCCTTGTCGACAGCCGGACCATCCCCGGTTTCACGCAGCCACAGAACAGCTTCGACAAAGGCGACGGCATCAATTTTTCCATCGCATCGGCTTCGATCGTTGCCAAGGTTTATCGAGACCGGCTGATGACCGAACTCGATGCGCAATATCCGGGCTACGGGTTCGCAAGTCACAAGGGCTATGCCACTCCCGAACATCAGCGTGCGATCCGCGATCTTGGCCCGTGTCCGATTCACCGGCGTTCTTTCGATTACATCCGCGAACTCTGCGGCCAGTACTGCGACCTCTACTATTCACTCAAGCAAGAGGGTTATGCGGCCACATCAAGGGCGGAGTTGGCGACATGGGAAGCCACAGTCAAAGCTGCGGTGGGTAACCTCTCTTTAAACGAGAACAAGAAGCTTCACCTGCTGGCCAGCCGTCTCTGGAAGCGTATCAGTTGACCGTCTTGTTGAAAGATAGGGTGTCTTTTACCACATCCAGCGACTGGTCAAGCAGGACTTCAGCAGCGAAGGCTGTCCTTGCGCGTTCGTTGTAAAAGCGGAAATCGATAAACATGACGCGATAACCGGACTCTGTTTCTTCTACGCGCGTGACAGGGAAGCGCGCAAAGCCCATGAAGACCGCGGCGGACCTGGCCGAAACGGCATGGCCGATGATTTCCGAGGGATTACCTTTTGGCATGCGGGCGAGCTCACCCTCGACGCCCCGGCGCGTATGCACGCGCACCTTGATGAACTCATTCCTCGTTTCGATCACGCCGTCCCAGCTCCACGGGTTGAGCATGCTCGGCTGCACGGCGGAGCTTTCGAAATTCGGAATGGTCGATGCAAAGGCTGAGATCTGTGCGCGGGCCTCATTGCGAAGCTCGACCCGGGCCCCAATATAAGCCAGCGCAACCAGGATCGAAGCCCACGCGAGTAGCGAACGGTTCTTCTTTGCACGGTAGCTGGCTATGATCCCGGCAAGAAGAATGAGATCGAGAATGGGATCGATGATGAACAGCGTGTCTCCGTAATACCACTTGCCGCTGAAAGGCAGGAAAGGCCGCAAACCGTACGTGTTGGCGTAGTCCAGCGCCGGATGCGTGGCCATCACCAGCAGGGATACCAGGAACGTCCTCCAGAAGTTTCCGGAGAATATATACATTGCGAGCGCCAGGGCGAGCGAAAGTACCGGGATTCCGATGAACGTGTGCGTGATTCCGCGATGGTATTGAATGTAAGTCGGCGTGCCGGCGAGGCCCGTAAGAATCTCAATATCCGGCAGGTTGGCGGCAATAATAGCGGTGACGGTCAGGTAAGGCACCCACCGGTGGGGGCTGGTCCTGGCCAGGGCCAATCCTACAAAAGTGTGGGTGGAATTGAACATTGCGCATTGAACCGCATGGGCACTTATTGTATATTGCGCCCACTCTTTATGATCACAATTCTGGAACTTCCGCCCCGCCTTTTGCGCAGTTCGGCTGGTCGTCACGCTGGCCAGGACTTGTTCCATGAGAATGCACTCGAATAAATTCAAGGATCCACTCATCAGCCGGCCGCAACCGGTGACCATCATCACCCCGGTTGTCGACGAGACTCTGCGCATTGCCGGCATTGCTCCTGTTCGAGAACAAATCCTGGACAGGTTCATGAGCGGACAACCGCGCATCGCGGTAGTGCACGGCGGCGAAGATCATCCGCCGAATCTGGGATCGAGAGAAACGATTCGCCGGAGCGTTCGGCAAATCTGGGCAAACGGGGCGCTGCCGTTCGAGGTTTCCCAGTCCGTTCCTTGTGAGGATCTATCGCAGGGTACCGACGGAATGAATTACGCCCTGCTTTCCCGAAACTTCTGCACGGCGAGTCTCGCGACCCTTATCGAAGCGCATGGCTACGACGGGGCTATCGTACTCGGAGTTTGCGACAAAATGATGGTGGGAAGTCTGCGAGCGCTCATCGAGGCCGATCTTGCACACCAGCGGCGCAAAGCCAGACCGATTTTCGCGATGCTCATTCCGTCAATGATCGGACGCGAAGCATTCGTCACTGAGGAGGAGAAACGCAAATTCGAGCCCCTGCGTCATCGATTGCCGGAATCCGAGCGCGTGGAATTGGACGAGCTCTTCCATCGGCCATTGAAACCACAGGTCTATGCCCAGGTGAAGGCGCTGCTCGACCGATGCTTTCATCGACGGATTGTGCAGGAGGGCGAAAAAGACGACCTCGAACGGATGATGGCGAGATGCACATCGGTGCCGGGCGCCAACTGCGCGGCCTCCGAAGCGTCGATGGTGCACCGCATGATGCTGGCGTCATTCGGACTCGTTCCACGCCATCTCGATATTTCCGTCAAGTCTCCCACCGAGGAGCAGCTCTCGGAAGTGGTGAAGCGTCTTGTTCAAGCCATATTGAAAAGAGAGCGGCGGATCAGTGTGGCCAGCCTGACGCGATACAACCTGACCAACGCAGCGTCAGTGTGGAGCGCGACAGGTGGTCATCCGGCGTGGCTTCTCCATTTGACTTATCTGGCTGATGCGATCGGAAAGAAGCTCTCGATTGCCGACGTGACGAAGAAAACGCAAAAAGTTCCGCAGATCCTTGCCCTCGACGACGCCGCCGGCAATACCGTTTATTCGATGGCTGTAGAAACCGAGAACGGCGGAAACTCGGGCATCGACACCATCATGCGCACGCTTGCCGAAAAGCGCCTGATCGAGGATCGCGCGCCGACGCTCGATGGTTCCTGGATGCAGCGTATTATGGACGCGCGTTCAGCCAACGGCAATTTCCTCTATTCCACGATGACGCCGTTCTCCCAAACCTGCGGCTTCGTCGGTATGCACGGAAATGCATGCGCCTCCGGGATCGCGCGGCTGGGATCGCGCAACCGGAACGGTAACCTGGAGAAGTTGGATCGAAAGGTTTATCTGGCCTCCTACTATCTCGGACAGAAGGAGCTGCAGTCGGATCTTGCCACAGCCGACGGCGTGCTCGAACACCTGAAACGCAAGATTTCGCGGGAAGACCTGTACTACACCTGGGCGTTGAACTGGCGGGCGAAGAGCGTCAACGGCGGTCCGGATTTGTCGCAGTGGAATAAAGGAAAACTGTGGGATTACCTGCTCGGTCAGAGCCTGCTCCGCATCATGATTGTGGTAGCGGGGGCCGGACCACGCGCCTCAGGCATGCCGGAGCTGCAACTGGCGCTGAATCCCTCATCCCATCCGCTTGGTTCGATATGCGTGCTCGTGACGGATGGGCGTGTTTGTTATCAACATGAAGGTATCTCGATCGCTCATGTGGTCCCTGAGGCCTTCGATGGCGGTGGCCTCGCCGCCATCCGGACGGGCGACTGGATCTATCTCGATCTTTCCCGCGGCGAGTTCCAGGTCGTCACGCAGTCGAACCGCGGTTACAAGACGCTCGGGGCCAAGGATCTCGCCAACCGGCCGGACCGCAAGAAGCGCATCAACGAACTCGAACGCCGCCGCCACGACTTTCTACCGTCTTTCCGCATTCTTCTCGATCAGATTTCCTCCGCCGAGGCCGGCGTCTCCCCATCCGTGAACCACGAAAACTAGGAAACGAGGGGTCGGATCCCTCGTTGCGGAGTTTCGGTTACAATTGTTCCCTTATGCCCTACGAACTTGTCCTCTTTAAGAACATCAACGATCCGCGCGTGAAGCAGATAGATCGTTATATCGAGTTGGGTGGATATAAGGCTGCCGGGAAAGTCGTGAAGGAAATGACGCCGGCGCAGGTGATCGACACGACCAAGGCTACCGGACTCCGCGGCCGCGGCGGCGCAGGCTTTCCGACGGGAATGAAGTGGAGCTTCGTTCCCAGGGACACCGGCAAACCGATATACCTGTGTTGCAATGCGGACGAAAGCGAGCCGGGAACGTGCAAGGACCGCGTGATCCTCGAACGCGATCCGCACCAGCTTCTCGAAGGTATGATCATCGCCGCTTTCGCCGTGGATTGTCATCTTGCTTTCATCTACATACGCGGTGAATTTTCGCTCGGGTATCGCGTAGTCGAGAAGGCTATCGACGAGGCGCGGGCGAAGGGCTTCCTGGGCCGAAACATTTTCGGGTCCAATTACGCTCTAGAGATCGTTCTCCACTCCGGCGCCGGCGCTTATATCTGTGGTGAAGAGACCGGGCTGATCGAGTCACTGGAAGGAAAGCGCGGACATCCGCGGCAGAAGCCGCCGTTTCCAGCCGTGCACGGACTGTATGGTTGTCCGACTGTGGTGAATAATGTCGAGACGCTCGCAAACCTGCCGCACATCTTCAATCGAGGCGTGGACTGGTTCAAGGGCATCGGCTCCAACGAGAAGAACACCGGTCCCAAGCTGTACTGCGTGAGCGGGCATGTCAACAAACCGGCCGTCGTGGAGCGCGAACTGGGTGTGCCTTTGATGGAGCTGATCGATATCTGCGGCGGAATGCGAAATGGGAATAAGTTGAAGGGTGTGATACCAGGAGGCTCGTCAGTTCCTATCCTGCGTCCCGAAGAATGTGACGTGCGGATGGACTTCGATTCGCTCGCAGGAAAAGGCACATTGCTTGGATCGTGCGGGATGATGGTGATCGACGAGACGGCTTGTATGGTCCGGTTGGCTCTCCGCACTGCCCGATTCTACGCGGAAGAAACCTGCGGCCAATGCACGCAATGCCGGGAGGGGACCTGGTGGATGGAGCAGGTACTCCATCGCATCGAACACGGTCACGGCAAGATGGAAGACCTGAAGATGATCCTCGACATGTGCTCGAACATGAAAGGCGTGACGATCTGCGTGCTGAGCGATGCCTGTGCCATGCCTGTCGAGGCCATGGTCAACAAATACAGGGAAGAGTTCGAGTATCACATCAAGGAGAAGAAGTGCATGGCGCAACTGTAGCGGCGGTCTATGACCGCCGGCGGTCATAGCCCCGCCGCTACAGTTGTGTCCTTTGTGTCTTTGTGGTTTACGGTTTGGGCACTGGAGGCGGGAGATCCCGCGCCTCAACGACGGACTGAAATCCTGTCCGTCCATGGCTGCCGTCGCAGAAAGGTTTGTTTTCAGAATGGCCGCAGCGGCACAAGGAAATGGTTGTTCGCCCGCCCAGGCCGAACTCTTTTCCTTGTCCGTCCTTGATTACGAAGTTCCCGGAAACTCGAAGCGGTCCGTTTGGGGAAACCGTGATACTCGTCGATTCGTCCATTAATCAGTCCTCCGGGTCCACATTCTAATCCCAGAAGCAAGCGTTTCGTGGAATGACGACCACGCCGGATTCGGTTACAGTGAAACGGCGCCGGTCCTCATCAAGGTTGTATCCGATCTCAATGGCCGGTGGAATGTGGACATACTTGTCGACGATCACGCGGCGCAGCTTGGCATGCCGGCCCACATCGACACCGTTCATCAGAATGGATTCCTCCACCTGCGAATAGCTGTTAATGCGCACCTCCGGCGAGAGCACCGAGTTCTTTACCCGTCCGCCACTGACGATCGATCCAGCCGATATGATCGAATTGATCGCGACACCCACGCGGCCCTCGTGTTCGAGAGACCAGATCGTCTTCGCCGGTGGATACGGCCGCATGTACGTCCGGATCGGCCACTCCTTGTCGTAAAGATTGAACTGGGGATCAATCGAGATGAGGTCCATGTTCGCGTCGAAGAAGGCGTCCAGCGTTCCGACATCCCGCCAGTACTTGGCCTCCTTTTGGTTCATATCCTTGAAATTGAAGGCGTAAACGCGCTTGTCGCCGATGAGGCCCGGAATGATGTTGCGTCCAAAGTCGTGACTGGTGTCCGCTTCGGCGTCTTCAAGCAACGCGCGGATCAAGACCGGAGTATTAAAGACGTAGATTCCCATGTTGGCCAGGACTAGCTCGGGATTCGAGGGCATCGGCTTCGGATCCTTCGGTTTCTCCTCAAAGCCAACGATGCGCTGATTGCGATCGATTTCGAGAACGCCCAGGTGGCTGGCCGCCTCGCGCGGGAATTCGATGGTGGCAACAGTGGCGTCCGCTCCGGCAGCAACATGAAAGTCCAGTAGCTCACTGTAATCCATTTTGTAAATGTGATCGCCGCAAAGAATCAGGACGTAGTCCGGATTCTCACGCTCGATCGTATAGATGTTCTGATAGACCGCATCCGCCGTTCCCTGATACCACTTTTCAGAGGCGCGGAATTGGGGCGGGATTGTGAAAATGAATTCACCGCGATCGTAGGAGAAGATGTTCCAACCGAGGCGGATATGACGGTCGAGAGAGTCGGATTTGTATTGAGTGAGAACGCAGATTCTCTTGAGTTGCGAGTTGATACAGTTCGAGAGAGCAAAGTCGATGATGCGGTAGATTCCCCCGAACGGTACGGCGGGTTTCGCACGGTGTTTCGTGAGCGGATAGAGTCGCTCACCCTGGCCGCCGGCGAGGATGACCGCGAGAGTATCTTGAATGATTGCATTTAGCGCAAGCAGTCGACACGATCACACCGGGCTCGTCTGCAATTTCGGCCCTTTGGACGTTTCCTTCGGTCATCGCGTCCGCCATGTTGATCGCGTGGGCTGCCGAGGCTGCCCAATTTCTTATTTCCCAAGGCTTAGCACTAGCGATTCTTGCTTGGTTGCAAACACTTCCCGAATTTGCCGTCGAGGGCGTCATCGCCTGGGAGGCGGGAAAAGATCCCGAAAAAATTCATCTCGTCACGGCAAATTTTACCGGATCGCTTCGACTGCTCATAGGGCTGGGATGGCCCATGATTTTCGCGACAGCTGCATACTTTACGCGCAAGCGCCTGGGTCGCGCGCTCGGACACATCAACCTGGATGAAGAGCACGCTGTCGAAGTGATGGCGCTCCTTCCGCCGATTCTATATTTCGTGTTCATCTGGTGGAAAGCCACTTTAACCATTTTCGATTCGATCGTCCTCACCATTCTCTACGCGGCGTATCTATTCGTACTCAACAAAATTCCACCGCAGAGCACCGACAGCGTAGAAGACGTGGAACGGATCCCGCGAGCCATTCTAGCTCTCTCGCCGCCAAAGCGCTCGGCGACGATCGCGGGCTTGTTCCTGGCTGGAGGGGCCATCCTTTACTTTGTGGCGCACCCCTTCCTGGACAGCATGCTGGGTCTAGCTGCCTCCTTCGGAGTCTCACAATTTGTATTTGTTCAATGGGTCGCGCCCTTCCTGTCGGAGTTTCCGGAGAAGGTGAGCGCATTTTATTGGGCTCGAAAGATCCATTCGGCACCGATGGCCCTGATGAACATGGTTTCCTCTAACATCAATCAATGGACGATGTTAGTGGCGATGCTGCCCGTTGTTTTCGGTGCCAGCCAGGGCGAAATCGCCCCAATCGAGTTCGACGAATATCAAAGACGTGAGATTTTGCTGACTTTGGCACAATCCTTGCTAGGGATGATCCTGCTCGCGAACATGCGCTTTCAGTGGTATGAGGCGCTGGCACTCTTCGTGCTTTGGTTACTACAGTTTGTATTCTCGGAACTTCGCGAGGAAGTTACCGGTGCTTACCTGATCTGGAGTGGTGCTGAGATAGTTAAACTCGTTGCGCGGCGTAGAGTTAGAGAGACGGCGTTCAACATTTTTCCGAGGTTGATCGTCAAACACTGGTGATTGACAGAGCGTTGCTCAGGCATATACTCCGAGTGCCCAGCAATCGGAACCATGAGGGTTTCGGAGAACAGAAAGAGGATTAACACAATGGACGATAAGAAAACTCAAAAATTCCGGCAGAGATTGCTCGAAGAATATCAGAAGCTGATCCGCTCGATTAATCGGAACAGGCTGGCCGAAGAAGAGATAAAACTCGAGAATACCGAGGACGAAGGCGATCTCGCCACCATCAGCCATAACAAGGAACTTCTATATAACCTTCATGAAAGCGATTTCCAACGTCTGAAGTCCATTCAAGAAGCTTTGAAGCGAATGGATCGCGGCGAGTACGGTGAGTGCGTTCGTTGCGGCGAAGACATCAATGAAAAGCGCCTCATGGCCGTACCGTGGGCCACGCTCTGCATCCAGTGCCAGGAAGAAGCCGAGAAAGAAGGCACTTCTCAACGCCCCGTTCTGGCCGGCATGTTGAAGAACGAGGAGGACGACGAAGAAGCGTGACCGTTTCAGTCTCAGATATCGGATTTCGGATGTCATACATCTGTTTACTACATCCGAAATCCGATATCCGACATTCGAAATCCACTTTTTAGAAGTGCGCAGCCAGCCGCACGAGCAGAAACAATCCCATCCCCGCAAAAACCACTACAGCCATTTTCACTCCCTTTTCTCGGTTCACTTCCGGCATCAGGTCCGTTGCGGCAACATACAGCGTCGATCCTGTCGAAATAGGGAGCGCGTAGTTCACACCCTCGCCGGACTGACCACGATGGATGAGATCGTAAAGCCATCGGGAATTTTGTGGAGGAAAACCGCAAGGAAGATGAGCAGTCCCACGCCCGGCGAGATAATGAAACCGGCTCCGATGGCTACACCGTCGAAAAACGTGTGGACAAGCATTCCAACCAGTGCCGAGATTTGAACAGCCGGATTCACCAGTTCTTCGTGATGCGTTTCCTCCCCAAAGTGCAAGTGCGACGCGAACGTGTGTTCGAACATATGCACGATAAAGTAGCCCAGCAGGACCAGCGCGGGCGCGGATCGTGTTAAGGCAAAACTCTCCGGAATCATTTCCACAAACACCGTCCCCAACATGAAACCTGAACCCAGCGCGATGAAGTACTGCAGGGATTTTCTGGCCCACTTGTGCGATGTAACGATGACTCCGCCGATAACGTTGGCCGACGCGGCCGCGAACGCGAAGATGAGCGACTGGGTGAAAGGGCTCATCCGGAATGCCGAATTGTCATGATATCCCCGTCTTTGACCGGATACTCTTTTCCTTCCAGCCGCAAAAGTCCTTTCTCTTTGAGCGCCTGCATCGTTCCGTGCTTTACGAAATCGTCATAATGACAGACTTCGGCACGAATGAAGTGATCCGAAAGATCCGTGTGAATAACTGCCGCCGCATTTTGCGCGTTCGTCCCGCGGGTGATGGTCCACGCCCGGCATTCTTCCTCCCCGACAGTGAAGAAGGATATGAGACCCAGCAAACGATACGTTGTGCGGATCAACCGTTCGGTGCCGGATTCCGCAAGACCATAGTCGGAGAGAAACGTTTTCAGCTCTTCGGACGGGAGTTCTGACATCTCTGCTTCCAGCTTTCCCGAGATGATGGTCTGTTCCGTGTTCGCCCGGTTAGCCAGGGGCTTTGCGCCCTCGCTTGAAACGTCCGTGTGTCGTAACCGGTCAAGCTGATCTTCACCGATGTTTTCCACGTAGATCATCGGCTTCTCCGAGAGAAACGCGAATCCCTTCACCAGCTTTTTCTCATCTTCGTCGACTTCCATCTCTCGCAGAGGCTTCTCCGATTCCAGCCACGCCTTGGCGCGCTGGAGATAGTCGAGTTCTTTCTCGAGTGTTGCGTTCTTGATTTTCTTGAGATCTTTCTCCAGCCGTTCCATCCGCTTTTCGATGGAAGCGATATCCGCCAGCATTAGTTCATAGTCCAGGTGACGTTTATCCCGCTCCGGATCCACCGAACCCTCGGAGTGCGGCACCGATTCATCCTGAAATGCCCGTACGACGTGTACCAGCGCATCCACCGTCCGCAGCGGAGAGAGCGCCATATCCTGCCCTTTGCCTCGCTCCAGCCCCTGGACGTCAATGAACTCCACCGTCGCGTGAGTCGTCTTTTCCGGATTGAATTTCGATGAAAGAAAGTCCAGCCGCGTGTCCGGAACCTTCACAACACCGACGTTCGGCTCCGCTTTCCGTCCTGCCGCGGGACCCGCCGCAGCCTGCCCATGCGTCAGAACGTTGAAGATTGTCGTTTTGCCTACCGAAGATAGGCCGATGATCCCTGCCTTCATACAAACATGTAAGCATAACCGCGGCTTAAAGCCCGCGACTACAAGAGAAACAAGGACCTTTTTAATGTTGACACCCTTTAGTCCTCTTAGTAGTCTGAAGTGGCCAAAAGTGGGCAAAACTGTTACATATTGGCCTTTCGGGGACCAAACTCGATGTTGCGAGGAAACGCACAAGCCACCGTTGACGAAAAAGGTAGGCTCAAGATTCCGTCGATCTTCCGAACCGACATCGAGGAGTCCTGGGGCAGCGATTTCTACGTCACGTCTCTCTCGGGTGAATCCGTTTTGATTTATCCCTTACCAGTCTGGCAAGAAATTGAAGAACGACTCGCCAAGCTCCCTTCCTTAAATCCAACGAAAAAGAAATTTCTTGATCGTACGAACTATTACGGTCAGTTAGCCGCCATCGATAAGTCCGGCCGGATTCTGATTCAGCCTCTTTTGCGTGAATCGGCCCAGATGACGGGAGAAGTCGCTGTCCTCGGTTATTTGAATTATCTGGATGTCTGGAACCACGAACGATTCCTCAAACGGATGAAGGATCAACCCTTCACCGAAGAGGATCACGATGTACTGGGGAAGTTGGGAATATAGAGATGCATGTTAGGACACATACCGGTTCTGCTCGAAGAGGTGATGAAGTTCCTGGATCCGAAGCCCGGCGGCCGGTTCATCGACGCGACGCTGGGAGCGGGTGGGCATACGCGCGCAATTCTCGAGCGGACCGCGCCGGACGGGCGAGTGCTCGCGATCGATCAAGACGAGCTGGCGCTGGCAGGGGCGAGGGAGAGTTTGCAGTCATTTGGGTCACGGCTGATCATGGAGCATTCGAATTTCAAAAACATCGCGCCGCTGGCGGCCGGGCACGGATTTCTCGAACTAGAGGGAGTGCTCGCCGACATCGGCATCTCATCGATGATGGTGGACGATCCATCGCGAGGATTCTCATTCATGCGTGAAGGCCCACTCGATATGCGGATGGACCGCACTCAGGACCTGACTGCCGCCGATGTGGTGAATACCTACGCCGAGAAGGAAATCGCCGACATCCTCTACACCTACGGCGAAGAACGGCGGTCGCGTCCCATTGCTCGCTCCATCGTGCGCGCGCGGCCTTTGCGGTTGACCACGGACCTCACGCGCGCGATCGAGCGCGTGATGGGCGGTCCCCGTGGCCGGATACATCCGGCGACCCGGACATTTCAGGCGCTGCGGATCTTCGTGAACGGCGAGCTCAGCAGCCTGGAGAGCTTCCTCGATTCCTCGATGACCGTCATTCGATCCGGCGGCCGTCTGGTCGTGATCACGTTTCATTCGCTGGAAGATCGGATCGTGAAACAGAAATTTCGCACTCCGCCTGTTCCCGGACGCGCGCTGACGAAGAAAGTTGTCGTCGCAACCGAAGAAGAAGTGCGCCGAAACCCGCGTGCTCGCAGCGCGAAACTCCGCGCCTGGGAGAAAAGTTGATGGCGATCGAAATTCATTACGAAAAACGCATTATTAACAACGTTATCCGGGAAGCCGATTCGAAAAGCCACCGCGACTACATCGTGGTGACAGCGCTCGCAGCTATGTTTCTGTTCGCCCTCTTCGCTTACGGCTGGCAGCACTACCAGTGGATCCAGTACGGTTATCGGATCGAGGAAGCGCGGAAGAAAAAGGAGCAGTTATCCGAAACCAGCCGGCAGCTCCGCCTGGAGCGCGCGTTCCTGCGCAATCCCGAGCGGATTGACGCGATTGCCCGCGGCCAGCTGGGCATGGTCGCTCCGGCTCCCGGACAGCTTGTAACGCTTAGCGCGGATGCGCCACTGACCATCCCAGCGCCGGCGCCGCAGGCGAACGCGCAGCCGGCGGAAATGGCGGCGAAAAGGTGAAGCACGATTTCGGATTTGTGGATTTCGGATTTCGGATTTGGGGCCAAATGATGAGCGCCGTGACGGGTGGCTGGATGGCCGAGCGAAACAAATCCGAAATCCGAAATCCCGGGTCCGGAATCCTCGTCGGCGGTCATAGACCGCCGCTAGTATGAAGAAGGATAAGTCTCTCGCAAGACGGATTTACATTTTAATAGCCGTCATGGGAATTTGGGGAGCGGCTATAGGCACCCGTCTGTATTTTCTTCATGTCCTGCACTCTGCGGACTACCGGCAACGCGCGGAGCGTCAGCAGCAACGCATGCTCGACGTGAGTCCGCGGCGTGGGATCATCTATGATCGAAACGGAAACGAACTCGCGGCCAGCATCAAAGTCGACTCCGTTTTTGCCGTACCCGAAGAGATCAAGAATCCCAATACCGTCGCGAAAACGCTCGCAGCGTTGACCGGCATCTCGAAAGAAGAACTGCTGCAGAAGTTCGACTCCGGCAAATCCTTCGCCTGGATCAAGCGCAAACTGACCGCAACCGAAGCCGCCGCAATCCAGAAAGCCAGGCTTCCCGGCATCTATTTTCAAAAGGAGGACCGCCGCTATTACCCCAAACGCGACCTGGCTGCGCACGTACTTGGCTATGTGAACATCGACGACCAGGGCATGGCGGGCCTCGAGTACAAGTATAACGAGAGCGTGAAAGGCGATTCCGGGCGGATTGTCATGATGACCGATGCGCGCGGCCGACGCTTCCAAACCGTGCGGCAGGCGCCGGCACCGGGCGCAAACCTGATCACGACCATCGACGAGAACATCCAGTACATCATCGAGAAAGAACTTCAAGCGGGAATGGCGCGTACCCGCGCCAAGGGAATGTCCATTGTCGCGATGGATCCCCGTTCGGGCGAAATCCTCGGAATGGCGAACTATCCGACCTTCAACCCCAACGAATACACGCGTTACAGTCCGACGAACTGGATCAACCGCGCGCTCAGCCACGTTTACGAACCAGGATCGACGTTCAAAATTGCCACGGCCGCCGCGGCGCTCGAGGAAAAACTGACGACACCCGATGAAGTCATCGATTGCCAGATGGGATCGATAATCCTATATGGGCACCGGATCGGTGACGCCCACCAGTATGGACTGCTATCGGTCAAGGAGATCATGCAGAACTCGTCCAACGTGGGCATGATCAAGCTCGGTCTTCGGATCGGCGACGAACGGTTCGCGACTTACATCGATCGCCTGGGTTTCGGCCGCCCGACCAATATTGATCTGCCCGGCGAAGAACGCGGCCTGACGAAGCCTGCGACGCGCTGGTCGAAGATTTCGATTGGCGCCATTTCGATGGGGCAGGAGATCGGTGTCACTTCGCTACAGATCCTGAGCATGGTTTCGGCGGTGGCGAACGGCGGCATTTTGTATCGTCCTTACGTCGTCAAGAAAGTTCAAGATCCACTGCAGGGTGTCATCAGCGAAACGGAGCCCCGGGGTCTGCGAGTGATTTCGGAAGGGACTGCGCGGCAACTCCAGGACATGCTGGAAGTGGTTGTGACGGACGGCACGGCCAAAGATTCGAAACTCGACGGCTACCGCGCCGCGGGCAAGACGGGTACGGCCCAAAAAATTGATGAACATGGCCGTTACGGGTCGCACAAATATGTCGCTTCATTCGTGGGTTATGCCCCGGCGTCGAATCCGAGTCTGGCCCTCATCGTCGTCATTGACGAACCGGCCGGCGCCTACTACGGCGCGCAAATCGCTGCTCCTATCTTCAAAAAGATTGCCGAACAAGTTCTTCGATATAAATCCGTGGCTCCGGACGTGCCATCGTATGCGCCGGAGTACAAGGTGGATGAGAAGCCGAAGCGGGAACCGCTAGTCGGCCCAAGGCCCGCCACTACAGGTCCGGTCGAGCTGGTCTCCCTGAATGTAGTCCCGGGTTTTAACCCGCGCTCGGTCCCGGATGCGGCGGAGCTTGGCGACATCCCCATCCCCGATTTTTACGGAAAGTCTCTTCGACAGGTCACCGAAGAGTGTCTGAAAGCCGGTCTGAGACTGCAATCGATCGGCTCGGGCGCGGCAGTGCAGCAACTGCCATTGCCCGGCACCAGCGTACGCGCAGGGTCGCGCGTACGGGTACGGTTTTCGAGTAAAGTGGAGAGAAGATAGCGTGGCTCCTTAAAGCCGTTATGAAATTGCGTGAGCTACTCTCCGGCTTGAACGTCCGTGCCAGCGGAGACCTCGATACAGAGATTCTCGGCCTCGCCTACGATTCACGGGAAGTGTCTCCCGGCTACCTCTTCTTTGCCATTCGGGGAGCGCGTGCGAATGGAAACCGCTACGTGCCTCAGGCTGTCGTGAAGGGAGCCGCCGGAGTGGTCTCTTCGGAGCCCCATATTGAATCGCTTGCGATGCCCTGGATTCAAGTGGATGACGAGCGTGCCGTACTGGCCCGGGTGGCGGCGAATTTTTACGGTCATCCGACCGGAAGGCTGCACCTGGTGGGTGTAACCGGCACGAACGGGAAGACGACGACCACCTACGTGGTCGAGTCGATATTGAAAGCTGCCGGACATCCGGCGGCGGTATTCGGTACGATCGAATATAGGGGTCCGGGGTTCGACTACGCGGCCGAGCGCACGACGCCCGAGGCACCGGATCTTGAGAAGTTGTTCAGGCAGGTCGCCGATGCCGGATGGCATCACGCGGTCATGGAGGTTTCGTCGCATGCGATCGAGATGAAGCGTGTTATGGGCCTGCGATTCGAGATCGCTGTCTTCACGAATCTCAGCCGCGATCATCTGGACTTTCATGGCGACATGGAATCGTACTTCCGGGCGAAGCGGAAACTCTTCACCGGTTTGAATGGAGAAATGCCGAGCTTGATGGTTCTGAATACGGACGACCCACGGTACAGCGATCTGCGATCGATAGCGCCGTCGCGCGTCATTTCATATGGCATGCAAGTTGCAGCTCAAATCCATCCGTCCCGCTATCACTTTGGCTGGGACGGCACCGAAGTTTGCTACGAAACGCCGGCGGGCAGGCTAGAGTTGCGCACGTCCCTGATGGGTAAGCCCAACCTTTACAATATCGGCGCTGCCATCGGAGTGGCTGTGGGCCTCGACATCCCGGCCGAGGCGATCCAACGTGGTATTCGGGAACTTCGAAATGTTCCGGGCCGGTTTGAACCCGTCAGCTCGGGACAACCCTTCCGCGTCATCGTGGATTACGCCCACACTGACGACGCCCTCGAAAAGGTTCTGAAATCCGCTCGCGAAATTACGTCCGGACGTGTGCTCGTTGTTTTTGGGTGCGGCGGCGAACGCGATCGCACCAAACGCCCTGCGATGGGCGCGGTTGCCGCTCGCGAAAGTGATTATGCGATTGTGACTTCGGACAATCCGCGCGGGGAAGATCCGCTGGCCATCATCCGCGAAATCGAAGAGGGAATGAGAGGCGCTCAGTACATGGTTTGTCCGGATCGGCGCGAAGCGATCCGGGCCGGGCTCGTCGAGGCGAAGGCGGGCGATACGGTAGTCATCGCCGGAAAGGGGCATGAGACGTATCAGACGGTCGGCGATACGTCCTATCCCTTCGATGATCGAGTCGTAGCACGCGAGTTACTCGATGAACTTGTCACTGGAAGAAATTAGCAAAGCAGTTGGCGGAACGCTCGACGGGCCCGGCAACGTGAAAGTTCGGGGTTATTCGATCGACACGCGAACCCTGAACCCCGGTGAACTGTTCTTTGCAATCAAAGGCCCGCGCTTCGACGGACATGAGTTCCTGGAACAGGCCTTTGAGAAGAAGGCGGCCGCTGCGGTTGTGGAGGGGGAACGCGTTAGCGCGCAGCCCACGATTCGAGTCAAATCGACGATCGAGGCGCTTCAGGCACTCGCTCGAGACGTACGCCGTCGCTGGGGCGCACCTCTCATCGGCGTGACCGGCAGCGCGGGCAAGACCACGACTAAGGAGATGATCGCTACCGTTCTCGGGAAAAAGTTCACGGTTCTCCGCTCCGTCGGAAACCTGAACAACGAGTTCGGTCTTCCGCTCTGTCTCTTGCGAGCCGAGCGTTACCAGAACATCGGCGTCCTGGAAATGGGGATGTCAATGGCCCGCAAGTTCGACGGAAAAATCGTGACCTACGGAGTCAAGTCGGTCGCTTCGTTCAAAGTCCAGCAGATCCAGGATCTTGGCCTGGAGGGAACCGCCTTCATCGTCCATCACGGCCGCAGGGACGTGAATTTCGTTCTGCCGTTGCTCGGCCAGCACAACGTCATCAATGCCCTGGCTGCAATCGCCGTTGGAGTGACCCACGAGGTCCCATGGGAACAGATCCGCGAAGCGGTCAGTGAGATGAAACCGGAAAAGATGCGCGGCCAGGTGATCAAGTTCCGCGAAGGATTTGACGCGATCGACGATTCCTACAACTCGAACCCGCGCGCCTTGTCGGAAATGATTCGCTTCCTCGGAAAGCTGCAGGGCTACCAGAGGAAGATCGTCGTGGCAGGTGAGATGCTCGAACTCGGCCACGAAGGCCCTGAGCTTCATCGCGGCTGCGGCCGCGAAGCGGCGCGAGCCGGACTCGAACTGCTTGTCGGCGTTCAAGGACTGGCCCAGGAGATCCTGGAAGGCGCGCTGGAAGCCGGCATGGACCGTTCGCGGCTGAAGTTTGTTCCGGACGCCGTGCAGGCCGGTGATCTGCTGGCTCGGACGCTGAAAAAAGGTGACGTTGTTCTTTTGAAAGGATCGAGAGGAGTAAAGCTCGAACAGGTCCTCAACACGTTGAGAGCGCAGTTTTCAAGCATGGAACCGTAATGCTTTATCACATTCTCTACGAATTCTTATATCCGCTGAACCGGTTCTGGGAACCGCTCAAGGTGCTGAACGTTTTCACCTACATTACGTTCCGCACGGCCTATGCGAGTCAGCAGATTCGGGAGGAAGGGCCGAAGTCGCATCAATCGAAGGCCGGCACTCCCACGATGGGCGGCATCCTCATCGTGGTTTCGATCATCGTGCCGACCCTGCTCTGGACGAACCTGAGAAACCGGCTCATGTGGGTGTTGATCATCTCGACGCTCGCATATGCCGTCATAGGATTCGCCGATGACTACCTCAAGATTGTCCACAAGCGCTCGCTCGGTCTTACGGCGCGCGAAAAAATCGGTTTGCAGGCATTAGTGGCCGTCACTATAGGCGTTTCTCTTCTCTATCTGATGAATCGTGGCATCTATTCGACAAAGCTCACGGTGCCGTTCTTCAAATTCTTTACACCGGATCTCCTGATCGACCGGTTGTTCGCAACGCAATTCTGGTTTCTCGGGTACGTCCCGTTCCTGATTTTTGTAGCGATTGTGATTGTCGGCGCTTCCAACGCCGTAAATCTGACGGACGGACTCGATGGCCTCGCTATCGGCTGCACCGTGATCGCCTCGGCTGCGCTGACGGCGCTGACTTACATCACCGGCCACGCGACGCTTTCGGACTATCTGGATATTCAGTATCTCCCCCAGGTCGGCGAGCTCACGATCTTCTCCGGAGCCATGGTGGGAGCCAGTCTCGGCTTTCTCTGGTACAACGCGCATCCGGCCGAAGTGTTCATGGGCGATGTCGGATCCCTCGCGCTGGGCGGCGCGATCGGCACTTTGTCGGTGATCATCAAACAGGAACTGCTTCTGATCTTCATTGGCGGCGTATTCGTGATCGAGGGGTTGTCCGTCATGATTCAGGTCGTTTCGTTCAAGACTCGCGGAAAACGGGTTTTTCTGATGGCGCCTTTGCACCATCACTTTGAGCTGAAGGGGTGGAAGGAATCGAAGATCATCATCCGTTTCTGGATCGCATCGTTGATCTTCGCACTGTTCAGCCTGTCGACATTGAAGCTGAGATAAATGGCAAGAAAACTGAAACCGGATCGCATCCTCTTCCTGGTGACACTGATTCTTATCAGCTTCGGCGTCGCGATGGTGTTCAGCTCGTCAGCCGTTATGGCGAAGGAGAAATTCGGCGATCCGAACTATTTCTGGTTCAAGCAGCTTATCTTTGCGGCGATTGGACTGGCGATCATGTTCATCGTCATGAAGGTGGACTATCACGTATACCGGCATCCGGTCATCGTTTTCTCCGCTCTTGCGCTAGTCGTTGCCTTGCTAGTCTTCGTGTTCTTCCTTGCCGCTGCAGCGAATACGCATCGATGGATTCAGTTTTCGGGATTTTCCATCCAGCCTTCAGAGCTTGCAAAGCTTGCGCTCATCTTTTTCCTCGCATATTTCCTCGAGAGACGCAAAGGCAGGGTGAACGACATCGCTTTTACGCTCGTGCCGGTCGCAGTCATCGTCGCGCTGCTCGCAGGTCTCATCGTCCTTCAGCCGGATCTGGGCACGGCCGTGACGCTGCTGGTGATCAGCGGAATCCTCCTGTTCGTGGCCGGACTCGATCTTCGCTGGATCGCTGCTTCGCTCATCTTCGCTTTGCCGGCCTTTTACCTTCTGGTCTTTCGTGTGAAGTACCGGCGCGAGCGCATCCTTGCGTTTCTCGATCCATGGGAAGAGCCCCTGGGCCGCGGCTTTCAGATCATTCAATCGCTGATATCGGTTGGAGCCGGGGGCGTTACCGGTCTCGGATTCATGGAAGGCAAGCAGAAGCTCTTCTACTTGCCGGAAGCGCACACGGATTTCATTTTTGCAGTCGTCGGCGAAGAACTGGGAATGATCGGCACCTACGCCGTGCTGGCACTGTTCGTGCTCTTCTTGTGGCGCGGCCTTCGCGCATCGATGCGCGCGCCCGATCTGTTCGGGTTTTACCTCGCGCTGGGCATCACGATGATGGTTTGCGTGCAGGCATTCATCAACATGAGCGTCGTGCTGGGACTTTTGCCGACGAAAGGGATCCCGCTGCCGTTCCTGAGTTACGGCGGCAGTTCGTTCGTCGTCATGCTTGCTGCAGTGGGCATTCTGCTGAACGTCTCGCAGCAGGCGAGCTAGAAATGCATGAAAGCGATTATTGCGGGCGGTGGAACAGGCGGGCACTTGTTTCCGGGGATCGCGGTGGCGCGCGAGATCCAGCGCCGCGATTCGCGCTCGGAGGTTTTGTTCGTGGGAGCCGAGCAGGGAATTGAAGCGCGGATCGTACCCAAGGAAGGCTTTCCGCTTCGGACGTTGCCTCTCGGGGGAATCAAGGGCGTCGGCATGGTCCGGCGTATGAAGAATTTGTTCGCAATGGCAGGTGGTCTTTTCAAAGCACAGGGCATCCTCCGGGATTTCAAACCGGACGTCGTCATCGGCGTTGGAGGATATGCGTCGTTTCCAATGCTGAGTGCCGCAATCATGAGCGGCTATCCCAGAGTGATCATGGAACAGAACGCGATTCCGGGCCTCGCCAATCGAGTGCTCGGCCGATGGGTGGATTTCGCTGCGGTTACGGATCCGGGGACTCAATCACACTTCGGCGACCGTGCCGTAGTGACGGGAAACCCGGTACGGCCAGAGTTCAAGTCCATACCACCGAAGGAACACGTCGCGCCGTACACCATTTTGATCTTCGGCGGAAGCCAGGGCGCGCAGTCGATCAACAAGGCTGTGATCGAGGCGCTGGACGACTTGTCCGACTGGAAAAACCGGCTTCGGTTTGTGCACCAGACCGGCGAACGGCAATTGGATGAAGTTAAACGGGCATATGCCGGCAAGGGCTTCGAAGCGGACGTGCGCGTCTTCTCGACCGACGATCACCAGACAAAAAACGCCCGCGCCATGGCCGACGAAAAGGCCGCTGTCCTGATTCCCAACGCCGAATTGAACGGTAAACGGCTGGCGGACGTGATTCGTGAATTGATGGAAGATCCCGCGCGACTGAAGGAAATCGAATCCAACGCGCGGCGCATCGCTATCCTCGACGCCGAGCAGCGCATTGTCAATCTCGTAGAGACCGCAATCGATCGCCATGCTTAAACGAATACAACACGTTCACTTCGTGGGAATCGGCGGGATTGGAATGAGCGGGATCGCCGAAGTACTGCTGAACCTCGGCTACAAGGTGACGGGGTCTGATCTGCGCTCCACCGTGATCACAGATAGGCTGGCGAAATTCGGCGCGACCGTTTATCTGCGGCACGCTGCGGAAAACGTGGCCGGGGCCCATGTCGTGGTGACGTCGTCCGCTGTCCGCCCGGATAACGCGGAAATTCGTGAAGCGGAGCGGCACAAGATTCCAGTCATCCCCAGAGCAGAAATGCTGGCTGAGCTCGCGCGACTGAAATACAGCATCGCCGTCGCCGGCACCCATGGAAAGACCACGACGACTTCCATGATCGCGACGGTTCTGGACCGCGCCGGACTCGATCCCACAGTCGTTGTGGGAGGCCTGCTCGACACCCTTGGGAGCAACGCTCGTCTTGGCAAGGGCGAATTCATCGTCCTCGAAGCCGACGAGAGTGACCGTTCGTTTCTGCTCCTGTCTCCGACCATTGCAGTGGTCACCAACATCGAGCCGGACCACCTCGACCACTATCGCGATCTCGAAGACATACAGAACGCGTTCCTGATCTTCATTAACAAGGTTCCGTTCTATGGCGCCGCGATTCTTTGCCTGGACGAGCCGGCTGTGCAGTCGCTGATTCCGCAGGTCAAGCGCCGCATCGTTACATATGGCACAGCCGCTCAAGCCGATGTTTCGATAACCGACGTGAACCTGGAAGGCCTGGGTTCAACCTTCGTTCTGCGATTCAATGGCTGCGCGAAGCAGGCTTTCAAGCTTGGCGTCCCCGGCATGCACAATGTGCTCAATGCCACAGCGGCTTTCGCCGCGGCGCGCGACATGGGCGTCGACCAGGGCATGATTTCAACGGCACTGGAAGGGTTTCAGAGTGTCGAGCGCCGATTCGAAGTGAAATCCCGCGACGGCGTCACGGTAATCGACGATTACGCACATCATCCGACGGAAATTCGCGCGACGCTCAATGCAGCGAAGACCGGCAATTTCCGCCGCCTCTTCGTCATCTTCCAGCCGCACCGCTACACGCGGACGATGCATCTGTTCGATGACTTTGCGCGCGCGTTCAATCTCGCCGACGTGGTGCTGATGCTCGACATCTATCCCGCGGGAGAAAACCCTATCGAAGGCGTCACAACACAGGCTTTGATCGAAAAGATCAAGAGCTTCGGACACAAGAACGCCATGTACGGCCCGAATTTCGAAATGATCGAGTCCTACGTTATCTCCAATGCAAAGGAAGGCGACGCCGTGATCGTCATGGGCGCAGGCAGTGTGACGAAACTGTCGGACATTCTTTCCGAGCGATTCTCGAGGACGGCATGAAAGCGAAGCTGATCCGCTACATACAAATTGGAATGCTGGTCGTGTCACTCGCGGGGCTTTGCTGGGCGGCATACTCCGTCATTGTGTATCTGAAGACCGCGCCGCGCTTCGATGTCCGGAAGCTGTCGGTCTCGGGGCTCAAGCGGGTGCACGAAAGCGATGTTCTGACACAAGCC
>WNFQ01000459.1_pt1 | contig 26833 bp, 23 predicted proteins | sample 5400171 | NCBI WGS metagenome assembly WNFQ01 (sample SAMN13153356, study PRJNA577476) | soil metagenome | isolation source: 20 cm soil under Madrone tree | place: USA:California | collected 2016-06-14
GGTATACCGTACGTGGCGCACGTAGAGGAAAAGACGAATCTTTTCGCTCCTGCCTCAACCGCCGCATGCAGCAGATTCAGAGCGCCGTAAACGTTATTATGAAAATATTTGTATGGATTCTCCATGGACTCGCCAACGAGCGCCTTTGCGGCGAAATGCATAATCGCCTCTGGCGCCGTCGAGCGGACGGCGGAAAGGATCGATTCCGGATCGCAAAGATCTCCCGCGATGAATCGAGCACGCCGGTCGACCGCCTGCCGGTGGCCTTCCGAGCAATTATCGAAAACAGTGACGACGTGTCCAAGGTTGAGCAGCTCCTCAACGCAGACGCTCCCGATGTAACCGGCCCCGCCGGTAACGAATACATTCACAGGCCGTGAGCTTAGCCGGATTTCGTGAGCTGCCTAGCCGAAAAAGCGAGGCGTCGTGCGGTCAGGTTTCTAAAAAAGGCGGCCGCCGCCTGCCGGCGGTTGCCCGCTTCTGGATTGAAGAATAGTCACCATCCTTCGGACATAGGCAGCTCGACATCGCGGGCGAAGAATCTTCAGACTTTCTTTGTAAGAACCAAGCTCAAGCAACTCGATCATCACATCTCTTGAGCCCCAGCGCTTCATCATACCGCGAGTCGGCATATAAAGGTCGATCGTGTTCTTTCCCACCAGGGCAGAGCCGTAGTCGTCAACGACATAAAGCTGGTTTTGCCCCACGATCTTGAACTTTGTTCCAAGCGGGAACCTCGACCAATCAGCGGCCGCACTGTTACATCCGCCCACTGCCAACCGAGTACCCACCGCATTGTTCCTGCCATAGCGGCGATGGCCGGGCTCGGAGTGAGTATATGCGGTCGTCTTTACCTGCACTGTCTTATGCGGGCCTTTGATGGATCCCGCAGATTTGTTGTGAAAGTCATCGAAAGCACAACTTGCAACCAAGTACGACAATCCCACCGGGAGCAGGTGGAACAATTTCATAAAGCCCGAAAAGTTCTTGTTCCCGAGAGGATGTCAACAAATCTCTGCAAAATCCACATTGTCGTGAAACTGCTGGAATTGGGGGAATGAATCCGATTTTGCGACAAAATCCGTCCGCTTTTTGTCGGAGTTTGTCCGATATTTACTGAATCGCGGCGGTTTGGGAAGCAAAAAAAGACGGTAACCACCGGAAGGTGGTAGCGCGAAACCGATGATCGACCAAGCGGATCCGCCCGCTAGTCTATGCCGGTGATGCTATCTTCCTTAATGTCGCTGAATCGCGCAAAAGCGCAGATGCCGCGTCGAGACGATCGAACGAAATCCCAGAACTCCTGTACCGGAGCCGGCCAGCTTGTTTCCGCCGCTCGGGCTACCGCTTCGGTGGTTTTCATTCCCGAGTGATACAATAGCTCGTGCGCTTTTTTTACCTCAGTCCGTAAAGCCGAACCGAATCCTGCCCGGCGCAGGCCGACGGTATTGATTCCCACAATACTGTTCATTCCGACCGCGATCGAGTAAGGAGGGATGTCTTTGCTAATCGCGGCAGAACCGGCCACCATTGATATCGTCCCGATCCGGATGCTCTGGTGAAAAACCGCGCCACCGCCCACAAACGCCCGGTCGCCCACCTGAACATAGCCGCCGAGCAATACGTTGTTGGCCAGAATGACATGGTTTCCAATTTGCGCGTTATGTCCCAAGTGCGCCCCGACCATCAACATATTGTAGGAACCTACCGTTGTAGCGCTCCCGGGCTTTGTACCACGGTGAATGGTGCAATGTTCGCGAATCACGTTGGCGTCTCCGATTTCGACCCGGGTCGATGAATTACGATCAAATCCGAGGTCCTGCGGCAATCCTCCAATGACAGTGCCATAGCCAATCAGGTTTCCGGCTCCGATCCGAACTTCTCCGGTGAGAACGCTATGTGCCTGGATTTCATTATCCGGCCCTACGACTACGGGCCCTTCGATTACCACATAGGGCCCAACCTTCGTCCCTGGCCCAAGTTCGGCACGTGAATCGACAATAGCGCTCGGGTGAATCATTCGGAATTAATAAAATGTATCCCGGACAGAAACAACGCCGACAACGCCAGTGCGTTCCCTGGTTCCTAAGCCTCGGCCATAGCTGTGTCGACCGTGGCGACGTCACGGCCGCGGCTTTTTGGAACCAACAGCAACAACAGCGACGCGGCAGCCAGAAGGACCAGGTTGATTAAGCTCGAGATCACGAAGCCATGGGCATAGTCCGCTGGCGTGGCATGCGAAGGAATTACGGAGAAGACGATAGCGCCAATCACCGCGATACCGACAGAATTAGCTACCTGCTGCGCCATCGAGGCAACTCCGGCAGCGGCACCGGCGTCTCGTGCTGGTACTCCGCTGAGCACCGTATTATAAAGCGGAGCAGTAACCAGCCCGCGGCCAACTCCATAGATAAAGCAGACGAAAACAAAAGCGAGAGAAGCTTGGCCGTGGCTTGCGTTGGCCTGCATCGACAGGCAAACCAGAGAGATCGCCAAAATCCCGGCTCCCAGATGCAGGGAGTTCCGTCCGAGGAGGCCGTTGAGCTTGCCAGAAAAAGAAGATCCTACCAGGAAGCCGAACGAGAATGGAGCCAGCAGTAGCCCGGCGTGAAATGGATCTAGTCGCAAGCTTAACTGCAAAAACAGGCTTAGCACCAATATCATCGAAGTGTGCCCCGCGAAGTAAATGCAAGTGACCAGAATTCCAACCATGAATCCTCGGTCCTGGAATAGGCGCGGCTCGACCAGCGGCGAACCTCCGCCCACCGAGCAGCGACACTCGAATCTATAGAAAGCCCAAAGGAATGGGATGCTGGCTGCCAGGGCGCCCCATGCCCATAGTGGCCAGCCAGCATCTGTCCCCTCCATGAAAGGCAAAGAAAACAGGAACAAGCCGATAGTAAGCAATATCGTCCCGATGAGATCTACCCCGGGTGCATTTTTGGCCTTCGATTCACCCAGAGTGAGAGTCGCGGCCAGAATGGTGATGAGTCCAAGCGGAAGGTTGATGAGGAAAATCGGTCTCCAACCCAGATTGAACAGATTGGCTTGGATCAGAAAACCACCCAGGATTTGGCCGATAATCGAGCCGAAACCGATCATCGCCCCATAAATGCTGAAGGCCAGGCGCTTTGCCGATCCGGTAAAATTGACCTGAATGAACGAGAGTGCTTGAGGAAACATAACCGCTGCCGCGCATCCCTGCAGCAGCCGGCCAAATACCAACATTCCGGCATCCCCAGCACAGCCACAGAAGGCGGAAGTGGCGGTGAAACCTGCCATACCGAAGATGAAGACCTTTTTTCGACCAAAGATGTCACCTAGCCGGCCTCCGGTGATGAGACAGACGGCATAAGTGAGACCGTATCCTGCAACGATCAGCTCCGCTTCGCTGAAGCCCGCGTGTAACGAGTTCTTGATCGATGGGATGCCAATGTTGGCGATGAAGAAATCGATAACACCGAGAAAAGGCCCGACCAGCAACACCAGGAGCGATATCCATTTATTTCGCTCGGCCTGACCGGGCTCGGTTTTCCGCGAGTTGTCCATCTTCCGGCTGGCTGCTGGAGACCTGAGAAGGCGGCGACCGAAACTCTTTTGGTCCTGAGGGGAAGGCGGACGGACCAACAGGCTCATAAGTGCCGCCAAACTAATTTGAGCAGATCAATAAGTGAAATAGCTGGTTGCGCATGCTCCCATCTCAAATATAGATTGATCCGGAGGAACAGCCCCTCGCTCCGCCTGCCTCGCGGCCAGACCGGTGGCGTTTTCAAACCTAAGTGCAAGGAGCCGCCCAAAGCATCGCGAAGCAGGCGCGGCGAGGGGCTGTTCCTCCGGATCAATCTATATTTGAGGATGGAGCTGCGACACTTGCGATATTTCAAAACCGTCGCGGAAGAACTGAGTTTTACCCGAGCGTCGGCGCTGCTCCACGTGGCTCAATCCGCAGTGAGCGCCCAAATTCGAGATCTGGAAGCGGAACTTGGCATCGCTCTGTTCGAGCGCAATAGTCGTCAGGTTCAACTCACCGCAGCCGGTAAGATCTTTTTAGGCGGAGTCGATCAAGTTTTCCGGACGTTGGAAGATGCCGGACGAAAACTCCGCCGGATAGGTCGAGGTGATGCTGCCTCCCTCGCGATCGGCTTTATCGGTGCCCAGAGCCACGAGTGGATGCCACAAGTGCTGAAGCGATTCCGAGTGGAGCATCCTGGTGTTGAAGTCACGTTAGCGGAGATGGTGTCTTCTCAGCAAATGGAAGCGCTGCTTGCCCGCACTCTGGATATCGGACTGGTTGGCCCGATTGATGGCAAACCGCCGCCAGGGCTCCGACTCGAATGCATCACGGAAGAAGACCCGATGGTTGGAGCACCCAGCGATCATCCCATCGCAATGTTGGATTCGGTTTCTCTCGCGCAGCTTCGCGACGAGCCATTTATTTTTACATCCAGTAAGAATTCTCCGAACTACCGGGCCTGGTTATCCCGTTTGTTTAGCCGAGCGGGTTTCACGCCCAGAGTGGTGCAGGAGGTGGATCGGGCGCGCACTGGTGTCCAGTATGTTGCCGCGGGATTCGGCATCTCCATTTTTCCGCAGCATATCAGCCGGCTGCCGGCCCCGGGTGTGAGTTTTGTGCCACTCAAGCCGATGGGCCCAAAGATTCGATACGGAATTGCCTGGCGGAGAGGACCGGTGACCGAGATGGTCACCCGTTTTATCGAGTATGCGAAGGATCAATATCGAGAAAAATAGCGCCGTTGGCCCGTTCCTCGATCAGACAACATGCAGTTTGCAATTCAAAAGCCATCCCTTGCCGACTTCATTCAATGGTCGAGCTCGATTCATTCCTCTCGGCCAGATGTCTCTCGAGTGATCCACGTCTGGCCTTTCAGGCACGTGGCCGCTATCAATCACCGCTCCCGAGCGTTAGCGTACGCTACCGACGTTCCCATGCGTTCCTCTAGGCGATCACCCCGGCCTCCTTGAAACTGAAATATCCGCTACTGCCGCTTTGCGGCGTCCCGATAATCACATGATCGTGTAGTGTAATTTGCAAGATTCTCGAGGCTTCGGCGACGCGTCGGGTTAATCTGCCGTCGGCCTCGCTCGGTGAAGGATCTCCGGAAGGATGGTTGTGAACGAGAATAAACGAGAATGCAGAATGCGTGATTGCGGCTTTAAAAATCTCTCGAGGATGAGCTAGACTTTCGTTGAGAGTTCCGAGGGAGATCTCTTGCACGGTGATGAGTCGCTGCTTGGCGTCAAGTAGCACCGCGCGAAGGGATTCGCGGTCCAACTGACGCATCTCGGGGCCCAGCAGATCGTAAACTGCCTGCGGGTTATCGATCGGCTCGTTCCTGATCCGCTCTGCCGCAAGGCGAGCTCCGACCGCGAATGAGGCAGCCAGCTGAATTCCTTTGGCTAAGCCGATACCTTTTACCTTCGCTAATTCCAGGACCGGAGTTCGCGCGAGACCGGCAAATGACCCGAATCGTTGCAAGAGCTTTTCCGCCAAGGCGATAACGTTGGTACCGCGAGTCCCAGTCCTCAGTAGAATGGCGATTAGTTCTGCGTCACTCAGCGCAGAAATACCGCGCGATAATAGCTTTTCTCGCGGTCGCTCTTGCAACGGTAGCTCATGAATGGTGCAGTCAATCACTTAGACACATATAATTAAAAAGTTATAATATCGGATGCAAGCTCCTTTTCGACTCAATAAGAACCGAGCACCGCACCGAAACTAACACTTTCTGCCGCTGTTTCTCAATTTTGAGCAAGCTAATCGCGAGTTATGCGCCTACAATGGCACCGTATGAAAAAACTATTGCTCACTTTGTTATCAATCGGCGCGCTCGTTTGCAGCGCAAATGCAATGGCGCCTTTAGGGTCGTCTATGATGAATCATTATCGGCAAGGTGACCAACGCACCATCGTGGTTCCGGCCTCCGACACGATCTATAATAGTGCGTTCCTCGGACCGTTACACCGAAAGAGCAGCTTCGTGTTCCTTGGACCTTTGCATCGCGGGGGTAGCTTTGCGTTCCTTGGACCATTACACCGAAAGAGCAGCTTTGCCTTCCTCGGACCATTGCATCGCGGCAGTCGCTTCGCCTCTATTTGACCGCTCCGTTCTGCGAACGCCTAGCTTAAGATTCGTCGCCGCGAGATCCTGGCCGAGAAAAGTTCGGGCCAGGATCAAGGTGCAATGAAGGTCGCGTGATCAGCCACGACTTTCCAGCCGTCCGGGAACTTCCGAAAAATTGCCGTATCGGTTGAGTACGAATTGCGGCTACCGGTTCGAACGGTCCACCAACTGAGCGCGAGCGCCAGACCTGGACCGAGGCTTTGAATTTTGAGTCGCTCGATCGAACAAACGGCCATGTCTCCACGATTAGGATAACTTCGCTGATATGTCGCCAGAAGATTGCTCCAACCGATGACTTGTTCCCCATCCGACACAATCAATAAATTGTCTGACTTCCAGAAACATTCCATGTAATGCTCTATGTCGTGGGCATTCCACAGCGCTACCATTTGGTTGATCACACCGCAAATCGCCTGGTCATCCGCAGCCGCGGGAGTTGATGGCACTGCGGGTTTGTTGGAATCGAAAGTCCATTCGCCGTATGACTGACCATCCTGTGCAACCAAAGCCTGCGACAGCGAGATCAGAAAGATGGCAATAAGAATTCGCATACGGTTGATAAAGGTCGGGCGATTTCCGACCCGGCCCACTGAGGGTAGCAGGCCGAAAGTCGAACGCCACCTAATATGTAAAGTTTTTCAGATCAAGGAGTCGCAGTATCGATAATCACAATTGTTCACGCGCTTCATCTGGCTTGCAATCGGCTCCCTAATATCTCAGCGCCACTCGATCCGCCGAGAGCGAGAGGAAGAGGAACAGAAACGACCTTTCGATAGGACTCCCACCCGGGTTGGGTCAGCTAAGCAGACCAAGACCGAGCTGAGGGAATATCCCAAACAGAAAAATCAGAAGCACCAGCGCGGAGATTGTCACGGTTGAGAGCCGGCTCACCGGGATCACTGAGCTATTGCCGACGGTGGTTTGCCAGTACATGGCTCTGACCACTTTGAGATAGTAGTAGAATCCGCAACCCACGGTGATGATGCCTAGTACCAGGAGCAGGAATTGTTGTGATTCGTACGCTGCCTTGAACACCAGGAATTTACCAAAAAAGCCGGCGGTCAGCGGTATGCCGGAGAGCGACATCATGGCGACGAGCAGACCAAAAGCGAGAAAAGGCGAACGTTTTCCCAGCCCACTGAAGTGGGCAATATCATCGCCGTCGGAATGCTTCGCGACAATAATCAAAATAAGAAACGAGAGCAGAGTCATCAAGAGATAGGCCGCCAGGTAGACGACCACGGCCAAGCCGGCATCGTAAGCACCGACGCTTGCTACGGCCATAAGCAAGTAGCCCGCGTGTCCGATGCTCGAGTACCCAAGAAGCCGCTTGAGATTGGTTTGGGGTAGGGCCGCGAAATTGCCGTAGATCAATGTCGCAGCGGCCAGGATGACCATCGCCACAATCAATTTATCGCCAACGGCCGGTAAACGCTGGAAGGTTTCAACGACCCGCAGAAGGACGATGAATCCGACCGCCTTAGATCCCACCGAGAGAAACGCCGTGATCGGAGTCGGTGCTCCCTGGTAAACATCCGGAACCCAAAACTGAAACGGAGCCGCCGCCACTTTGAATCCGAGACCAACCACGACCAACATCACGCCAAACAACAAGCCGTGCAGATTGCCTGCCGGAATCGAGCTGAGCGCCTGTCCGATATCTGCCAGGTTGGTGTGGCGGGTAACTCCGTAAATCCAGGTCACACCGTAAACAAAAAAACCGGTCGACAACGCGCCGAGAATCAGATATTTCGCGCCTGCTTCCAAGGATGCGGCGTTTTTCCGCGTGAAAGCGACCAGTGTGTAGAAGGAGACAGTGACCAGTTCCAGGGACACAAAGATCAAGATGAAATCGGTGGCCGAAGCCATCCACATCATCCCTGCGCAAGTAAGTATCGGTATGGAGTAGAATTCTCCCAGACCGGACTGCGGCGATGTTCCATGAACGAAAGCGCGGAATGTGTCGGCATAGTCGAGCGACATCACTAGGATAACGATCGTGGTCAGCACCACGAATTTCTTAAAGAAAACAGCGGCTGCATCCTGAGTATAGCCGGCTACGCCACTGTGGCTCGAAACGTTACCAAACTGCAAAAGCAAAAATACCGCGACCAACCCAATAATCCCCAGCCAAGCGACCAAGTCGCGATTTTGCTTTTCGGCGAATGCCTCAAATAGAAGGAGGAACAATCCCAAACCGAGAACCAACAGCTCTAGAATAACGGGCGACATAAAGGCTATTTGAGGAAGTAGCGAAATCCCGGTTCAACTGCCTGAAGGATGATCTGAGGAGCAAACCCGAAAAGTAGGAGCGCAGCTACTAACAGCACCACTGGCCAACCCACAGTCAAGCTGACGTCTTGTACGGTGCTCCAACGTTGAGAACGTTCGCCAAAGAATATTCCACGATAAGCCCGCAGCATGTAAACCGCAGAGATCACCAGGCCCCACAATCCGCAAACCGCCGCCCATTGATAGCCGTTGAATGCCGAGCCAGGAGTCGCAGTCTTAAAGGCGCCGAAAAAGACCAGAAGTTCGGAAGCAAAGTTGGCGAAGCCCGGCAGCCCGATCGAGGCAAAGGTTGCGAGGCCGAAAAGAAAGCTTAGTAACGGCATCGATTTGGCCAAGCCACCCAAATCGCGGTAATCCAGTGTTCCGGTTTGTTTCCGCAACTCGCCGCTGATGGCGAATAAGGCGGCGATCGACAAGCCGTGCGCCAGCATGAGCAAGGCAGCGCCATCAACTCCAATCAGATTTGCGCTCACCACCCCAAGAAAGATGTAGCCCATGTGCATAACGCTGGAGTAGCCCAGGGTGAGATCGAGTTGCTTCTGCGCAATAGTTGCTAGGCCGACAAAAACGATATTCCCAACCAGCAGCAGAAGAATCAGCCAGGTCCAGTGTCGAGCTGCTTCTGGCATTAGCGGGAACGCGATCTGCAACAGTCCGTATAGTCCAAACTTTTTGAGTACACCGGCATGAAGCATTGAGACTGGGACTGGGGCTGAAGCGTAGGCTTGTGGCGCCCAGGTGTGAAACGGGAAGAGAGAGACCAGCGTGCCGAAGCCGATCAGCAAAAGCAGAAATATCGAATTGGCTCCTGCTCCAGCAAAAACACCCGAAGCGGCCATCGCCTGCAACCGCGGAATATCAAACGTGCGCTGCTGATCTGGAATCAGCAGATAAAGACCGATCAATCCGACCAACAGGATTATGCTACCGACAGAAAGATAGATCGTGATTTTCCAGGCGGCCGTCTGGCGATTACCGGTTCCCCAAATTCCAATCATCAAGAAGGTCGGAATCAGCGCGAGCTCGTGAAACGCGTAGAAAAAGAAAAGGTCAAGCGACGCAAACGCGCCGGCGGCAGCGGCGGCAATGAACATAATGCACGCCATATAACGGTGAGAATACTCCTCGAGCGTCGGTGATACCCAGGTCGCCGCCAGGGCGACCAGCGCCGTAAGCAAAAGCATCGTCGCATTCAGGCCATTTACTCCGACGATGAATTTCAGATCCCAAGAGACGGCCAACGGAAACCCGGAGACAAACTGATACCCACCTGCGTGGTGATCGTAGCCGAAGAAAACAATCAGCGCTGAGACCAAAGCCACGACGGTGCCAGTGATAGCAGTCTTGCGAGCGGGTAGTCCGGCCAGAATCGCGAGTCCGGCAACGAGCGGCGCGAGGTAAGTGAGGTGAACCAGCAGCGTAATCATGATCCGAACAGGATGAGGTAGAGCAGCAGGACTACTCCAAAACCGAAAAGGAACGCATACGCTTGGAGATTCCCGATTTGCAGAAACCGGAGGGCAAACCCGCAACTCCAGGTCACGCCGCCGAGCCCGCGAACAATCCCGCCGTCAATGATCCACCGGTCGACAAAACCGGCAATTTGAGCAAACAAATCCTGAGTCCACTTGACCAGCGCAGAGTAAAATTGGTCGATGTAAAAACGGTTAGCAAAGAGCGGAATCAAGATCGGATCTTTCGATTTTTCCCGATAAAGAGTGAATCCGAAAAAGGTACCGGCCAAAAACACAACCAGCGAAACCAGAATCGCCAACGTCGGTACGCCTTCGCGTTCCGGCACTTGAAGGAAGAATGTGGATAATGGAGGAAAACCGATAATCGCCGCCGGAATCGCCAGCAGCACCAGCGGGATTGTCATTACCGGAGGTGATTCCTTGGCGTGACTAGCGGCATCGGATCGATGCGCGCCGAGAAACGCGACGACGAAAAGGCGCGCCATATAATAGGCCGTGAAGAACGACGCCAACTCGATGACCAAGGCCGCTGCAATGTTGTGGTCGAAAGCGGAGGCGACAATTCCGTCTTTGCTCCAGAACCCAGCGAACGGAGGACAACCGGCTAGCGCCAAGGCACCGATCAGAAAGGTCCAGAACGTGACCGGCATTTTGCGCTGCAATCCACCCATCTGCCAGATGTTCTGCTCATGATGCAGACTGATAATCACCGAGCCTGCTCCCAGGAAAAGGAGGGCCTTGAAAAAGGCGTGGGTGAACAGGTGAAGCAGCGCCGCCTCAGGCACTCCCAACCCCACGGCAGCAACCATCAAGCCGAGTTGAGAAAGCGTCGAGTACGCCAGGATGCGCTTGATATCATCCTGTTGGGTGGCCATCAAAGCGGCCAGCAGCGAGGTGATCAGACCGATCCAGAGAACCACGCCCAAAGCGACCGGAGCCGGCTCAAAGAGGAAGAAAACTCGAGCTAGCATGAACACGCCGGCTGCGACCATGGTGGCCGCATGGATCAGTGCAGAAACCGGCGTCGGACCTTCCATCGCGTCAGGCAACCAAACGTGAAGCGGGAATTGAGCAGATTTGCCAACCGCGCCGCAGAAGATAAAAATGGCGGCGGCGTTAATGTAAATCGGGTTAAGACCGAGAGTGGACCATTTCGGTCCTAGCTCCTCAAACATCACTGTGCCGGACGCCGACCAAACCATCAGGATTCCAATCATGAACCCGAAGTCACCGAGCCGATTCACGATGAATGCTTTGTTTCCAGCGTCGGCTGCGCTCGCCAGGGTGAACCAATGGCTGATCAAGATATAGGAGCTGACGCCGACCAACTCCCAAAAGATGAACATCATGATGAAGTTGTTGGCGAGTACGATGCCGAGCATTGAAAACATGAACAGCGACAGGGCTGCGAAATAGCGCGAACGCCCGCGCTCATCTTTCATGTAACCGATCGAATAAATGTGGATGAGCAATCCGACGCCAGTCACGACCAGGAGCATCATCTTGCTTAATTCATCAATTAGGTAACCCAGCCGAACCTGGAAGACGCCGAGATCGATCCAATTAATGCTGCCCTCTCGGTGCGGACCTGCAAAAACGGTGAGACTGGCAAGGAACGAAATTGCCACTGCTGCTACTGAAAGATAGGAGCTAGTCTTTCTGAATGGCTGAGTGACGACCGTGATTAGCGCGGCGGCGATCAGTGGCGAAAAAAGGATGATCCAAGGCGCCGAGTCGTTCATTTCATTAGAATTTCAAAGAGTTGAGATCTTCCACGTGCGTCGTCTGTCGAGCGCGATAAAGCGCCACAATGATCGCGAGCCCGACGGCGACCTCAGCCGCCGCGACCGTGACGATGAAGAATACCAAAATCTGCGCGTTGTAATCAGGTAGCCCGTTTTGAACGTTGAACCTGGAAAAGCCGATCAAGGAGAGGTTGGCCGCGTTAAGCATCAGCTCCAGAGCCATGAAAATAGCAATCAGATTGCGCCGCAGCAGAACGCCGGCAAAACCGATCGCGAAGAGCAATCCGCTGACAATCAAATAGTCGTTCAACGTGACCATTCTATTTCAACTCTCGTTTGCTCAATACCACGACGCCGATAGTTGCGACCACGATCAGGGTCCCGATGATCTGGAGCTGCAACTTATACTGTTGGAAAATCGTGAGCCCGATATACCAGACATCTGGTTGTTGCCCGTGCTGGATCGCAGGAAGTGAAGCGGATCCGTCCTGGAAGCCGTAGCTCACGTCAAAAAGAACCTTAACAAACAAAGCGATAACAACGATGCCGCCGAAAAAGGCAGGCAAATTCAGCCTTCGACGCTCCTCCGCTTTGAGATCGAGCAACATGATGATGAAGAGGAAAAGAACCATCACCGCTCCGGCATAGACCAGGATCTGAATGACTCCGATGAAGAAAGCATCGAGCGATACGTACAGGGCAGCGAGTGCCATGAAGCAAACGACTAAGCTGAGCGCGCTGGTTACCAGATTGCGGCTGATGATGACCATCAAACCAAAAAGCAACATGATCGCCGCGAAGGTCCAGAATAGCGGGGGAGCCATAAGGTTACTTCTTCTCGTTCCACTTGTTGACCAGGCCGGTCATCACGCCGCCTAGTTCATACAAGCGCCCTTTGTCATGAACCATTTCAGCCCGGGTCAGCCCGGTGATCGCATAATCCTTTCGTAAAAAGATGGCTTGTTCGGGACAAACTTCTTCGCAGAGCCCGCAATAGATGCAGCGAATCATATCGATTTCGAACTCTTCGGGATATTTCTCCACCTTCCGCCACCGATCCTTCTCCGGTATTTCTCCCGGCTTGATTGTGATCGCTCGGGGCGGGCAAATAAACTCGCAGAGCTGGCAGGCAACACACCGTTCCCGACCATAGTCATCCTTCACCAGAGTCGGAGCACCGCGATAGTGAGGCGGTAGATGCGTATCCCACTTTTCGTCGGGATACTGCATGGTCACTTTCTTCTTGCCGAACAGAATTCCAAAAAAGTGTCTGATAGTGATGCCGAGACCCGTTAGTAGGGCTGGTAGGTAAGCCTTTTCGGCCAGACTTAATTTTGGGCGCGGAATAGTATAAGCCATAGGGTCCTTTACTTCGGCATGATTGCGAGAATGATGGCCACGAGCAGGATATTCACGAGCGCAATCTCAAAGAAGAAATACCAGCCGAGTCGCATCAGCTGATCGTAGCGGAAACGTGGCAGGGTCCAACGGACCCAAATAAAGAAAAATAGGAGAACCGCAACTTTCACGAAAAAAGCCACGATATGAGCGAGACCGAGCAGGACACCGGGCCAAAACGAAAGCTGCTCTGGCGCCGTCGGAAGTAAAGGAATGTGCCAGGCGCCGAAGAACAGTGTCACGATAACTGCTGAGCCTGCAATCATGGCAGCGTATTCACCCAAAAAGAACAGGGCGAATTTCATGGACGAGTATTCGGTATGATAACCGCCGATCAGTTCGGTCTCTGACTCTGGCAAATCGAAAGGAAGGCGATTGGTTTCCGCGAACATGGAAACCAGGAAAACGATGAAAGAAAGGAAAAGCGGAATCCAAAGCAGGAATTTCCAGATGCTGAGAGAACCGATCAATTCCGGAAAATTGATTCCGGTCAGAGAGATACCTTTTAGCCAAATCGGCGAGATGAACCAGCCGTTTTCGATTTGGTAATTTACGATGGCCGGCAAATTCAGTGTCCCGCAAATGAGGAAAATCGGAATGACCGACAAACCGAGCGATAGCTCGTACGAAATCATCTGGGAACTTGAGCGGATGCCGCCAAGAAAGGGATACTTGGAATTGGACGACCAACCGGCCAAAACAATTCCATATACCCCGAGCGATGAGACGGCAAACACCCAGAGCACCCCGACATCGACATTGGCGACTACCATCGGCTGGCCAAACCACGTGCTGCCATAAGGAACGACCGCCAGCGCCATGATCGAAGGCGCCATCGCGCAGGCCGGCGCAAGCCAATAGTAAAATTTGTTTACATGAGCCGGCGTGAAATCCTCTTTCAAGAGCAACTTCACTGCATCCGCGATCGGTTGGATGAGACCGAGCGGACCCACTCGATTCGGACCGACCCGATCCTGAATAAAGGCACTTACTCGGCGCTCAGCGTACACCGTGTACGAGACCATCGGCAGAACGACAGCGAACAACAGTCCGAGCGTTTTCAGTAACGAAATGGCGATACCGATGAGAAGATCGCTCATACGTGAACGTTTTCTGGCGCGCCCGTTTGGATATCGTTCGTGTCAAGCTGAGTCCCAAGATCCCCGATCTTGCTCAAGCTAAGGCCATGCAGTTGCGGGATCGCTTCGGCCATCTGCCTGAAGACATCTTCGATAAGATAGATGCCATTGGACCCGGTGAATTTTTGGAGAAGATCTCGTAAGATCTCCCAATCATCCCGCGTTTCGCCCGGGCCATGAATCGCCCGATTCAATCGCTGCAGGCGGCCTTTGATATTGATCATCGAGCCTCGTTTTTCAGCAAACGAGTAACCAGGTAGTAGTGTTGTCGCGTACGCACTCGTTCGGTTTGGAAGAATATCGATCGCGACAAAAGCTTCGAGTTTTTCGATATCGGCCGTGCTTAGCCCTGCGTTCAATAGGTCTTCACTCAGGGCCAGAACCGCCTTGATGCTGCCCGCTTGCACTCGCCGAAAGATTTCCGGCAGCAGGCTTCCCGGTTCGTCCTGAGCAACCCCCAATAAGTGTGCTCCGACGATATTCGGATTGCGATAACTACTGAGAAGTATCTCGTCACTTTCTCCCACTCGCGGGACGATGTCGTGGTACTTAATCCCGAGAGCTTCGATCAGCTGTCTGGTGAGCCAGAGCTCTTCATTGGTCATTTTACCGGAGGCAATCACGGCGATTTCGTCGCCCGTGAATCGACGAAGGTCATCGACCGCGCGAGCGATCGCCGTCGTCCAGCTCGCGTCTTCCTGGGCTGAGCCCAGCCGAACGCGCGGTTTGGTTAATCGTTCCGGCGAGTTGACGTAGTGAAAGTTGTGCCGGCCATAATCACACATCCACGAAGAATTGACGCTGTTGTTTTCGCGCGGAGTCTGGCGATAGATGACGTTTTCGCGGGTGCCAATAATCGTATTGCACCCTGTCGCACAGCTTGTGCAGATGCTTTTCGTTTCCTTCAGAAACCATACCCGCATCTTGAAACGAAAATCGCTATCGGTCAGCGCACCGACCGGACAAATATCCACTGTGTTTAGCGAATAGTTGCTATCCAGTCTTCGACCGGGATGCGCGGTAAGATAAGTGTGGCTACCCCGGCTGGCAAAGCCAAGGACATCGTCCTTGGCCACTTCTTTCATGAAGCGAATACAGCGGGAGCAAAGAATACAGCGCTCATCATCCAGGGTGACCCGTGGCCCAAGCTCCACTCGTTTCGGTTTTTTGACTTTTTCCTCGAGAAACCGCGACCCGCCGGTGCCATATTGTACGCTGAATTCCTGTAGCTGGCATTCGCCGGCCTGATCGCAAATCGGACAGTCGAGCGGGTGATTGATTAGAAGGAACTCCATTACGCCGTGGCGGCATTCACGGACCATCGGCGAATCGGTTCGGACGCCCATCCCCTCCGCAATATCCTGTGCGCATGAAATCTGGGGACGCGGGATCCAGTTGATAATCGGTTTGCCATCCTCTCCAGTTTCCGGTTTGCGGTCCGGACCGAGTTTGGGCATTCCCATCTCGATCAGACACATGCGGCAGTTTCCAGGAGAGCTGAGCTTTGGATGATAACAATAGTGAGGGACGAATTTGCCAGCCTTGGAGCACGCTTCGATCACCCGGGTTCCCTTTGGGAACTGATGCCACACGCCATCGATCTGTACGTTCAAAAGTTCTGCGGAAACACTCATAACCTCGAATCAATCCGGCCCTGCCGTGGAGCCATTCTTTGCGGCGTAGGCGGCAAATTCATCAGGAAACTTGGCGATAAAGCTCTGAGTCGGCCACGCGCACGCCTCGCCAAAAGCGCAAATCGTTCGTCCTGCGATATTATCCGCGACGCTCTTCAGGACAACCGGATCTCTCTGATCGCCTTTGCCCTGAAGCATCCGGCCTGTCATCTTGCTCATCCAGAGCGAGCCTTCGCGGCAGGGAGTACATTGGCCGCAACTTTCATGCGCATAGAACTCGTTAATATTATTAAGCGCCCAGACCATGTCCCTTGAGTCGTCCATCACGATCACTCCACCGGAGCCTGCCATGGAACCGACCGCTGCCAGTGAATCAAAATCCATCAGAATGTCATCGATCCCGATTTCCTGCTCGGTCGTCGTACCATCAGGCTGCTTATTCTTTATTTTGTAACGGTCGTCGGCACGCAACACTTTCGCCGAGCTTCCACCTGGAATTACCGCTTTCAGCTTGCGTCCCGGTTTCATTCCGCCGCAGACATCATAAATCAGTTCTCCCATCGTCAGGCCGCCCACTTCCAGCTCGTAATATCCCGGCCGTTGGACGTCGCCGCTCACGCAAAGAAGACGAGTTCCAGTATTGTTAGGACGTCCAATCTTGGCAAACTCAGCGCCGCCCATCCGGACGATATGCTTTACGTTGCAAAGGGTTTCCACGTTGTTGACGATCGTTGGGCTGAGGTAAAGCCCTAGCACTGCCGGAAAATAGGGCGGTTTAATACGGGGGTATGGACGCTTCCCTTCCAAAGATTCAATAAGCCCGGTCTCTTCGCCGCAGATGTAAGCTCCGGCCCCGCGATGGACGTAGATCTCAAGATCAAAGCCACTGCCTAAAATGTTCGAACCGAGATAGCCACGACTTTTTGCTTCAGCGATCCCTTGTTCGAGAATCTTGGCGCCGAGCGGAAATTCTCCTCGAATATAGATGTAGGCCAGCCTGGCATTTACCGCGTAGCAGGATATGATCATCCCCTCCAACAGCTGGTGCGGATCCTGGTGGATGATATACCGATCTTTGAACGTACCCGGCTCTGACTCATCCGCATTGCAGATCAGGTAAACCGGCTTGGAACCGCCCGGCCTGATAAATCCCCATTTGGCACCACAAGGAAAGCCGGCGCCACCTCGTCCCCGCAGACCAGAGGCCTTAACCTCGTTGACGATTTTTTCGGGCGTCATCCGCAACGCGGCCCGCAAATCTTCGTAGCCGCCATCTTTCTCGTAGCAATCGATGTCGAGTGTCCAACCTTCGCGGTCGATGTTCTTGAAGATGATTCGCTTTTCGCGAGGATGCGGGGTTCGTTGGATTGCTGCCATGGCTATTGATACTTTTGAAGCAATTGCGGGACTTCATCCTCCGAAGTGGCTTCGTAGAAATCATCATCAATCATGCAAACCGGGCCCGTACCGCAGCTGGCAAGACACTCGACAAATTCAACACTGTATTTTCCATCCTGGCTCTTGAGCACGTGGCTGTTATGTCCATGCTGCTCCGGATCAATGTTGGCATGACGACAAAATGCCTTCAGTAGCGAGTAGCTACCCGCCATAGCACAGGATAGCGTACGGCAGACCCGGATGTGGTGCTTGCCGATTGGCTCCTGGCGAAACATCGGATAGAAAGTCACCAACTCGAAAATATTGATCGGTTCAAGCTCCAGCTTTTGGGCAACCCAGGTGATCGCGTCGTCGCTGATATAGCCGAAGTGTTCCTGGATCAGATGGAGCAACGGTAACGAGGCACTCCGCTTCGAGACGGGATAATGGGTAATAACCTCGTCGATCCGTGACTCCAGTTCGGATGGGATTTCCATGTCTCAATGTTCGATTAAACGGTCCGGTTCCTTGACCAAATGCCCGTTCTGAAACCGGAGAACGATGGTCTGGTTGCCTTGGTCGTAGTAATAAGTAAGCACCGTGGCCGGTTTCCTATCAATTTCTCCGTCCTCTTCTTTTTTCTCCCGATTAGGTGCTCCTAAAATTGTCTCTACTTCCTTCGGACTCATATTGAGCCTGACCTGCTCCAGATTTCGATTGGCCATCTCGCGGTTACAACCTTCCAGGAATAACGCCGCGGTGAACGCCACGATGATAATCCGGAAGGCCATAGGCTCAGCGGTCGCACTCGCCCATAACAAAATCCAAACTGCCGAGCACTGCGACAACGTCCGACATCATGTGGCCAAGTAAAATCTTCGGAAGAATACTGAGATTCACAAAGGAGGGCGCCCTGATTTTCAGACGATAGGGAACGCCGCCACCTTTGCTATGAATGTAGAATCCAAGTTCGCCCTTAGGGTTTTCCGCTCCAAAATAGATTTCACCTGCCGGCGCATCTACCCCTTCGGTGTGGATTATGAAATGATGGATGAGTTCCTCCATCTTCATCAGGACATCTGGTTTGTGTGGAGGGTAGTTCTTTGGATCGGAGACGTCGATCGGACCGGAAGGAAGGTTCTTTACCGCCTGACGCAAAATCTTGACGCTTTGGCGCATTTCTTCGATGCGCACCAGATAACGATCGTACGCGTCGCCCACCGTCCCGATCGGTATATCAAAGTCATACTTTTCGTAGTCAAGATACGGCTTGGCCTTGCGTACATCGTAATCGATCCCGCTACCCCGTATGTTCGGCCCGGTGATTCCGTAGTTGATGGCATCTTCTTTCGAGATCACACCCAGGTCCTTCGTGCGATCCACAAAGATCGGATTCCGGGTCAGCAGCCGATCGACTTCGTCAAGTTGCGGTGGGAACTCGTCCAGGAATTTGTCGAGTGCTGCTAAGAATCCATCCGGTAGATCCCGCGTTTGTCCACCTATACGGGTATAAGAGGTGGTAAAGCGGGCCCCGGTGAGTAGCTCGATCAGATTGTAAAGCTTCTCCCGTTCCGTGAAGGTGTACAGGAACACGGTCGTGGCGCCGACGTCCATGGCAAACGCTCCGAGGCCGAGCAGATGGGCCGAAATGCGAGCCATCTCGCAGCAGATCACCCGGATCGCTTTTCCGCGAGGCGGAAGCTCCCATCCCAATAGTTTCTCGACCGCCAAGGCATACGCAACGTTGTTGGAAAGCGGGGCCAGATAATCAAGCCGGTCAGTATAAGGAACGAATTGATTATATTGCATGTTCTCCGCGATTTTTTCGTCACCGCGATGCAAGTAACCGATGTCCGGAGTAGCTTTGGTGATAATCTCACCGTCGAGTTCCAGCACTATCCGGAGCACCCCGTGCGTGGCCGGATGGGAAGGCCCCATGTTAATCGTCAGCTTTTCACCGAGAAGTTCGGATTCGTTGATGGTCTCCAGCGACTTGGCTGTCCGGGTCAACGAGTCCGGCATTTCTATTTCACGCGAAGTAGCCATAGGTACGGGGTAGGCGAAGTTACATTTCTCTTATTTGGCGTCGCAAGCGATTATTTGTGAAAAATTTCACAAGCAACAAAATCTTCCTCCTTCGTTCTCTCTCGACCGGCAACCTCGATCGCCGGTTCGACTCAACGAGCGTCGCGTAGGTGCGCGCGGACAGCGATTACGTATGGTAGTGCCTATGCAAGCAGAAGCACCCATCGCTCCGACTGCATCTCTGCCCCGGGTCGTAATCGTGGGAGGAGGTTTTGGTGGTCTCTATGCAGCCAAGGAACTCGCGGACAAAGGCGTACGCGTTACTGTTGTTGATCGCACGAACCACCATTTATTCCAGCCGCTCCTGTACCAGGTAGCAACCGCGGGACTTTCGCCAGCTGATATCGCTCAACCGATTCGACACATCCTGAAAGAAGCCAAAAATATTGAAGTCGTAATGGGCGAGGTCGACCGGATCGATGTCAACTTGAAACAGGTCCACACGATTACGAACGCGGCTTTTTCGTATGACTACTTAATTGTTGCCGCCGGAGCACGGCATTCTTATTTCGGCCACGACGAATGGGAGCGGTTCGCGCCGGGTCTCAAAAGTTTGGAGGACGCTCTCGAATTGCGCCGGCGCATTTTGAATGCATTCGAAGCGGCGGAGATAGCAGAGTCGGATGCAGATCGACGAGCTGCTCTGACCTTTGTCGTGGTGGGGGCGGGACCAACGGGAGTGGAAATGGCGGGGGCGGTTGCTGAACTCGCACGCCGCACGTTGGCTGAAGATTTTCGTCGGATCGATCCTCGCGCGTCTCGTGTTTTGCTGGTAGAGGGTGTCGCGCGCGTCTTACCGGCATTCCGTGAAGAGCTGTCCCGCTCAGCACAGAAGCAGTTGGAGAGTATGGGTATTGAAGTGCGCACGGGGACAATGGTGAAGGATGTGACCGGTCGGGGCGTGACGGTTAACGGTGAATTTATTCCGACTTGGACCGTGATCTGGGCAGCCGGAAATGCCGCCTCACCGATCGGCCAGAGACTCGGCGCCGAAACGGACCGAGCCGGTCGCGTAATTGTGAACAAAGATCTGACGGTGCCCGGTCACCCCGAGGTCTTCGCGATCGGCGATATGGCATTTTTCGAACAGCAGAACGGCCAGCCTTTGGCTGCGCTCTCTCCCGTGGCAATGCAGATGGGCCGGCAGGCTGCGAAAAACATTCTCTCTCTTCTGCAGGGCGAAAAGCCGGTATCATTTCGCTACTTCGACAAAGGAACGATGGCAACGATTGGCCGCAACAAGGCCGTAGCCGATCTGAAGTTTATTCGTTTTGGCGGATACCTGGCCTGGCTGAGCTGGCTTTTCGTCCATTTGATCTTTTTAGTCGGGCTACGTAATAGGTTGCTGGTTCTCTTTCAGTGGACCTGGGCTTACTTTACTTTCGGTCGAGGAGCACGGCTGATCTACGGAACGTTCAAGCCGCAAATTGACCGAGCTAGAGAGAAAGAGGAAAAAGCGGAAGCCAGAATCTAGAATCCGGAAACGCTTTGTGACTCAGGAGCCGCTGATCACGGTAATCACCAACGCCGACCGCCAAACGCCGACAGCCGACCGCCGACCGCCACCCACCAAACGCCAAAGGCCAAACGCGATGCCAGTACTCGATAAAATTCGCCGCGTTCTCCAGTTCATCCGGTTTTCTCACACTGTCTTTGCGCTTCCGTTTGCGGTCGGATCGATGCTGGTGGCGGCACATGGCCTTCCTGATTGGCCGCTTGCCTTGCTGATCCTGCTGGCGATGGTTTTTGCTCGGACCGCAGCGATGGCGTTTAATCGCGTGGCCGATTGGGAAATTGATCAGCGCAATCCGCGCACGGCTGGCCGCCACAAGCTGGTTTCCAAACCTTTGGCGATACTGCTGGTCGTTGTTTCGGCTGCCTGCTTTATTGCCGTGTGCTGGCTCATTAATCCAATTTGCTTTCTCCTCTCGCCAGTCGCGGTTGGAATCATTTTTCTCTATTCCTACACCAAGCGGTTTACGTCGTTTACTCAGTTTATACTCGGTCTATCTCTGGCGATTGCTCCGATTGGAGCTTGGCTGGCGGTGCGAGGTGAGTTCGCCTTGCCTCCCCTGATATTAGCCCTGGGTGTCATTTTTTGGGTCGGCGGATTTGATTTGATCTATTCGATTCAAGACTACGAATTCGATCAGCGGGTCGGCCTCCATTCCATGGTGGTCAAATATGGGGTTCCCTCGAGTCTCCGCCTCGCCCAGATCATGCACGGCGTTCTGTTCCTGTGCCTCATCGGCTTCGGCTATGTCAGCGGACTTGGCTGGGTTTATTTTGGCGCGCTGTTGCTGGTCTGTGGCGCCCTGTTTTATGAGCATCGGGCGGCGGCCAAGCTCGATCTGAAGGGGATCAATGAAGCGTTCTTCCAAAGCAACGCGTTCGTTAGTGTCGTCTTCGTAGCGGCAATTGCGCTGGACCTGATCGTGCGATGAAAGGGCTCCATAAGTCCCATAAGTCCCTATGAGACTTATAAGTCCTATAAGTCCCATGCGACCCATGCGATACCAATCGAGGGCCGTGGGGGTTGCTAAACCTCATCCATCAAAATATCATGATGGATCAATCTATGGTTTGCGGCTCCCTCCTCGCCGTGCTAGTTTTTGCTCCTTGTCGTCATGGCGAATCAACTTCTTCAATCAAGTGCATTCGATATCCTAGACGCGCTCGCCCAGCGCATCCTGATCCTCGACGGAGCCATGGGTACAATGGTCCAGCGGTTTCGTCTCCAAGAGGAAGATTACCGTGGTGACCGGTTCGGAGGTCATCCAATCAGCCTGAAGAACAATAACGACGTTCTCAATCTGACTCAGCCACAAATAATCGAACAGATTCATCGAGAATATCTGGCGGCGGGTGCGGATATCATCGAAACCAATACTTTCAATGCGACGGCGATTTCTCAGGAGGACTTTGGCCTCCAAAAATTGGTCGCTGAGATGAATCGTACCGCAGCTCAATTGGCCAAGGCTGCGGTCGTCGAGTGCATGACCGAGGATCCGTCTCGGCGACGATATGTCGCCGGATCGATTGGGCCGTTGAATCGCACGCTTTCGATCTCGCGCGACGTGAACGATCCGGGCAAAAGGGACGTAACCTGGCAGCAAGTGACCGGGGCCTACGGCGAACAAGCGCAAGCGTTGCTTGAGGGAGGCGTCGATTTGCTATTGGTGGAAACGACCTTCGACACCCTCAACCTGAAAGCTGCGTTATTCGCGATCGAAGAGGTGTTTGCCAAGGTGGGCTACCGAGTGCCGCTGATGGCGTCCGGAACAATTACCGACGCAAGCGGGCGAACGCTGACTGGACAAACAACCGAGGCTTTTTGGATCTCAATCTCCCACGCTCCCCTACTCAGCGTCGGACTCAATTGTGCTCTCGGGCCCAAGGAACTTAGACCGTACATCGAAGAACTATCACGGATCGCACCGATCTACGTCTCTTGCTATCCTAACGCCGGCCTGCCCGATCCGCTATCGCCGACAGGCTTTCCGGAAACGCCCGAATCTTTGGCGCCCCAGCTGAAAGAGTGGGCGGAGTTGGGTTGGCTGAACATAGTTGGCGGATGTTGCGGAACCACACCGGAGCATATCGCAGCGCTGGCCAAGTTAGTAAGGGGTCTTCCGCCGCGGAAACTGCCTGAAAAGAAAATCCAAACTCGATTGAGCGGTCTGGAGCCTTACCAATTTGGCTCAACTTTCACGGTGATCGGTGAGCGAACCAACATTACTGGTTCGCCGAAATTTTCGAAACTCATCTTGGCTGGAGACTTTGATGGGGCGCTGGCGGTCGCTCGCCACCAGGTGGAGGGCGGCGCGAACGTTCTCGACGTTAACATGGACGAAGGAATGATCGATTCCGAGGCAGCCATGCGAAAGTTTCTTAACTTGATCGCGGCCGAGCCCGATATCTCTCGATTGCCGATCATGGTGGACAGTTCCAAATGGTCCGTGTTGGAGGCTGGTCTGCAATGCATTCAGGGTAAAGGCATTGTTAATTCGATCAGTTTGAAGGAAGGCGAAGAAAAGTTTCGAGCCCGCGCGGAGTTGGTGCGCCGCTATGGTGCCGCCGTTGTCGTGATGGCGTTCGACGAAAAAGGACAAGCCGACACGTTCGAACGCAAAACTGAGATCTGCTCCCGGGCGTATCGGATTTTGGTGGATGAGATTGGCTTCCCTCCGGAAGATATCATTTTCGATCCGAACGTACTTACGGTCGCCACCGGTATCGAGGAACACAATGCGTACGCGAAAGCGTTTATTGACGCTACCAGATGGATTAAAGCACATCTGCCGCATTGTCAGGTAAGCGGAGGAGTGAGCAATGTCTCGTTTTCTTTCCGCGGCAACAACGCCGTGCGCGAGGCGATGCATTCCGCCTTTCTTTATCATGCCATCCGCGCGGGCATGGATATGGGAATTGTGAACGCTGGACAGCTAGCGGTGTACGAACAGATCCCGCCCGATCTCCTCGAACTGGTAGAAGACGTGCTTTTCGATCGGCGCAAGGACGCGACGGAGCGCCTCGTAGATTTTGCCGAGCGAGTCAAACAAACCACGAAGGCAGAGGTGAAAGACGAGGCTTGGCGATCTTCCGATGTGGAGGAGCGGCTCGCCTACGCTCTGATCAAAGGCATCGTAGACTACATCGACGTTGATACTGAAGAGGCTCGCCAGAGATACCCCAGACCGCTGTCTGTTATTGAGGGCCCGCTGATGAAGGGCATGAGTATCGTCGGCGATCTATTCGGATCTGGGAAAATGTTTCTTCCTCAAGTGGTGAAGAGCGCGCGCGTGATGAAAAAGGCGGTGGCTTATCTCATGCCGTTCATGGAAAAAGAGAAGGAAACTAGTCCGGAAAGACGATCTCAAGGCAAAGTCGTCATCGCCACCGTCAAAGGAGATGTTCATGACATCGGCAAGAATATCGTCGGTGTCGTGTTGGCCTGTAACAATTTCGAGGTGACTGATCTCGGAGTCATGGTGCCTGCCGAAAGAATCCTGGAAGAAGCGCGCAAGCGAAACGCCGACGTGATTGGACTGAGTGGATTGATCACTCCCTCGCTCGATGAAATGGTCCATGTCGCTCAAGAGATGGAGCGGTTGGGTTACACCGAACCCCTGTTGATCGGCGGAGCCACTACCAGCCGCGCCCATACCGCCGTGAAAATCGCGCTGCACTATTCCGGACCGGTAATTCATGTGCTGGATGCGTCGCGAGCCGCTGGTGTGGTGTCTTCTTTGCTGAGCGACAATCTCAAACCGGGCTTCACCGCGAAAAATGCTGAGGAACAGAACAAGCTTCGCATTGAGTTTCAGCAAAAGACCGACAGTAAGGCTTTGCTCTCGATTGAAGTTGCCCGAGAGCGAAAAGAACCGATCGATTGGAGCGCGGCTCAGATTGATCGACCCAGCTTTTGCGGACCGTCCTCGATTGCCAGCCAACCGCTCGATGAACTGGTTCCTTACATCGATTGGTCGCCATTTTTCCATACTTGGGAATTGCGCGGACGATTCCCGGCGATTCTCGATGATCCAGCGGTGGGTCCCCAGGCTCACCAGTTGTTTGAAGATGCACAGAAACTCCTTCAGGACATCGTGAACAGTCGCCTTGTCACTGCCAAAGGAGTTTACGGGTTCTGGCCGGCCAATAGTGCCGGTGATGATATCGAGGTATACGGCGACGAATCGCGGAGCGACGTGCTGGCGGTGTTCCACATGCTTCGTCAGCAAATGGATAAACCTTCGGGTCAGTTCAATCATTGCTTGGCCGACTTCATTGCTCCGAAGTCGAGTGGACGCGGTGATTATCTTGGTGCTTTTGCGGTTACTGCAGGGCATGGCGCGGACGAGTTAGCCCGCCAGTTTGAGGCCGACCACGACGATTACAATGCCATCATGACCAAGGCCTTGGCCGATCGTTTAGCCGAAGCCTTTGCTGAGTATCTGCATGAACGTGCCAGAAGGGAATGGGGGTTCGGCGCTAAAGAGAAACTGAGCAAAGAAGATCTGATCCGAGAATCGTATCGTGGGATTCGGCCAGCGGCGGGATATCCGTCCTGTCCGGATCACACCGAGAAGCGAACCCTCTTCGATCTTTTGCAAGCCGAGAAAGCCACCGGTATCCGTTTGACGGAGAGCTATGCCATGTGGCCCGGTGCTTCGGTCAGCGGGCTTTATTTCGCGGCCCCGAATGCGAAGTACTTCGGAGTTGGAAAGATCGGTCGCGATCAGATCCAAGATTATCGGGTCCGCAAAGGATTACCTTTGGAAGAAGTCGAGCGCTGGCTGGGTCCCTATCTGAATTATCAAACTGCGAGCGCGATTACGGTCCGGTAGGCCGGTCGGCCGTTGGCTCCTGCCGAAAGCCGTTAGATGCCCATCGTCCGGAGGGCGCGTCCGGCAGCTGCCCATGCTGTACGGGTAGGGCGCGTCTCTCCGAGACCGCCGGATCACCGGCAAACCATCGCCCTGCCAATTAATGAATTAATGGGCGAAGTCGGAAGCTGCTCTCCTCCGTCGCCAGGGGGTACACGCGCCAAGTGCCTCTTCGAGATGCGACTCGCTGTCCAGATGAAAGCGAGTTACACGAAAAAAGCGAAGAGTCGGTGCGCGGCGGTTGGACCGGCACCGACTCCCTGCTGTTGGCGTGGTGGCTATTTTTTTTAGAATTGGCGACTCTTAATTGGTCGTCGGAAATCTATTAAGCAGGCTTGATGCCAAACCTATTCAGAGTACATGGAGAATGCTGCCATTCGCACACTTGTCCGAGGGGAAATAAATTTACGTTGATTCATTGGCCGGTGCGTCTCGACCTGAACGAACGGGCGAAGCCGACCCAGTTTTGGGATCGCTTGTCCTGAAAATGGGACGAGCGATCTTCGGTAAGAGGCGGCACCTGCCAGTTCGGTTCGGAACGGAGGTGGGGCGCGTGTTCCAACCGCCAGAGTGGTTCTCAAAAGATGATATAAGCCGAAAACTAGCAGCCTCCGCTGCTATAAGCGGTCGGCCCACGCCATCTCGATCAGGCATTGTACGGCGAGGAGGTTGTTCCTGCTCGTCCGCCTCGGCTTGGTTACCGCGTCGGTCTTTAATAGTGTCGTATCCCGATGGGCTTAGGCCGCCATGCTCAAGTACGGCCGGTCCCCGGGAACCCTGGAAGGTGGGATAAATGCCCATCTGGACCGCAACCAGTGTTAAGGATGCGGCATTGTGTACTCCCAGTTTTTGCATGAGACGCGCCCTGTGGTTGTCCACGTCTTTGTCGCAACTCCGAGTAAACTTCCAATCTCTTTGTTTGATTTGCCTTCGGCGATTGATTGCATGACTTCGATCTCCCGGCCTGACAGAGCCTGCATCGGACCACATTTTAAATGATTGGCGTACCGGTTAAGTTTAGGCGAGAAGAAACGCCCTCCAGCGCTAACCGTCCGAACTGCAACCAACAGGATCTCGAGGGGTTCTGATTTATGGACAATGCCATCTGGCTCCGAGCGGAGTGCGTTGGCCAGTACGCTTGAGTCACACGCGCCCGTAAA
>WNFQ01000461.1_pt1 | contig 26825 bp, 14 predicted proteins | sample 5400171 | NCBI WGS metagenome assembly WNFQ01 (sample SAMN13153356, study PRJNA577476) | soil metagenome | isolation source: 20 cm soil under Madrone tree | place: USA:California | collected 2016-06-14
GGCGCTTAGCCTCGCCTCGCACGCGCGCCAGTCGTATTCCGTCCAATAACGCGCGAGTTTCTGCATCGTCGCCAACTGCACGCCTTGCGACGCATCGGAAACCGTTTCTCGCTCAGGCCAGACAGTGGCATGTATGCGCCTGCGCAAATCGGTAAGTTTCTCTTCTGGAACTTTGTTGACATGAAACGAACGGATAGCGTTCTTATCGCTACCTGTCTGTTGTGCAACTGCATTCATGGCTTTGCCCCTTTCTGAATAAAAGAGTGGACCTAGCGTGCCCGCAACGACGGTTGCCGCTGCAGTACCGCAAAAGTGACGGCGATTTAACCTTGCATCCTTTCGGACTTGGCGGCGGAAGGGGACGGCGCACACGACTTGCGCGCCCCCCGGAGCCGAAGCTAGCTCAACGACTTGAACGCCGCGCGCATCTCCGAGGCGAAGAGCAGCGGCTCTTCCCACGCTGCGAAGTGCCCGCCCTTGTCCACCTCGTGGAAGTAGGAGAGCTTCGAATAGCCGCGCTCCGCCCAGCGCCGGGAGGGCTGGTAGACCTCGCCGGGGAAGACCGTGACCGCCGCCGGGATGGAGAAGTTCTTGGGGCCGAAGTACGGGAGCTTGTTCTGCCAGTAGCTGCGGGCCGAGGAGATCCCGGTGTTTGTCAGCCAGTAGAGGGTGATGTTGTCGAGCACGTCGTCCCGCGTCAGCCGTTCCGGGGGCTGTCCCTTGGTCGGCGTGCGCATCGCCACGAGGACCGTCGCCGCCGGCTGGTCGTCGCCGTCGCCGTGGTCGATCAGCCAGGCCGCGAGGCTGACCGGCGAATCGGCGAGTCCGTAGAGCGTCTGCGGACGCGTCGCCATCTCGAACGCGTAGGACGCGTTCTTGGCGAAGAAGCCCTTCAGCTTGTCTAACGCGCGTCGCTCCAGGTCGGAGAGATCGGACGGCGCCGGTCCTCCGGACTGGATCGCGTTCGACACGTCCTCCGGGAGGGCGAACAGGAAGTTGGTGTGCATGGCCACGAGCTCCGCGGGCGCCTCGACCGCCATGGCGTCTGTGATCAGTCCGCCCACGTCGCCGCCCTGCGCGACGTATCGCGTGTATCCCAGGCGCCTCATCAGCACGATCCAAGCGCGCGCGATGTGCACGGGATCCCAGCCGGTCGCCGTCGGCTTGCCCGAGAACCCATAACCGGGGATCGACGGGATCACGACGTCGAAGGCGTCCTCCGTGCGGCCTCCGAAGGCCGTGGGATCGGTGAGCGGGCCGACGAGCTTGATCTGCTCGAGGATCGAACCGGGCCATCCGTGTGTGATGATGACCGGCAGCGCGCCCTTGTGCTTCGAGCGGACGTGGATGAAGTGGATGTCGAGCCCGTCGATCTCGGTGGTGAACTGGGGCAGGGCGTTGAGCTTCGCCTCGCACTTGCGCCAGTCGTAGTCCGTAGCCCAGTAGCGCGCAAGGTCCTGGAGCGGCGCGAGCGGCACGCCCTGCGACGTGTCCGCGACGGTCTCCTTCTCCGGCCACCGCGTGGCCTTGATGCGCCGCCGCAGGTCGGTCAGTGCTTCTTCGGACACATCGACTCGAAATGGCCGAATAGCCGCTTTCTCAACCGGCTTCACATCGGCGGCCGCCTTAAATGAGGTGCCTTCCGATTCAGTAGCAGTAAGGCTCGCTATCGCGGGCGGGACGAGACTCCCTGCGCTTTCTGGCGCCGCCGAAGTCGTTTCACGCATGGTCATTCTCCAAGATGAGGGGGGCGGGAAAGCTACTAACCGCCAAGAACAAATTGGCGCGCTAAGAAACGCTAGCCAACGCGTTGTCTATATGACGGCCATTCCACGTTTGATTGAATGGATGACTGCAAGTATCACGTTTGTGTCGTTGTATTTCGGCTAGGCAGCGAGCATGCTCGCGGACATATCAGGGGAATTGATCATGACTGGCTTGGCACGATGGCAGGTCGAATTGGCCTTGCATCTACTCTTGAACGACTCCGGTTCAGGTCATTCGCTAAAGCAGATCGCCGCGCATTGCGGTCTGTCACGCAGCTATTTCGAAAAAGCCTTCAAGGTCAGCTTGGGAACGCCACCTCACCGATGGCTCGTGCGGCAGCGCATTCAGCGGGCAGGTGAAAAGCTGGAGCAGACGAACGACAGTGTCAGCTCAATCGCGTTGAGCTGTGGCTTTACCGATCAGAGCCACCTTACTCGGGTGTTCGGTGCGATTGTGGGTTCTAGTCCGGGTGCTTGGCGACGCCAGCGCAAGGCCAGCGTCGCACGAACTCTAAGCGGCGATCCTTGGCAAGTAGCTGAAGAAGATCGTGGCCAGGGGCGGAATCGAACCACCGACACGCGGATTTTCAGTCCGCTGCTCTGCCAATTGAGCCTCCTAGCGTGGAATCTTCTAAGTCTGGCCTAGGGATCAGGTGCCGGAATCAACTGCACGCCAAGTTCGCTTCCGCTCGTATCGCCACCCGCGCTTGGGGTAGCGCAAATCTTCGCAACGCTCCATCGCGAGTTGTGCAACCCGCCGCGCTAGCTCAGGATTCAAGCGGCGGAGCGTGCTCGCGCGCGATCGTCGGACAGGGCGAACCCTTATCGCTCCGACATAACACTTCCACTAACGGTCGCGCCCTCTGCCGCCCGGGGGCGCTACGGCGGGGCACCCTGAATTTAGATTGAATTCAGAAACAAATGCTAGCGTCACGTCCGGACCAATTAGGGGCGGTGGTGGACTCTTTCAGTGCGTGACACGGCGGCATCGGGCAAAGGGGTCGCGACGGCTTGCTCGTGCGCCATGCTCGCCTGCGCTTGCGTCGCCGGGAAACCGGTGCAGCCGGCGCGAGACATGCCGCCGTCGTTCGAGCATGGCGCGACTGTGCGCGGGTCCTGGCCGACCCGGGACTGGTACCGCGGATTTGGCAGCGACGAGCTGAACAGCTTCGTTGATCTGGCCGTCAGCAACAACTGGGATTTGACCGCCGCCCGCGAGCGTGTGACGCAAGCGGATGCGCGCGCCCGCCAGGCGGGAGCGGCGCTCTTGCCGATACTCGACGGCAACGCGAACGCCAACTATCTCGGGGGGCATTCGCAGCAGGGATCGGGTCACGAGTTCGATTGGCTCGCGATGCTCTCCGCCAGTTACGAGGTTGACTTCTGGGGAAAGAATCGCGCGACCGTGAATGCGGCGCTGCTGGAGGCGGGTGCCTCCCGGGCGGAACGCGACACGGTAGCGCTGACCATGCTGGGCGGTGTAGCCGAGGAGTACTTCCAGGTGCTGGCGTTGCGCGAGCGGCTGACGATTGCGCGGGCAAACCTGGATGCCACGCAGAAGGTGCTCGAAGTCGTCCAGGCTCGCTTCGACTCCGGAGTAGCGAACCCGGTGGAGCTGGCCGAGCAAAAAGCCGCTGTCTACGCGGCCCAGATCGCCGTATCGGACCTGGAGCAGTCCGAGGCGCAGGCGCGCGCCGCGCTTGCACTGTTGCTCGGACGTGTCCCGGAGAATTTCGCGGTCGAGGGCAAGTCGCTCGATTTGCTCAAAGAGCCCGCCGTGGCGCCCGACCTGCCCTCGGAGTTACTCACCCGCCGCCCCGATCTCATGGCCGCTGAAGCAAATCTGCGGGCCGCCAGCGCCAATCTCGCCGCCGCGCGCGCCGCAATGCTCCCGAGTCTCACTCTCACCGTCAGCGCAGGCGTGCAGAACCCTGCACTGCCGGCAACCGTGCTCACCATTCCGGGTGTCGGTCCCTCGTACGCGCTGGCCGCCAACCTGACGCAGCCGATTTTCGACCACGGCCGCTTGCGGGCTCAGCGGGACGAAACGGCGGCCCGCGAGCGGGAACTCCTTGCAGCGTACCGGGGAGCTGTGGTCGCGGCATTGGTCGACGTTGAGAAGGCGCTTAGCGCCTTACAGCACCTGGACGCTGTGCGTGAATTCGAAAACGGGAGCGTGGCTGAGAGTGAACGCGCCTTTGAGGCAGCGCGGCTACGCTACCAGAGGGGCGCGGGGGATTTTCTAACGCTGCTTCAGTCGCAACGAAGCGTATTTGCAGCGCGCGATCAATTCACCCAGTACAAGCTGGCGCGTCTGCAGGGCCTGATCGCCCTGTGCAAGGCGCTGGGCGGCGGATGGAGCACAGGGGCTGCGCCGCCGGCCTCACCGGCACCCGGCCGTTCGAGCGCGAATGCGGCGAGCTCGTAGTCGTTGGAAGGCGCACCGATGTATGTGATCCAGGTTTTGCGGTCTGCGGCTGGAAAAGGCTCGCCGGGGCCGTCCGTCCCGGGACCCTGGGTCGCGGCCTTGTGCGCGGCTCTGCTGTCGATCGCAGCCTGTCGGCAGGCCCCATCCGCTGCGCAAGCCCCGGCACAGGGTGCGAAAGACAACGCGGCGGCCGAACCGGGCGTGACGCTGAAGCCAGATGAGATCGACAAGATGGGCATCAGGATCACGCCTGTAGTGGCCACGCAGCAGGCGCCCGAGAGTACCGGGTTTGCGTTGGTGCTGACACGTGAAGCCATCGCACAGTCGATCGCCGATCTGAACACCGCAGCCGCGGTCGAGCGCCAGAGTCGCGCCGCACTGGCGCGCGCACGGAGCCTCGCCGGCACACCCGGCGCGCCGTCCGTCGAGGCGCAGGAAGCGGCCGAGCGTCAGGCGGCCGTCGATCAGGCGGCGCTGGTGCTGGCTGAGCGGCGCTTGTCGGCGACCTATGGTCGAAATGCGCCGTGGAAAGGCAACTACAGTAGTCCTGAGTTGGCCGCGCTCGCGAGCGGCGAGAGCAAGCTCACACGCGTGACTTTCCCTCTCGGTGCCCTCGGCTCGGCAGTTCCTGCAAAGCTGCGCCTGGCGCATCTCGGGGAATCGCAGAGCGGCAGCTTTGGATCGGACTCGGTGTGGAGCGCCCCCGCGGATGCCAGCGTTCCAGGGAAGAGCTTCTTTGCGCTCGTGAAGGGCAGCGATGCCAGCGAGGGGGAACGGTTATTGGCGCGGGCACCCCTCGGCGCAGCCGCAGCCGGTGTCGTCATCCCTTTCGCTGCGGTGCTGATCAGCGGCGACAAATACTGGTGTTACATCGAGGAGAAACCGGGCGTGTTCGCGCGTACTGAAATCGACGCCGGCATGCCCACGGACGAGGGCTATTTCGTCAGGGACGGCATTGCAGCCGGCGCCAGGGTCGTCACGACGTCGGCGGGACAACTGTTGGCGCGTGAACTCGGCGCTTCGGCGGCGGACCAGCCATGATGCGCGCATTGGTCGCACTTTGCGTGCGGCACCATGGGTCGGTGACCGCGCTGACGCTGCTCGCGCTCCTGCTGGGGGCATGGGGCGCGCTGCATTCGGCGCTGGACGTATTTCCGGAATTTGTCCCCTCCCAGGTCGACATACAGACCGAGGCCCACGGCTTCGCACCGCAACAGGTCGAGGAACTGGTCACCAGGCCGATCGAGAATGCCGTAAGTGGCGCGGCGGGGCTCGCGACCCTGCGTTCCGAATCCATCCCTGGGTTGTCGGTCGTGACCATCACGTTTTCCAGCGGTGTCGATGTGCACGTGGCGCGCCAGGGTATATCCGAGCGGCTGTCGGAACTCGGCAGCGCGCTGCCCACCGGCGTCGGCGCGCCAAAACTGTCGCCCTTGGTGTCCAGCACCATGGATCTGCTCAAGATCGGCCTGCTGTCCGACAAAGTCGACGCCTATACGCTGCGCGACACCGCGGACTGGGTGATCAAGCCCCGGCTGCTCGCCGTGCCGGGAGTCGCGCACGTCATCGTTTTCGGCGGCGATCTGCGGCAGATTCAAATTCTTCCGGACATGCGCAGGCTCGCGAGCTACAACGTCACCATTGCCGAGCTGGCCGATGCGGCGCGCACGGCGCTGCCGTTGCGGGGCGCCGGCTTCATTGATCTCGCCTCCCAACGCGTTCTGATCAAATCCCCGACTCCCGCGCCCGACGTTGCGGCCCTCGGCGCGGCCGTCATCACGGTGCGCAACAACACGCCGATATTGCTGCGCGATCTCGCCGAGGTGAAGGTGGCGCCGGCGCTTCGCTTCGGCGACGCGCTGATCATGGGCAAGCCCGGGGTGCTGATTTCTCTCGCAAGCCAATACGGTGCCAATACGCTGACGACCAGTCTGGCGGTCGAGCGCTCGCTCGCGGCTCTCAAACCGGCCCTCGCGGCGCAAGGCATTACGCTGTATCCGGAGCTGCACCGACCCGCGAATTTCATCGAACGCGCACTCGGGAACTTGCAGACGTCCCTGACTCTGGCTGCCGTCCTGATCCTTGCCGTGCTGTACCTCTTTTTACGCGACACGCGCGCAGCGTTCATTGCCTTCACCGCCATACCGCTGTCACTGCTCGCCGCGGTCGCTGTGCTCAATCGCATGGGTCTCACCCTCAACACCATGACCCTGGGCGGCTTCGCCGTGGCGCTCGGCGTGCTGGTGGACGATGCGATCATCGGCATCGAGAACATATTGCGGCGGCTGCGCGAGAACGTCCGGCTCGAGGCGCCGAGGCCGCGGCTTGAGATCATCCGCGAAGCCTCCCTCGAGGTTCGGGGGCCGGTGATCTACGCCACCGCAGTCGTCGTCGTCGTTTTTCTTCCGGAATTGTTCACTTCCAGCGTGCAAGGCCGCTTCGTGGGTCCGCTCGCGTTGGCGTTCATCATCGCGGTGGTCGCATCACTCCTGGTGGCGATGACCTCGACACCGGCGCTGTGCGCCCTGTTTCTCCGTCATCACGGCGAACGAACTGAGGCCGGCTGGCTGCAGCGCCTGAAGGGCGTACAGCGCTGGTCAGTGCATCACGTCGGCAGACATTTGCAGGTTGCGATGCTGGCGCTGATAGGGCTCGTGATTGCTGCAGGAGCTGCGCTGCCGTTCCTGGGGGGCACCTTCATGCCGGACTTTCGCGAGGGGCACTTTGTGATGCAGGTATCGAGCTCCGTCACGGGTACCTCGCTGGATGAAATGCTGGCGCTCGGCAGAAGGGTCAGTGCCGAGGTACTGGCGCTGCCATACGTCAAGAGCATCGAGCAGCAAGTCGGACGAGCCGAGCTGAGCGAGGACACCTGGGGCCCGCACCGCAGCGAGTTCCACGTCGAGCTGAGGCCCGACGCCAGGGTCGATCAGAGCGCCGCCCAGGAAGAGCTGCGCGGCATTCTCGAGCGCTATCCAGGCATACAGAGCGAGGTGGTCACGTTTCTCGGGGACCGCATCAGCGAGAGCCTGAGTGGCGAGACGGCGCAAGTCGCGATCAAGGTATTCGGGGATGACCTGGATGTTCTGGATGCGACTGGCGCCAGGGTGGCAGCTGCTCTTGCCAGGGTTACGGGCATAGTGGATCTGCAATTCAAGCGGCAGAGCGGCACGCCGGCGATTGCGATCCAGCTCGTACCGCAGGCACTCGCCGCCACCGGGCTCAAGGTGCAGGACGTGCTCGACACTGTGGAAACCGCTTACGCGGGGGCGAGTGTCGGGCAGACCTTCCACGGCACCCGGACCGCCGAAGTCGCGGTGCTGCTGCCTGAAATCTGGCGGCATCAGCCGGCGCAACTTGCCCGCCTCCTGATCGCAAGTCCCCTCGGCCCTGTACCGCTGTCGCAGGTCGCCCGGGTCAATGTGACGCAGGATCGCTACAGCATCGAACATGACGGTGGGCAGCGCCGGGTAAGCGTGACGTTCAACGTCCGCGGCGGATCGCTCCAGGCAGTGGTACAGGAGGCGCAGCGAACTATAGCCGCAGCCGTTGCGCTTCCGGCCGGGGTGTACCTCGAGTACACCGGCGCCGCTGCCGCGGAACAACAGACGCGCAACGAACTGATACTCTACTCCACGTTCGCCATGGCTCTGATTCTGGTAATCCTGTTCATTTCGTTTCATTGGCGGATCAACAGCTGGCTGGTGTTGGCGAATCTGCCGTTCAGCCTGATCGGCAGCGTCTTCGCGATCGCCACTACCGGAGTGGGGATTTCGCTCGGAACCGTGGTGGGACTGGTAACGGTGTTCGGGGTCAGCGCCCGTAACGCGATCCTGCAGCTCGCGCACTATGAGCATCTGGTCGAGGTCGAGGGAGCGGTGTGGAATGCCGAACTGGTGATGCGCGGCGCGAACGAACGGCTGATCCCCATCCTGATGACCGCCGCCGTTACCGCGCTCGGACTCGCGCCGCTCGCCTTTGGCCTGCACCGCCCTGGTCAGGAGATCGAGGGACCCATGGCGGTGACGGTGCTCGGCGGTCTGCTGTCGTCGACGCTGCTGAATCTGCTGGTGCTGCCGGCACTGGCTCAGCGTTATGTACGTGTGTCGGCGGCCGGCTGATCCCGGATCAGCGCGCTCGAGATCACCTTGACGTGGCTGGTGTCAGCGCATCAGGGCTGGGGTTCGGCGCCCGCGGTGCGGGTGTCTGCGCCGGTATCTCGAACACTACGCGCAGCCCGCGCCCGTCGCTGCCGGTTTCAGCCCGAATCCTTCCCTTGTGCAGGTCGATGATACCCCGGCAAATGGCGAGCCCGAGGCCGGTGCCCTCAAGTTTCGGCTGCGCGGCGGACTTCAGTCGCACGAAACGGTCGAAGATGTGCTCGCGCTCGGCGCTCGGCACGCCGCATCCTTCATCCTCGATCTCGACGCGCCACTGATCGCCGCTCAAGACCGATCGCAGCCGGATGTGGCCACCGGCGGGCGAGGCGTTTATGGCGTTGCTGATGAGGTTCAGGAGCACGCGGCGCACCCAGCGCGGTTCGCAGAGCGCGCGACCGCCGCCCTCGTGGGTGTAGGAGAAATGCACCCCATGGTGCTCGGCCAGCACCTGCGCATCGACGTTGAAATTGGCAAGCACGGCGGCCGGATCATGCGGCGACAGCTCGAGTGTGATGCTGCGCGACTCGGCGCGCGACAGGAACAGCAGCTCGTCGATCGTTGCGTTGACCCGCGCCAGCTCCTCGAGCAGCGTCTGTACTCCCTCTTCATTCTCGTGACTGAGGGTGCTGGCTGCGAGCAGCTTTTCGGCGTGCAGCCTGACGAGGGACAGCGGCGTTTTGAGCTCGTGTGAGGCGTCGGCCGCGAAGCGGCGCACGTTTTTGAAGGAGGCTTCGAGCCGATCGAACATCGCATTCAGAAGCCGTGCCAGGTCGGAAATCTCGTCCTTGACGGTGGCTACCGCGATGCGCTCGCTCAGGTTCTCGGAGCCGATGCGGTTCGCGGTCGCGCGTATCAGGCGCACCGGGCGCAGCGCGAGACGGCTCAAGCCAAGGCCGATGGCGATGCTCATCGCCAGCATCAGCACGAGTAGCGCGGCACAGACCTCCGCATAACCCTCCATGACGCCCTCGACCTGCGCCGCGGGTGTGGCAATGACCACATCGTAGGGGGCCATTATGAATTCGCCGACGCGCAACGGACCCGCGTCCCAGTCGACGTCGTAGCGGTGCGCGCCCTTGATATCGGGTATTGAGCGGCCCCTGAGATTGCTCGAGTAGAAGATCGTCCCGGTGTTGCGGCTGTGGATATCGATATAGAAGAGGACCGAGGCGTACTCGGTAGTCTCACGAATGCGCTGGTCGATCACGGCGAAGCTGAGCGAGCTGTAGTCCGCGCCGAGGTGTGCCTTGATCTGCTCGAACTCGGACTGATTCAGCAGATCGAGCCCGTGTACGAGGTAGCCACGCAACAGGTAATAACCGACTATGAACAGACAGGCCAGCGTCGCAGTGCTGGCGGCGGCGTACCACAAAGCAAGTCTTGCGCCGATCGATTTCATTGCAGCTTGTAGCCGATCCCGCGCACGGTCTTGAACAGCGGCTTGTCGCCTTCGGTTTCCAGTCGCGATCGCAGCTTGCTCATGTAAACGTCGAGCAGATTAGCGTCGACGTCGTACGGTGATGACCAGACCTTTTCGCAGATCAGGGTACGCGGCAGGACACGGCCGGGGTTCTGCATGAAGATCTCGAGTAGCGCGAACTCGCGATTGGTCAGATCCATGGGCTGACCGTTGAAATGCAGGGTGCGTCCTACCAGATCCAGGCGCATACCGCGGTGTTCGAGCACTGTGTCCTTGACGCTCGCTTGCCGGCGCAGCAGCGAGCGCAGCCGCGCCAGCAGTTCCGGCAGACTGAAGGGCTTGGGCAGATAATCATCCGCGCCAAAGTCCAGGCCCTTGATGCGATCCTGGACCGCGTCGCGCGCACTCAGGATGATGACCGGCTCATTGAAGCCGCTGCGGCGCCATTGGCGCAGCAGTTCGAGCCCGTCGCCGTCCGGTAGACCCAGATCGAGCACGATGGCGTCAAAACTTGTCTCGCACAGTGCGTCGCGTGCCGCGGCACAGGTGGCGGCGATGCTGGCCCCATAACCGGCTTCCGACAATCCCTGCTTGAGTAGCAGTGCGAGTTTGCGCTGGTCTTCGACGATGAGGACTTTCATGTTGGCTTCAGGTTGCGACGGCAGACTGCTGCTTGGGTTGAGCAACGGGGTCCTGTCATTGCGACACCATCAGCTGCTGTGGGCGGCTCTCATCGCGGTCGGCGCGTTGCCGGTCAGGGACGCGCGATCTGGCGCGCCGTCGGCGCCGAGCAGCTACCGCATGATTACGCAATATCCGATCGGCGGCAACGATACGGGTTATGACTACCTGCGGCTCGACGCAGCCACGCGCCGGGTGTTCGTCGCGCACGCGAACCGGGTCGAGGTTCTGAACATCGACACCGGGCAAAAGCTCGGCGAAATCACCGGGATGCACGGCGTGCACGGCATCGAGCTCATTCCCGAGCTCGGCAAGGGCTATACCAGCAACGGCCTGGACCGGACGGTGACAGTATTCGAGCCCAGGACGCTGCAGTTCCGCAAGCTCATCCGCTATACGGGCGTGAAGCCGGACGCGATCCAGTATGACCCGGACAGCCGCCGGTTGTTCGTGGTCAACGGCGGCGCGAGTGGTGATGTGACCATCATCGATCCCAGCAACGATGCGATCGTCGACACGCTGGATCTTGGCGGCTCCAAGCTGGAACAGATCGCCTTCGACGGTCGCGGCCGCGCGTTTGTGAACGACGAGGGCAAAAGTGTCATTCACGTTTTTGACACCCACGGGCTGAAGGCTGTGGCGAAGTGGTCATTGGGTGCCTGCGAAGAGCCGACCGGCATGGCAATCGATCGGGTGCATCACCGTGTGTTCGCCGCTTGCGGCAACGAGAAGCTCGCGGTACTGGACTCCGACGACGGCCACGTGGTTGCAACGCCGGCGATCGGCCGCGACCCGGACGGGGCGGTGTTCGATGCGAAGACGCAGCGGATCTTCACTTCGAACAGGGAAGGCACGCTCAGTGTGCTCCGGGAGGTTTCGCCCGATCGCTACCAGACCCTGCAGACACTGACGACTCAACCCGGCGCTCGCACCCTGGCAATGGACGAGAATACCGGCCGAATCTACCTGCCGACCGCGCGTACCGGGGCTGCTCCGGCCGGTGGGGGCGCCGCTCCGATCCTGCCGCAGACTTTCACGCTCCTCGTGGTGGGTCCGTAGCGCCGCACGCTGCAGGAAATTAAGGCTGGCTTCAGAGTAATGGGTTAAAACTTCGTCGCAAGATAGGAGGAGCGATGGGGCGTTGGTGGTTCGCTTGCTGCCTGTGGCTTGGGTCGTCGCTGTGCCTGGGCGCCCCGGTTCCACCCGGGACTTACGCCGGCAAACTTCTCGAGGAGGTGAGGCGTGCGAACCCACAAGTGCTCGGTGCAGCGATCAGCGCCACCGCTCCGAAGGCGGCGGCAGCCGTGGTGGTCGCCGCGACCGAGCCGGCGACAGTCGGAGCTCCGGCCGATCCCGCAGATCTTGCCGCGAGCAGGAATGGCGCTACCACGGCCGTGCCGAACGCGGCCGGCGACCGCCTCGAGGTTCGGCTGCCGCTGCGCGACGTCTCGGGCGATACGGTCGGCGCGCTGCGGCTCAGTTACACATACCGGGCGGGCGCCGATCGCACCGCACTTGAGCGCAACGCCGAGGGAATTCGCGACCATCTGCACCGCCGTATCTCGCACGCCGGTAATCTGTTCGACCCGTATCCATACGAACCCGGCGCGCCCAGCAATACCTACGCACAGCAGCTGGTCGATGAATTCATCGACCGCTACCCGGACATCGAGGTCCTTGCCATCCACGTCACCCCGCCCGACAGTGACTACAACATCATCGCGGGCTCGAACATCGGGCGCCTCGGCAAGAAAGCCGATAACGATGACATGCGCTGCGTCTTCACCGGCAAACCGAATCTGGAGGTCAACTCCACCGGCAAGCGTTTTGAAAGCGAACTGCAGCTGCACGATCGTGCCGGCAACGTGATCGGCGCGGTGGGCATTGTCGTCGCCTACAAGAACGGCGACGACAAGCGGGCGTTGCACGCCCGGGCCGAGAAGGTCGCGGCGGAGCTGGAGAAGAGGATTCCGGACTCGGCCAGCTTGTTTGGTCCGGCCAAAACCGTGGCAGCGAACCCGGTTGGCGCCATCGCGATGGCTCGCAGCACGGGCGCAGCGTCGCCGGCGGCAAGCGGCGCGAGCTCGGATTCGGTTCTGGTGTTGCAGGGGCGCACCGAGCTGCCCGGGTACAGCGGGGACTTCGATCACTTCGCCGTCGATCTTCAGGGTAACCGGCTGTTTCTCGCGGCCGAGGATCACGGCACCCTCGAAGTGTTCGATCTGCACACCGGTAAGCATCTTCGCAGCGTCAAGGGTTTCGAGACCCCCCACAGCATCTTCCCAATCCCGCAGACGCATCGGTTGCTGATTACCGATGGCAGCGAGAGCATCAAGCTTCTCGATGCCGGGACACTCGCCTCTGTCGGCACCATCAAGCTGCACCCGGGGGCGGATTCAATCGGTTTCGACAGCAGCACGGGTCATTTGTACGTAGTCACGGGCGGCAAGGACGTGAAGTTGAAGGAATCATGGCTCGAAGAGATCGATCCGGTGACCACGCACAAGCTCGGCGAAGTGCACCTGGACGCCGATCACGTCGAGGCCATGGCCGTTGAGCAGCACGGACCGCATCTATACATCAACGTCACCGACAAGAACTATCTGGCTGTGATAGATAAGGCCGCTCGCAGGATCGTGGCGCGATGGCCGATCGATGGCGCCGCACAGAACGCGCTGGCGCAGCTCGATGAGGCCACACACCGGCTTTTTATCGTGGCGCGCGATCCCGCCAGGTTCATCGTGCTCAACTCGGACACCGGGGCGCACATTGCCAGTCTGGCCGCACCGAAGCGCGTCGACGCGGAAATCTTCGACGTCGCGAATCGGCGGGTGTACGCGCCGGGCGGCGAGGGATACATCGGGGTCTACGCGGAGGTCGACGCCGGTCACTTCGCCGAGCTCGCGCGGGTGCCGAGCTCGGTGGGCGCGAAGACCGCGATTTTGGTCCCCGAGCTGCATCGCCTGTACGTCGCGGTGTCCCCCGGGGAGGGCAAGACCGGCGGGGGAATCATCTGGTTCGACGTCAAGGCGGTGCCGGCGTCGTAGCGAGAGATACAACGGCGGACACCGAGGGGGAAATCGCGCTATGCAGCAGATAAAGCGGATTGCAGTAGCCGTTACGGCGGCCTGCTCGATGGCCGCGATGAGCGGCACTTCCCGTGCGCAAGCCGCGGGGACCGAGAGCGAGGCAGAGGCGGAAAAGGAGCCACTCGCAACGGTCACGGTGACCGGATCGCTGCTGCCCACCGCGCCCGATGCGGTGGCTGTCCCGATCATTGCGCTCGACGCCAGGCAGCTGGAACAGAATGGAGTCACCACCAACGCCCTGGAAATGCTGCGTAAAGCCATTCCTTCTTTCGCGGGCCGCAGCAACGCAGGCACCAGCAACGCAAACAATGACAATCAGCGAACGGCGGGTGGCTCTCAGCTGCAGTTGCGCAACTTGCCAACCTTGATCCTGGTCAACGGTCGCCGCGTGGCCAACAGCGGCGTCGGCGGTATCAACGGCAAGAATTTCGTGGATGTGAATCAGATCCCCGCCGCGGCCATCGACCACATTGAAGTTCTGACCGATGGCGCCTCCTCGATTTACGGCTCGGATGCCATTGGTGGCGTCGTCAATTTCATCCTGAAATCCGGCTACCAGGGCATCAACGCGGGGGGACGTTATGCTTCGGCCTCCGGGGACTACCGGGAAAAATCGGCGTATCTCACGGGCGGGACCCGAGTCGGTGGGGTCAGCATCACGGCTACGGGGTCATACTCGCATACCAGCCCGCTGTACCAGGACGCGCGCGCCTTCACGAGTCCGCTGTACGGCAAGACCTCGGCTATCCCCGGAGTTGTTGCTGCGGGCGGCAATAGTCCTGGGGCAATTCTGGCTCCCGGAATCGACTCCCCGAGCCAGAACAATCCGACTGGCACGGCCGCGACCGCGACCTCCGTCAACCAGCTGATTGCCAACGGGACCTATCTGCCAACGACGCCAGGCGCCGTCGCCGGCTCTTTTGATGTGTCGCCCTATCAGACGCTGCTGCTGGAGCAGGAGCTCGAATCCTTCCTCGCCAGCGTGAAATCCAAAGTGTTCGACGGCCGAGTTGAGCTCTTCGGCGATCTGATCCTTTCCGAAAGCCGCAGCTTCACTCAGTGGCTGCCTGTTCCCGCGACGGGTCTGACAGTGCATCCCAATGCCCCATACAACCCGTTGACCACGGACTTCAGCGGCGTGACATTCGATGATCTTGCGTTGCCCAAGCAGTTCTTCAACAACACCAAGGCGATCCGTGCGACTGTCGGCGCGCGCGGCGGCCTTGGCAGGGACTGGACCTGGGAGACTGGGTTCGTATTCAGCCAGAGTGACCTCGCCCAGAGGCAGGCACATCTGCTCTACAAGCCCGACATTGCGCGGGCGATCGCCGGCGGTTTCGATGCCAACGGCAACCCTGTCGTGGGGGGTGCCTACAGTCAGTTATTGGGGGACCACTCGTTGACGGGCCCGCTGATCACCCAACCTGCCCTGAATCCGTTTGCCCGGGGCCCTGCACTGAATCCGGCATCGCTGGCGAATCTGTACGGCACGGAGTTCATCAACGCGAGGAGTGCACTGACATCCGTGGACTTGCAGCTTGTCGGTAGTGTGTTCGAGCTGCCGGCCGGCAAAGTCGGTCTGGCCGTAGGGGCAAGTGTGCGCCGCGAGACTCTGTCAGGTCGCGCCGATAACAACGGCCGGGTGACCGATCCGGTGACGGGTCTCGTCACAGGGAATGATCAGCAATGGTTGGGCGGAACCTACGCGGACCCCTTCGACTACCATCGCAACATCAGTGGAGTGTTTGCCGAGACCCGAATTCCGCTCACGAGCCCATCCTGGAATGTGCCCGCGCTTCGCGCGTTCGATCTCACGGCAGCCGTACGTGGCGAGAAATACAGCGACGCCGGGCGCTCCACCGTTCCCAAGGTAGGGTTCCGTTGGCAGCCCTTCGACCGTACGTTCTCGATCCGTGGCAACTACGCGAAGTCCTTCAGTGCGCCCACTCTATATGCCGAGTACGGACCGACCGACACCCGCCAGGTCGGTCCGGGGGTCATTCAGGGTGTATTTGGAGCGAACTACACCGGGATGCCTTTCAACGGCGAAGACGGCAACAACCCCAATCTGCAGCCGGCGACCTCGCAGTCGCGCTCCATCGGTATTGTCTTCCAGCCGAATTTCATCAAAGGCCTGAATATCACCGTGGACTATTCCGCCATCACTCTGGACGGCTTTGCCGGCGGTATCGGCTTCAATAACATTCTCGGCAGCATCAACCTGCTGGGCTCCGCGTCACCGTATTTCAGCAATCTGGGCGTCGATAACTTCGTCGGCCAACCCGGTGCCAGTCAGCCGTTCGTGAGTCCAGGTCAACTGCAGGCGTTCCTCACCAACCCGGGGACACTCAAAGGCGACCCGGCGCAGGCCAATCGGCTCTATGTCGTGGACCAGTTCCGCAACCTGGCGCACCTGATCGAGCATTCCTACACGATCGATGCCTCCTATGTGATTCCGACGGAGCGGATGGGCGAGTTTACGATCACGACCGCGGGTGCCATCTTCTCGGACTTCAACTTTCAGGATGCGCCGGGCCATGCGTACATACAGTATGCAGGCACAACCAACAATGCCGGCGCCAGCGGTGGATTTGGCGGCACTCTGCCCAAGTACCGTTTCTTCACGAGCTTCAACTGGGTATTCCACCAGGTCGACCTCACACTCAGCAACACTTACGCATCGGCGACCGATGATACGGGCCTCAACGGCACTTCCACGCCGCCGATCCCGGTAGCCTCATACACTGCCTGGGATGTGCGTGCGGCATACGATTGGCAGGCCCCGCGCTTCCAGGACAGCAAGGTCACCTTGGCCGTCGGCGCCAACAACTTTACCAATCGCATGCCACCGCTCGCCCGCAGGGCATTTCTCGACAACAACGCGGATGTCTCGACGTTCTCGCCGATCGGCCGGTTGGTCTACGCAACGGTGTCAGTAACGTTTTAGACGCACTACCGCAGTGACCCGTGCCTCGCCCGGGGGAATGCAAGATGCTGTCGCCGGCTGAACGTCGACAAAAAATCAGGACCGTGTTCCGCGTGGCCAGCGGCAACTTCCTGGAAATGTACGACTTCATGATTTTCGGCTATTTCAGCGCGGCGATCGGCCGTGCCTATTTTCCCGCGCACAGCGCCTTTGCATCGTTGATGTTTTCCCTGGCGACATTCGCGGTTGGTTTCCTCATCAGACCCCTGGGAGCCATATTTCTCGGCGCCTATATCGACCACATCGGCCGGCGCCGGGGGCTGCTGGTGACTCTGGGTCTGATGTCGGTCGGCACGCTGACGATCGCGCTGGTGCCGGGATACGAAACGATCGGATTGTTCGCGCCCATCCTGGTGGTCCTGGGCCGCTTGTGCCAGGGCTTCTCGGCCGGGGTCGAGCTCGGCGGGGTGTCAGTGTACCTTGCCGAAATCGCCACGCCCGGACACAAGGGCTTTTATGTGTCCTGGCAGTCGGGTAGCCAGCAAGTCGCCGTCGTCTTCGCCGGCGTCCTCGGTTACACCTTGTCGAATCTGCTGGCTCCCGAGGCGTTGGTTGCATGGGGGTGGCGCATCCCGCTTCTCATCGGCTGCTTGATTATCCCGTTCATCTTCTTGATCCGGCGAACCCTCGAGGAAACCCCGGAATTCGCGGCGCGCAAGCATCATCCGACGCCGTCCGAAGTGTATGCGGGCATGCTGGGGCACGCGCGGCTCATCGTGACGGGCGTGGCGATGGTGCTGATGACCACCGTTTCGTTCTACACCATCACGGCGTACACCCCGACGTTCGGCAAAGAAATTCTCCGACTCACGCACAGCGATGCGCTCCTGGTCACCCTGTGCGTGGGGTTGTCGAATCTGTTCTGGCTGCCCATCATGGGGGCGGTGTCGGATCGGATCGGGCGTCGCCCGGTGCTGATCGCCTTCGCGGCCACGGCGGTGCTCACCGCCTATCCGGCGATGGCGTGGCTGGCGGTGGCGCCCAGCTTCAGCAAGCTGCTCATCGTCGAGCTTTGGTTCTCCTTCATGTACGCCGGCTACAACGGCGCGATGGTCGTCTATCTCACCGAGATAGTGCCGGTTGCCGTGCGCACGGCGGGATTTTCGCTGGCCTACAGCCTCGCGACCACCATTGGTGGCTCGACGCCCGTCATAGTCACGGCGCTGATCCACGCAACCGGCAACCGCGCGATGCCGGGCGCTTGGTTGTCGGTCGCGGCCGCCGTGGCGTTGGTGGCGACGCTGATCAGCGGCTATCAGATGCGATCCGAAACACGCATAGCGCTGCATCAGCCAGCAGATTCAGCCTGATTGGCGTTGCGCGCCGCGGCTCCGGCGGCGACTTGCATATGCGAGCGCGAGAGCGCAAGCGAGCAGCGTGAGTGAATCCACAGAACCGCCGCCACCTCCACCGCCGCTGGTCCTGAGTCCTGGGGGCGGGGCCGGCGGCCCGGCATTGCTCGGCGCCGTGATGGTCACTTGCGCCGCGCCAGAGCGAGTCGGGTCCGCGGCCGACACCGCGCTCACCGTTACCGTCGCGGGGGACGGCACCATGGATGGCGCCGAATAAACGCCCGACGTCGAGATCACGCCGACCGTGGCGTTTCCGCCGGTGACACCGTTGACCTGCCAGGTCACCGTCGCGTTGGTACTGTTGGTCACAGTGGCGGTGAAATCCTGCGTGGCCCCGGTCTGGAGACTTGCCGTGGCCGGTGCGACCGACACGCCAACGGGAGCAGGAGGTGGCGCCGCGGTCGTGATGGTCACCTGCGCTGAGCCCGATTGAGCCGGGTCGGCCACCGATACCGCCGTCACAGTGACTGTTGCCGGCGACGGCACCGCCGACGGCGCCGTATAGACCCCGGAGGTCGAGATCATGCCCACGGCGCTGTTTCCGCCGACTACACCGTTGACCTGCCAAGTCACTGTCATATTCGTTGTGTTGGCGACGGTGGCCGTAAAAGCCTGAGTGCCGCCGGTCTGGACGTTCGCCGTGGCAGGCATGACTGCCACGCTGACCGGAGGAGGAGCCGCGGCCCTGATGGTCACTTGCGCGGAACCGGAACGGGTCGGGTCTGCCGCCGACGCCGCCGTGACCGTCACGGTCGCGGGCGAAGGCACGGTCGCCGGTGCCGTGTAGATGCCAGCGGCGGAAATCGTGCCCACCGTCGTGTTTCCACCGGCCACGCCATTGACCTGCCAGGTCACGGCCGTGTTGGTCGTGTTGGTAACCGTAGCGATAAACGCCTGAGACCCTCCAGTCTGGACGGTGGTGGTAGCGGGAGCCACGGTTACGGTGACTGGGGGAGGGGGAGCGGTAATAGTCACTTGCGCCGAGCCGGAGCGAGTCGGGTCGGCAACAGAAACAGCTCCAACCGTCACCGTCGCGGGTGATGGCACGGTCGAGGGCGCCGTGTAGAGCCCGGACGCAGATATCGTCCCCACCGTGCTATTTCCACCGGGCACGCCGTTGACCTGCCAGGTCACCGCTGTATTCGTCGTGTTGGTGACAGTAGCCGTGAAGGTCTGAGTGGCTCCGGTCTGGACGCTCGCGGTTGCCGGGGCCACGGAGACCGCGATACTGGGGGTCCCGGCAGGACAGGTTCCATTGTTGGCGGAGGCCGGCGCGGCGGTCGTTGCGGCGGTAGAGCTGACGACCACGTCGGCTGAGTCCTGGCGCCCGGCATCGTCCGTTACGGTGAGGCGAACCGTGTAAGAGCCGGTGGCAGGTGCAATCACGGTCGCCGTGGCCGTGTTGGCGTTCAGTATGGGGTTCGTGGGATTGGTGACGTCTGTCCACGCGTAGGTAGTGACCGCATGACCGCAAGCGGCCGCGCTGCCTGTCCCCGCCAACGAAACGTTCTGCCCCGCAGACACCGTGGCGGGCACCATCACCGCAGCGATCGGTCGCAGGGCCGCCATCACGGCGCCGGGTGCGTTCGCCATGCCGGCGCCGCACGTCTGCGTCGTGCAGTTGCACTCGTTCTGCAGGTCGTTGGCGCTTGCAGGCACGTGACAGTGGAGGATGGTGGGATCAGAGGAGACTGGGAAGGCCTTCGCGCCCTCCTTCAGACGGGCTATCAGTTGCGGCGCACGCAGGTTGCTGTTGACGCCCGTCATGAGCGCTGCGATGCCGGAGACCATGGGCGCGGAGAAGCTCGTGCCCAGGTTGGGGTTGAGCTGGTCCGTGTAGCCGTTCGTGCCCGGAGTGGTCGCGCCGTTATTTACCGTCGTGTCGATGGAGTAGAGACACGCTCCGGTCGAATTGACGCAATTGCCGCCGGGGGCGCTCACCGCGACCTCGGGACCCAGGCTGCTGAAGCCCACCTTCGTCCCGGTGTTCCGCAGCCCGGCAATTCCAGCCACACCGTTGCAGTTGCCAGGAGAGTCGACGGGTCCGCTGCCGTTGCCTGCGGACACCACGACCAGCACGCCCGTCGCAACGACTTCGTCGATGACGGTCTGCTGTGCGGCGGTGCAGGCGCTGGCAGCGCCGAGACTCATGTTGATGATCCGCGCAGGATGAGTATTGTTCGGGATACCGGTCACCTGCAGACCAGAGGCCCAACGCATCGCATCCAGAATGTCCGAGTCGAGGCCCCCGCATTTGCCCAACACTCGCACCGGCAGGATCATGCCTTGCCAGGTCACGCCGGCAATGCCCGCAGAGTTGTTGGTAATGGCGCCGAGTATGCCCGCGGTGCGTGTCCCATGCCAGGAGCTGTTGGACACGGTGCATCCCGAGAAAGTCGGAGTCATCGTGTCGGCCTGAGTGATCCAGTCGCCCGGATCGGAGGCGTCGGGGCCCCTGGTCCCACCGCCCGTGTTAGAAACGGCCGGATCTGAAATGAAATTGTAGCCGGGCAGCAGGCGGTTGCCGGCTGCGGCACCCAGATCGGGATGATCGTAGCGAATACCCGTATCGAGGTCGGCGATGACGATATCGCTGCGGCCCGTCGTGGTGTCCCATGCGGTTACGGCGTCAATCGCTGCCGGCTGAGCGTTCTGCTCATACCACTGATTCGCGTACAGAGGATCATTCGGGATCGCGTGAGGATAACGTCGCTCATCCGGCTCCGCGAACTCCACGGCGGTGTCTGCCGCAAGACGCGCGAGCGTGGAGGCGAGCGTCTCGCCGGGACCGGCCACGACGCGCAGGGCATGCAGGTTGGCCGAGATCTGCCGAGACTCCAGCAGCGTAAGGTTGACACGGGTCGCGAGAGTTTGCAGCGCGTTGGTGGCGGCCTGCGTCGTCGCGCGAGCAGATAACGCGCTGGAGCGGAACTTCACGAACACCCGGTGAGTGTTTCCCTGGGAGACCGCAGCGGCCGGTTGCTTGAGCACCGGGTTCGTTTCGGAAGCCGGCGCCGGAGAGTTCGCGGCAGAAATCGCCAAAGCGGCCAGCAGGCTGACCAGCGACGAACGTGTGGTGCGCACGGTGAGACCTCTTCGAGGCAGGCAAGCGCGGAACTCACAATAGCCCCGTTCCCAGGAGTTGTCCGCCTGTTGCCGGCGAGCGACGGCAGCGATTGTCGACACTCGCCAGGTCGCGCGAAGTGGCGCATCGGCAACCCTTGCCGCCGCGCGGTGTTGGTGTGAGTTCTTCGCGGCTGACCTTGCCTTACAAAATCGAGTCGGTGGGGCGTGCGCGGCGGTTAAGGCCAAGTCCGAGCGCGTCCGCGAGAGGCATCGCGCAGAACGCGCCACGCGGAACTCGGGCCGCCACGTCCACACTCTGCGCGCGATTGCGTCATTTCCTCTCGCTGCTGGTGACGAGCGAGTAGCTCGTGCTCCGCCCACCGCCGCGGTCCTTGTGCAGCGCGCCGCGCTCGACGAGCTCCAGGATGTCACGGTAGGCCGTGTCCTGCGATGACTTGGTGAGCTTGGCGTATTTTGATGTCGTGAGCTTTCCCTCGAAGCCGTCGAGTAGTCTGTTCAGCACCTTGACCTGGCGTGCGTTCAGCGACTGCTGCGCAAAGCGCTCCCAGAAGCGCGCCTTCTCCAGCACCGCGCTGAGTGTGTCGTGCGAGCCCTCGATCGCACGGTGCAGGCACGAAAGGAACCATTCCTGCCACGGCGTAACATCGAGCGCACCTCTCTGCGTGCGCTCGAGCGTCGTGTAATAGTCGTTCCGCTCGCGGCGGATTTGCGCTGACATACTGTAGAAGCGTTGGGTGCTTCGTTCGGAGCGTGCGAGCGCCGTGTCGGCGATCGCACGGGCGATGCGTCCGTTGCCGTCATCGAAAGGGTGGATGGTGACGAACCACAGATGCGCGAGCCCCGCGATGAGAAGCGGGTCGGTATTACCGGGCGCCTCGAACCAGTTCAGGAAGCGGTCCATATCTCCAGGGATGCGCGCGGCGCTCGGTGCTTCATAGTGCACCTTCTGCCGGCCGATTGGCCCCGAGACAACTTGCATCGGGCCGCTGCTATCGTCGCGCCAGTTGCCGACGGTGATTTTCCGAAGACCACTTCGGCCCGTGGGGAAGAGTGCCGCGTGCCAGCCGAACAACCGGTCGGCCGTCAGGGGCTGCGTGTAGTTGGTTGTTGCGTCGAGGATCATCTCGACGACGCCCTCGACATCGCGGTCGGCCGGCGCGAGGCCGCCGACATCCATGCCGAGCCGCCGTGCGATCGAGGATCTGACTTGGTCGCTGTCGAGTTTTTCGCCTTCGATCTCACTCGAGCGGACCACGTCTTCGGTCAGCGTGCTCAGCTGGGCCTCACGGCGCAGGTCGAAGCCGAGATCCTGCATCCTGCCAAGTAGACGGCCCTGCTCGCGCGAAACCGGCCCGAGCAGGGCGGCAAGGCGCCCGCTATCCCAGGTCAGGTCCGGCCAGTTCTCTCGCTGCCAGATGTACATTTAATATCCGCATTTTATGCGGATATTATGCTACTTAGTTCTCCGCATCGGCAAGTAAATCTCCGCATATCGTGCGGAGATTCGGCCGCCTATTCTCCGCAGGGCGCTTAATTATCAATGTAATCAGCTCACTGCAGGACGGCTCACGAGGCGACGTTGAGCACGCTCACCCAGCGCTACCCGAGCCGCGCGGCTGAGATCAACCGCCGCCGGCGCGAGCGCCGGCCCGAGGCGAGCCCGGCTGGAGGATCGAGGAGGCTCTCACTCGATCACTCTTGATAGTTTTAGAGGATGAACGACATGGCGAGATGCCCATTTGCAACTTGGAAGGAGATTACAGGTCCTTCTGGCGGATTCATTGACGGACCGTTCAGGATCGTTCATCACACGACGGAAGGCTCATCGGCTGATTCTGCGTTTGCCGCCTTCCTGGCGAACAAATCAGATCCGCACTTTACCGTAGACGCGACATCAATTTTCCAACACATTGACACCGACCAGTTTGCACGCTCATTGCGCCACATTCCCCCCGGGGAGGCGACAAACCGAAAGTCCGCCATCCAGATCGAAGTCGTTGGATTTGCTCACTTGCCAAAAGGGCCGGATGCGCTACGCAACGTGGCGAGGCTATGTCGCTGGATCGAGGCCACATACACCATACCTCGCCTCTGGCCGAGCGGATATCCAACGGTGGCAGTCAACGGCAAGGACCCGGGAGCCGAAAATCGAGACCCGGCAACGTGGGCAGCATCGGGTGGTCACTATGGACACTGTCACGTCCCAGAGAATACCCACTGGGATCCTGGATATACGTTGGACGAGGTAAATTTCCTACAAGCGGCGAGCTTCGATGCTGAGTTTCGCAAATACCTGCCAGGTCAAAGCAAATTGCTGGAGGGGATGCTGCCGGCTGCTGACCCGGGCATCCTCCGAGGAGCGATTTCAACCATGCCGGACCACGCGGTCGTCGCGAATGGTCTGTCTCCTTGAGTCCAGCCTCGACGCCTCGACGACGAAGTGACCGCCGCGCTGGGGAACCCGGCAGCCCGCAGACCCTCACCTTGGTTCCTGCGCTTCGTGCGCCCGCCTCATCCCGACTGTCCTCAGGCAGCCGCAATGCGCCCGCGCCCGGCTCGCTTGGCTTCATAGCAGGCTCGATCGGCGGCTGCCAGCCACGCCGACTCATCGGCAAATCTATCCGTCGCCACGGCTACCCCCACACAGGCGCCGATCTCATACGCGGCACCCTCCCAATCCGTTCTGAGCGGATTGAGCGACTGCAGGATCTGATTTGCCACGGTCTCAACTCGTTCCGGCGTGCACCTTTCTAGAATGATGGCAAATTCATCGCCCCCGATGCGCGCCACGATCTCCGAGCGGCGCACGATCGCTGTCAGCACGGCGCTCACTTGGCGCAACACCGCATCGCCTGCGGCATGACCCGCGGTATCGTTCACGGCTTTGAACCGATCAAGATCGATCGCTAACAGGGCTGCAGACACGCCGAGTAATCGTACACGTTGGAAGGCTTTTTTCGCGCGGCGTTGAAATTCGAGTCGATTCGCAAGTCCCGTCAGCGCATCGTGCCTCGCCTGGTGGCTCAGGTCCTGGTCGCGCTGGTAGGTTTCACTCGCATCCCGCAGAACGATGACCGTCCCCATCACGCGATCATCGGATGCGAAGACGGGCGACACGGAATCGGCGACGTAACAAACGCTCCCGTCCGGTCGGTGTAGAGTGCATGCCTCCCGCCGAATGACTTTCCCGGAGGCAATACATTGCCCGAGGATGTCGGCAGCGGGTTTGAGGGAAACGGGATCGGTTAAGGCGACAACATCCGTGAAGCGCCGTTTCGCCACGTCGGTGAGCGTCTGGCCAAGAATCTCTTCTGCGGCGGCATTGATATAGCTGATCCGTCGACCCGCATCGGTGGTTATGACGGCATCGGCAATGGCTGCCAAAGTAATCTTTAGCCGTTCCTGCTCCTCAGCCAGGGCACGCTCGGCTGCGCGCCGCGCTTCCACGCTTTCCACCTGCGCGATGCAGCGCAGTGGCCGGCCTTCCTCGTCACGCACGAGAGACACTGCCGCACGAGCCCAGATCCACGAGCCATCCTTGTGTAAGAAGCGCCGCTCCGCGTCGTACGACGTCGTCTCGCCCGAGCGCAGTTTCTCCAATTGACTCTGGATCTGCTCATGATCGTCGGGGTGTGCCAGCGCGCGAGCCGGCAATGACGCAAACTCATGATCGGTGTAGCCGAGCATTCGCTGTATCGCCGCATTGGTCTTTGTCCAGACCCCATTCAGATCCACAATCACCGTTCCGATCGGTGAATGCTCGAGGGATTCGCGGAACCGGCGCTCACTGAAGCGCAGCGCGCGCTGTCCCTTGCGCCGTTCGTCTGCGCCTAGCCCCACGGCGACCGGCGGCATGAGCGTCGAAATGAGCGCCCAAATGGGCAGCTCGGCGAACGGCGCGGCGTGTGAATAAGCCTCGAGTCCGATCGGCCGGACACCGAAGAGCCACAGTGCCATTAATGTCAGGCCACACAGCACGCTCAACACGGCCGTGCCGAATCCGCCGAGACTGAACGCGGTGAGCAAGAGCGGTACGGCCATCACGGCGAAGGGAAACCGGACATAGCGGACGGCGAGGCAGCAAACCGCAATGCACAGGAGCGAAAGGAGGATGTTTTGCGCGAGAAATCGCCTGCCAATCAGGCGCCGCACCGCCGGTGCGCTGTAAAGGATGATAGGCGGCCCGAACAGGCAGGCCCCGAGTGCATGGGAGAGCCACCAGTCCGCAATGGCGCGACCGGTCGGAGCGTCGAATGCCGCGTGTGCGATCAGGCCGCCCGGAACAGACATCAACGCGGGGACAGCCAGGCCGGATACCGCGGTCATGTGCACGGCCTGAGCGACCGTGATGTTTGGGATCGGGAAGCGAACCCACAGACGGTAGGTCCAGGTCATGAGAAACACTTCGGCCAAACGGACGCACGCCAGGGGTATTCCCACGGACAAGGAGTCACCCGCGCCCACGGTATTGACGATCGTCGCGCCGATGAAGACCGCAACACCCGTGGGCACGCAGCGCAGATTGCGGAAGCGGATCAGGCACGCCGCGGCGATGGCACTCGCCGGCCAAATAACCGCAACACCCCCGCTGGAGCGCGTCAGCACGACGGCGCAGAGCGCCGCCGAGAAATATGCGACGCCGACGGCGGCCTCCCCGATGAGCGCGTGGGAGAGCCAGCGCGACACGCGCAGCACGATATGCCGTTGCCCGGACAAGGATGTTTCCGTCTGACCAACCCGCGGTGAAAGCAATCGGGTGACTTCTCTACCCGGACCGAAAGGTCTTGGAGTTTAGCTAGTCCATTGATCTTGAAGGCGAGAACTGGGTCTCACATAACGCGCTCGAGCACCGATGCTGCATAGGCTTTAGGCTCGGCTTGTCGAGAGCCGTCCACGTTGGGACCGGGGCGCCGGATGTGCTCGACGCGCCGCCGGGGCGTTGCGGCAGTCGGGGCGTGTTCAGTGAAAGAGGCGCGCCGCGAGATCGTTCAAATCGCGTCGCCAGGTCTGCCACTCGTGCGCCGTTCCGGGCGACTCGAAGTACCTCAGGCGCACGCCGCTTTTCCGGAGCGCGTCCACGGCGCCGTCGATGTTCTCGTGCAGCTGCGCTTCGGCGGTTCCAGCGCCTATCCAGAAGAGCTTCACTCGCGCGTTGAACTTCGCGGGATCAGCGAAGGCGCCGTCGCAGGCGGTCTGGGTGTCGAAGGGGCCCACGAGGCTCGGGCCGAAGCGCCCGCCCGGGTCCATGGTGCGCATCATCGGCCCGCTGAGCGAGGCGATGTAGGCGAACTCATCGAGGTGATGAAGCGCGATGAAGAGCGTCTGCATGCCGCCCATCGAGAGTCCCGCCATTGCGCGGTGATCGCGGTCGGGGATCGTCCGGTAGGACTCGTCGATCGACGGAATGAGATCGTGGATGACGACGTCTTCGAACGCGTTGAATCCGAGCCGGAGGTTTTTGTTCGGGGTGTCCGCGGTCAGGGTGAAGGGCGGCATGCCGGGCTTCCTGGCGTAGCCGCGATCCATCACGATGATCATGGGACGGGCACGGCCGGCGGCGATGAGGTTGTCGAGGATCCACTGCGCGCGGCCCTGGCGCGTCCACCCGGTCTCGTCCTCGCCGTAGCCGTGCTGCAGGATGAGCACCGGATAGCGCTGCTTCGGATTGCTGTCGTAGCCGGGGGGCGTGTAGACAAGGGCGCGGCGCCACTCTCCGGTGGTCTTCGAGAAGTACCACTTCTCGCGTACCTCGCCGTGGGGAACGTTCTTCATGGCGTAGTAGTCGGCGCCAGGCTCCGGGATCTCGATGCCGCTCGTCTCCTTGCCGTAGCCGAAGTAGGTCAGGCTCGTCGGGTC
>WNFQ01000464.1_pt1 | contig 26777 bp, 25 predicted proteins | sample 5400171 | NCBI WGS metagenome assembly WNFQ01 (sample SAMN13153356, study PRJNA577476) | soil metagenome | isolation source: 20 cm soil under Madrone tree | place: USA:California | collected 2016-06-14
TCCGGCGGGCAGCGGCAACGGATTTCGATTGCCCGCGCGCTGGCGCTCAACCCCAAGCTGATCGTCGCCGATGAGCCCGTCTCGGCGCTCGACGTGTCGATCCAGGCGCAGGTGATCAACCTGATGATGGACCTGCAGCGTGAAAAGAAGCTCTCGTACCTGTTCATCGCGCATGGACTTGCGGTGGTCGAGCACATCAGCCACCGCGTCGCGGTGATGTATCTCGGCAAGATCGTCGAGTATGCTGATAAGAAGACGCTCTTCCTCAATCCGTTGCACCCCTACACCGAGGCCTTGCTCGCGGCAGTGCCGATTCCGAATCCCAAGCTCAGGCGGGCGAAGCGCCCGCTTGCCGGCGACGTGCCGAGTCCGATGAACCCGCCGGCAGGCTGCGCCTTCCACACCCGCTGCGGTTACGCGCGGGAGCGCTGCCGCCGCGAGACCCCGCCGTTGCGCGAGGTCGCACCGGGGCATTGGGTGTCCTGCCATTTTCGCTAGCGGCAGCGCGCCGACCCCTGCAGAAATTGCGTCTAACCCCTTTCAGAGTGCTAGGATCCGCCGATACGATCGACCTCCTGAGCACAGGAGCAGACATGAGTCGACGCGCGTTCATCACGCTGCTCGGCGGCGTCGCAGCGGAGTTTTGTCTCGCCTTGCCGTTCCGAGTGGAGGCGCAGGCATCGATGCCGGTGATCGGCTTTCTCGGGCCGGCCTCGGCGACTGGTTATGCGCCCCATCTCGAGGGCTTCCGCCAGGGACTCGGCGAGGCCGGTTTTGTCGAAGGCAGAACCGTCACGATCGAATATCGGTGGGCGGACAATCAGCTCGACCGATTGCCGAGCCTGGCGGGCGAACTGGTCGGCCGTCCCGTCGCCGTGCTCGTCACCGGCGGCGCCAGTGCCGCCGCGCTCGCAGCCAAGGCCGCGCCCGCAACCACTCCCGTCGTGTTCGCAATCGGTGCCGACCCTGTGAAGGTCGGCCTCGTCTCGAGCATGAACAGGCCCGGCGGCAATGTCACAGGCGTAAGCTTCCTCGCGAATGTGCTCGTGGCAAAACAGCTCGAGCTATTACGGGAACTTGTGCCGAGCGCGATGGTGATTGGCGCACTCGTCAATCCAAACAATCCCAATTCACCCTCCGATACGAGTGAGGTTGAGAAGGCAGCGCAGTCGCTCGGCCGGCAGGTCTACATCGTTCATACCACTGCCGAGCAGGAGTTCGACGCCGCCTTTGCAGCTCTTGTTGCGCGGCGGGTCGGAGCTCTCCTGATCGTCCCCGACGCGCTGTTCACCAACGGACGCGAGCGGCTTGTCGCCCTCGCCGCCATTCATCGCTTGCCTGCAATCTATACGAGCAGCCTCTATGCCGAAGATGGCGGGCTCGTGAGCTACGGAACCGACATCAAAGCTGCGTTCCATCAGATCGGCGTCTATACAGGCCGAATACTCAAGGGCGAAAAGCCGTCTGATCTGCCGGTCGTACAGTCGGTCAGGTTCGAAATGGCAATCAATCTGAAGACCGCGAAAGCGCTCGGCTTGACGGTACCGGACAAACTGCTCGCCATTGCCGACGAGGTGATCGAGTGAATAGCTGTAGGGTGAGCAAGGGCGCGCTGCTCGGGTTATCGACGTGGGCAAAATGGTGCTCGCGCCGTGCGCACGCGGCGAGAATGCGGCGGTTGATTTTGCCCACCCTACAATCGACAGACGAGGTGATTGAGTGAGGCGACGCGAGTTTATCGCGCTCATCGGCGGCGCAACGGCATGGCCGCTCGCGGCGCGCGCGCAGCAGCCACAGATGCCGCTGATCGGGTATCTCAGCGCAAGATCGCCCGATGAGACTGCACATCTCGTGTCGGCGTTTCGCCGGGGACTGGGCGAGAACGGCTTTGTCGAGGGCCAAAATGTGACGATCGAATACCGCTGGGCGCTGGGCCAATATGATCGCCTGCCGGCGATGGCGTCCGAGTTCGTTCGTCTCCCGCTGACCGTCCTGACAACGACGGGCGGCGAGCCTTCAGCGCTCGCAGCCAAAGCGGCAACTTCGAGCATTCCGATTGTCTTCGCGAGCGGCGGCGATCCGGTCAAACAGGGGCTCGTGGCGAGCTACAACCGGCCCGGGGGAAACGCGACCGGGGTCGTTCTCTTAACCACCCCAGCGGAGTCAAAGCGCCTCGGGTTGTTACGCGAGCTGGTGCCGCAGGCGACAAGGATCGGGTTTTTTCTGAACCCCGGCTTACCACAATTTGCGGACCAGTTGAGCGACGTACAGGAGGCCGCGCGCAAGCTCAATTTTCAAGTTCACGTGTTCCGGGCGAGCGCCGATCGCGACATCGACTCGGCGTTCGAAACGATCGCTCGAGAGGGCATTCAGGCGCTCGCCGTGGGCGCCGACCCTTTCTTCAATACGCGTCGCGAAAAGCTCGTGGCCCTGGCGGCACGCCAGGCCGTGCCCGCGATCTACCAATTTCGCGAGTTTGCCGTGGCCGGCGGCTTGGCGAGCTACGGCATCGATGCGTCCGACGCCTATCGTCTCGTTGGCGTCTATACCGGACGCGTGCTCAAAGGCGCCAAGCCCGCCGAGCTGCCGGTCATAGAGACGGTCAAGTTCCAGTTCGTCATCAATTTAAAGACGGCGAAGACGCTCGGGGTCACCATCTCCGACAACGTGCTCTCGCTCGCCGACGAGGTGATCGAGTGAGGCGACGCGCGTTCATCTCGCTCCTCGGTGGCGTAACGGCTGAGTTTTCGCTGTCTTGGCCGTTCACGGTGCGAGCGCAGGCACGATACTGGTGATCGGCTTTCTCGGCCCGGCCTCGGACACTGGTTACGTGCCCCATCTCAAGGCCTCGAAGCGTCAATAAGAGGATCGGATCATGGGCGAGTGCGCCTTCATCTCCTACTGTTTGCAGGATCGCGGCGTTGCGGTGCTGACGCTGGACAACCCGCCGCTCAACCTCACCACCCTGGTCACCCTCGACAAGCTTTCTTCCGCCTGCCGGGACATTGCGGCCGACGAGCGGGTGCGCGCCGTGGTGGTGACAGGCGCGGGAACCAAAGCGTTCTGCGCCGGCTCCGACATCGGCGAATTCCCCCGTGTGCGCGAGGATGTCGTTTCCCGGAAACTTGCCCGCGAGAACGCGGCTTTTACGGGGCTCGAGCAACTGCCCATGCCGGTCATCGCGGCATTGAACGGTATCGCGCTGGGCGGCGGAGCTGAGATCGCCCTCGCCTGCGATATCCGCATCATGGACGAGACTGCGCGTATCGGCTTTCCCGAGGTGAAGCTGGGCATCTTCCCCGGAAGCGGCGGCATTTTTCGGCTTCCACGACTTGTTGGCGCAGCGAAGGCTTATGAGCTGCTCTACACTGGCGAGCTGATCGAGGCACACGAGGCGCATCGCATTGGCCTCGTCAACCGCCTCGCGCCGGCCGGTCACGCGTTGTCCGCCGCCGTTGCGCTCGCCGAGATGCTGGCTAGTCGACCGGCCCTCGCGCTGAGCCTCATCCGCGCCGGCGTGCGCGATTCTCTCACGCAAACGACGCAGGAGGCGATCAGCCGCACGCTTGCCGACAGCCATCGAGTCTTCACCGGCCCGGACATCGAAGAAGGCATCAACGCCTTTTTCGCCAAGCGCGCGCCGGTCTTCACGGCTGGACGCAACGGCTCAAGACAAGAAAAAACGCAAGGAGATTGAAGATGAGCGGCTCTGCTCGCGGCTAGAAAGATGGTAGGCTTTACGCAACGTCGTGAAGATCGAGAGGATCGGCAGCCCCTATGCGTGCCGTTGGTCCGCTGCCAACTCGAACTCAACAAGGCTTTGCCCGTCTTCGTTGGGCAAAACACAAACCGATCGACGCACCTGGGAGGACACGATGATCAACAGACGCACGCTTTTAGGCGGAGTTGCCTCCGCAGCGGCGGCGATCGCAGCCCCTTGCGTCGCGCGCGCGCAGGAGGCGAAGCATTATCGCTTCGCCTATGACCAGCCCAAGCCCACTGGATACGGCATCCTCGGCGACATCTTTGCAAACAAGCTCAAAGAGCTGAGCAGGGGCTCGATGCTCATCGATCAATATCCGGGCGCGCAACTCGGACAAGAGCCGCAGGTGCTTCAGCTCGTGAAGTCCGGCGATATCGAGTTCTGCATCTCCTCTTCGGCGAACGCCGCGACCGTGTCGCCGCAGGCCGGCGTGATGTCGCTGCATTACCTGTTCCGCTCGGAAGACCATCTGATCAAGGCGATGGCCGATCCCAGGCTTTCCGAGGCCTGCAAGACGATGATCGCCGACAGCGTTCAGGGCGCACGCATTATCGCGCTGTCCACGCTCGGCCTGCGCAACATGTATTCGAAACGGGAGATCAGGAAGATCGATGACATCAAGGGGCTCAAGGTCCGCGTGCAGGCCACACCGACGGAAGACACGATGTTCCCTGCTTATGGGGCGCAAACCGTGCACATGCCCTTCGGCAGCGTTTACACCTCGCTGCAGACGGGCGTGGTCGACGTGGCTGAAAATGGCGTGAACGTCTATCTCGCGAACAAGCACTACGAAGTTGCGCCCGTGCTCTCGATGACCGAGCATGAGGCGAATAACAGCTTCACCTGGGTCAGCGACAAATTGTGGAATAGCCTTTCTTCCGAGCAGAAAGGCTGGGTGCAGGCGGCCGCCGACGAGGTCAACAGGAACCAGCCGGCCAAGGCGGTCGCGCTGGAGCATGAATCCGCCACCAAGCTGAAATCCATCGGCGTCAAGATCGTGGCCGACGTCGACAAGTCCGGGTTCCAGAAGATCGCGGATCCGTATCTGGACAAGATGTCGGCCGAGCTCGGGCCGCATGCGACCAAGGTCAAGGATTTGATCCGCGGCATCGCTTGAGCCGGCTGCGGGGATCCGGAGTGCCGACGCGCAAGAGGCCGGCCGCGCCGGCCCACCCTGTCGATCAATCCGTTGTCATGCCCGGCCTTGTGCCGGGCATCCATGTCTTACTTTCTTGATGTTTCAAAGACGTGGATGGCCGAAACAAGTCCAGCCATGACGGCGTGCGATAGGTCGGCGTCAACCACAGTTGGTATTATCGTTTGCACTGAACGATCATGATTTCCGCCGAAAGACTCCTGCTGAAGCGGCAGCGTCACCTCAAGTGGCGCGCCCTCGATCAGCTCGAAACTGTGCTGATGATGCTGTGCGGCCTCCTCCTCTTCGGCTTTTGCAGCACCGTCATCCTCGACATCATCACGCGCGAGATCGGCCGTCCCTGGCTGTGGCTGCAGGAGGTGACGTCGACCTTCTTCATCTACGCAATTTTTACCGGCACCGCGGTCGCGACGCGGCGGAGCGACCATCTCTATCTCACCGCCGTCGCGGACACGCTGGTGGGCAGAGCGCGGACTTTGGTGGAGGTCGCAACGCGCCTCGTCGTGCTCGGCGTCGCGCTGTGCTTCATCTATTTTGGCTGGCTGAATTTCCTGCGCGGCTTTTCCAGCTTCCGAATGCCCTCGATGACGCCGATTGCGTCGCTTTATGCGGCAATCCCGATCTGCGGGGTTCTCGTCGCACTGTTTACGATCGAGCAACTGATCAACGGCCTGCGCAACGGTTTCGAACACGCAGAGCCGCTCGAGCCGCCCCCGCATCTCGCGAAGCTCGAGGGCATCGCGCCGGCACCGGGAGCTCGACAATGAGCGGTACGCTGATCGTTCTGCTCATGACATTCCTGTTTCTGTTCTTCGGCTATCTCGGTGTGCCGGTAGCGTTCTCGCTCCTCGCCGGCACTCTGATCGGCGCGATTTTTACCGACGTCTCGCACACCGCCATCATTCAGAAAATGTTCGACGGAATGGACAACGAGGCGCTGCTCGCCATTCCGTTCTTCTTGCTGGTCGGCGAGCTGATGAGCTCGACCAACGTGGTGCAGCGCGTGGCGAACCTGTCGCTGAGCCTGGTGGGGCATATACGCGGCGGGCTGTCCCAGGTCGTCACCGTTTTCAGCATGTTCTTCTCGGAGATGTCGGGCTCGACGACTGCAGACGTTGCAGTGATCAGCCGCGCATTGGGCGGGCCAATGAAGCGGGAGGGATACAGTCCTCCCTTCATCGCGGCGATCATCGCCGCAGCCTCGACCATTGCGGCGCTGGTGCCGCCGAGCATCACGGCGGTGGTGTATGGCGCGATCGGCAATGTGTCGATCGCCGGCTTGTTCATGGCCGGCGTGGTGCCGGGGCTCATGATCGGCATCGGACTGATGATATTCTGCTACTTTTTCGGGCCGACGGGCATGACACGGCCGCGCGCGCCATTCCGAGAGGTCGCGCGCGCGTTCAAGGACGCGTCGCTGCCATTGATGATCCCGGTAATTCTGCTGGGCGGCATTCTGACCGGCTTCTTCACCCCCACCGAAGCCGGCGTTGTCGCCGTCGTCTGGATCATCATCGTGGTGATCCCGGCGCTCAGCCGCGGCCATATCAAGCTTTTGCCGTGGGATTTCTGCCTCGCGGGGCTGATCTTCTCGCTGCCGCTGATCACCATCGGCGCCGCCAATGCGTTCGGCTGGCTTTTCGCGTATTTGCGCGGGGCACTCATGGTCGCCGAATGGATCACCGATCTTGCCGGCAACAACCCGCAAGCCACCATGCTGCTCCTGGTTTTATTGTTCACCATCATCGGCGACTTCATCGAGCCGGTACCGACCATCATCATCTTCATGCCGCTGGTGAACGCATTGACGCAGGCGACGGATATCAACCCGGTGCACATGGGCGTGGTGCTCATCGCCACGCTCGCATTCGGACTGATCACGCCGCCGTATGGGCTCGTCCTGCTGATGGCTTCGAAATTCGTGGGGGTCAGATTTTCGCAAGCCTTGCGCGCGGCGCTACCTATCTATTGCGTTTTCCTGATCACGATCACGTTCATAATCTTCTTTCCGAAAGTCGTGCTCTGGCTGCCGAAGCAAGTGCTTCCTGAGTCGGTCGGCTGCTTCAAAGCACCAGGCGGAACCGGCTACATTTGCCCGCAATGATCGGTCCCGATATGGCTGCTGTCGCCGGACGGCCACTGCTTTCGAGAGTGCGGCAAGGCATATGCGATGGTGGCCGCGACCGGACTCGAACCGGCACTCCGGTTTCCCAGAAGCAGATTTTAAGTCTGCTGTGTCTACCGTTCCACCACGCGGCCTGGCACAGGCGTTGTAGCACCGCTCGCGCGCGCGTGTCGCGGTTGCCGGCGGGCGTTATCTCGACTGCCCGATCGGTTCGCTCTCAACCCGTGCGCCGGGATGGACGCGCGCCGCCGCTCAAACCTTCAGCGCGCGGCCCCAGACGGCTTCCCAATCCTGCCCGGTCACATCGGTAACGCGGCCGTCGGCCTCGTAGAATTTATTCGGGATCTGGAACATGGCAAGCATCAACCCGCCCTCGGGTGTCCAAGCGACGTGACGGCTGCCGGTCTCGCGCCAGACGAATTCGCCGGCGTTGACCTCGAGCCCGGCGGCGGGGCCCTCCTTGTCCACCAGCTTGCCCTCGAGCACATAAGTCTGCTCGATCTTGACGTGCTCGTGGTCGGGAAGCACCGCGCCCGGCGCAAAGCGCATCAGCGCGGTGACGAGCCCGCTGTCGCGATCGAACAACAGCGTCTTGACCTCGCAGCCGGGAAAGCGCGTCGGCTGCCATTCCATCTTGGCGGGGCGCACGACGTGCGAATGTTGCTCGGACTTCTGCGACTTCGGCGTGACGGCGTCCATGATCTTGTCCTCCTTCTCCGGCGGCCTCGATTTGCTGTCGCGCATGATAGCCGAACGCAGGCGCGCGCGCCGCTACATTTCGTCGTCCTGGATCGGAGGCTGGAAGGCAAGGCCTGTGTCCCAGGGGAAATAGATCCAGGTATCCTGCGACACTTCGGTGATGAAAGTGTCGACCATGGGCCGGCCCATGGGCTTGGCATAGACCGTCGCGAAATGCGCCTCGGGCAAGACGTCGCGCACCACCTTGGCGGTCCTGCCGGTGTCGACGAGGTCATCGACGATCAGCACGCCCTTGCCGCGTCCGCCGCCGATTGAGACGATGCTTTTCGCCACGTCCTTGAGCACCTTGAGCTCGCCTTGCGTGATGTGGTTGTAGCTCGCCACGCACACCGTCTCGATCAGCCGGATGCCGAGCTCGCGCGCAACGATGGCGGCCGGCACGAGGCCGCCGCGGGTCACGCAGACGATCGCCTGGAACGGCCCGGCGCCGGAGAGCCGCCAAGCGAGCGCCCGCGCATCGCGGTGGAATTGATCCCACGAGACGGGAAACGCCTTCTGTTGCTGCGGTTGCAGCTGTGGCTGCGGTTCTGGACGCGGTTGCGCCATCCTCTCCCCCGCGAACGGAAAAGAGCGTTCTAGCGCATGTCGAGCACGAAATCGAACCGTGCCGAGAGCGCGTCGCCCGCCCCGGCCATTTGCATCAAGAGCTCGCGGCGAAAGAGGCCGTCGCGGCGGTTCATCGGTTCGTCCGGAAAATAGAGTTGCGTCGTGAGCAGGCTTTGCCGCGGCGCCTGCACCTTGACGTGGTAGTGGCGAGTGCGGCCGGTGTAGAGCGCCGGCAGGATGGTGCGGAAGCGGTAGCGGCCCGCATCATCGGTGAGCAAGTGCCCGCGATAACGGAAGCCGGCATTGTCGTATTCGCCGCGCTCGTCGGCGTGCCACACATCGACGAGCGCCTGAGCCACCGGGGCGCAGGAGCGGGTGAGGACCTGCCCACTCAGCTCGACCAGCCGCGCCTTGCTACCGGGCTCGACGAGATCGGCACGCTGCGGCGAACTCGGCTTGAAATAGGGCCCCTCCGTCTCCCGGATGGTCGGCGCACCGCCGTCGTGGCATTGCGGCGTCGGGGCAAGCGGCTGCGCGAAAGCATCATCGAGCACAAGCTGGGCCGCGCCGAACGCGCTCGCGGCAAGCAGTCCGCGGCGTGTGGGATAAAACGGCATCGCGGCCTCCGCATGCCCCCGGTTGCAATCTTACTCGCGATGGCGTGCCGGCGGCGATCACGACCGCGTTAGCGGTCATCCGCTCGACTGGGCACCCCTCACCCGCTGCAGCATGTCTTCGACCGCCCGCGCGGCAAGCGCAAGCTTTCGCGCGTCGCGGGCGCGCAACACCACATTGGTGTTGGGCCCGTGCTGCGGATCGAAGAAGGGATAGCTGCCGATCGCCACCTCGGGATTTGCCTTGGCAATCTCGCCGAGCTGTGTGCCGATGTCGCCCTCGCGCGCGTCCGCACGCAAGGTCTGCGAGAGGATGCGCACCCCGGTCTTGAGCTTGGGGGCGACCTCGTCGAGCATTGCCTGCATGATGGTCGGCACGCCGGCCATGACGATGACATTGCCGATCCAGAAGCCGGGCGCGCCGGAGACCTTGTTTTGCACGAGATCGGCGCCCTGCGGTATGCGCGTCATGCGCAGCCGCGCCTCGTTTATTTCCACCCCCATTTCACGCACCCGTTCGTTCAGGATGGCGAGCGCACGCGGATCGACATCGATCGGCACCCCGAAGGCCTTGGCGACGCAGTCGGCGGTGATATCGTCATGGGTGGGCCCGATCCCGCCGGTGGTGAAGACATAGCTGTAACGCCGGCGCAGCGCATTGAGCGCCTCGACGATCGCCCCCTCCTCGTCGCCGACCACGCGGACCTCCCTCAGATCGATCCCGAGCGCGGTCAGATATTCCGCGATATAGCCGATGTTCTTGTCCTTGGTGCGGCCGGAGAGGATTTCATCGCCGATCACCAGCAGCGCGGCGGTGACGTGCTCGTTGGGCGCGGGTGCATCTGCGGCTGACATCTGATGACCGAGGGCTCACGGCCCGACACAGCGGGCCCGCCCTACCCTGCCATTGTGGGTTATCATCCTTCAAGTCACCCGCCCGGGGCTTGGGGCCTTACGGCCGAGGCAACGGCCGGTTGCCGATCACACAAGGAGGAGGCGCGGAGAGGACATGCCCGCACCAGCGCCGCGGCGTCCGATTGCTTATGCGCCCCCGCGCGTCGTTTGCGAGTGCGGCAGCGATGGCGTTCTGCGCTATCGCTCGAGCGTGCCGCTGGCGCCGTACGATCCCAGCCTGGCGCGGCTGTTCCGGGGCGCGGTCGAGCGCAATCCCGCAGGCATCTTCCTAGCCGAACGCGACGGGGCCACTTGGCGCAAATTGACCTATGCGGCAGCGCGACCGCTCGTCGATGCGCTCGCGACGGCCCTCATCGAGCGCGGGCTTTCGGCCGAGCGGCCGGTGATGATTCTTTCCGCCAACAGCATCGATCACGCGCTGCTCACGCTCGCCGGCCACACCGCCGGCGTCCCGGTGGCGCCGATCTCAGTTGCTTATTCGCTGCAGAGCCAAGACCATGCCAAGCTCAAGCATATCGCCGCCTTGCTCGCGCCCGGGCTCATCTATGTGGCGGACACCTCCCCTTTCGCCAAAGCGCTCGCCGCGCTCGATCTTGGCAGGACCGAGCTCGTGGCGAGCCGCAACGGCGCCAACGTCGACGGCGTCACCTCCTTCGCTGCGATGGCGCGGGCCCGTCCCGATCCGGCATTGGAGAACGCCGTCGCGGCCATTGGCGGCGATACCATCGCCAAGTTCCTATTTACCTCAGGCTCGACCGACCTGCCCAAGGGCGTCATCAACACCCACGGCATGCTGACAGCCAACCAGCAGCAGCTCGCGCAGATCTGGCCGTTCGTGGACGAGGCGCCGCTCGTCCTGCTCGACTGGCTGCCGTGGAATCACACGTTCGGCGCCAACCACAATTTCAATCTGGTGCTTCGCCATGCCGGCACCCTCTTCATCGACGGCGGCAGGCCGGTGCCGGGGCTGATCGAAGAGACGATGCGCAATCTCGCCGAGGTCTCGCCCACCATCTATTTCAACGTGCCGGCGGGTTATGCCGCGCTGCTGCCGTTCCTCGAACGCGACGACGTGTTGGCGAGTGCGTTCTTCGGCAGGCTACGGCTGATCTTCTATGCCGGCGCGGCCCTACCGCAGGACCTGTGGGAGCGACTCGAAGCCGTGTCGAAGCGTGCGACCCGCGAGCGGGTGCCGATGACCTCGTCGTGGGGCGCCACCGAGACATCGCCGCTCGCGACCGCCGCGCATTTTACGATCGAGCGCGCGGGCCCGATCGGCGTGCCGGTCCCCGGTGTCGAGCTCAAGCTCGTCCCCGCGGGCGACAAGCTCGAAGTGCGCGTGCGCGGCCCGAACGTCATGCCCGGCTATTGGAAGCGAGGAGACCTCACGCGCGCAGCGTTCGACGAGGAGGGTTTTTACAAGCCGGGCGACGCCGTGCGCTTCGCTGATCCCGCCGATCCGGCAAAAGGCATCATGTTCGACGGGCGATTGGCCGAGGATTTCAAGCTTGCCACCGGCACCTGGGTGGCGGTCGGGATGCTGCGCGTCGGAGCGCTCGCCGCCGCCTCCCCGGCGCTGCAAGATGCCATCATTGCCGGCGAAAACCGAGAACGGATCGGCATGCTGGCGTGGCTCCACGTCGCCGGCAGCCGCAAGCTGACTGCCTGCGAGGCGCCGCTCGCCGAGCTGGCGCGCCATCCTGTCGTGCGCGAGCACGTCCGGCAGGCGATCGCGCAGTGGAATGATGCGCATCCAGGCTCATCGCAAAAAATCGCACGCGTGCTGCTCTTGCCCGATTCACCCTCGATCGACGCCAACGAGATCACCGATAAAGGTTACATCAACCAGCGGCTGGCGCTCGCGCGACGCAAAGCCGACGTCGAGCGGCTGTTCGCATCCGCGCCCGATGCGGACGTGCTAGTGATATCAGCTCGATGAGATCCGCGAGGCAGCTGAGTGCGGCCGACACCGCCCGTGTCTTCGGGAACCATTTCATGACGCCTAGGCTTGTTGCACCGAATCATCCAGGAGGCCTGCGATGGGCGACCGCCTCTCGAAAGTTGTGATTGCCGCACTCGTGGTCGTGCTCGCTGTCTATTTCGCGCAGCCCTACGTCAATCGCTGGATGTTTTCGGCCTCGACGCCACGCGCGGTCGAACCGCGCGGCAGCTTGTCCGAGATCGAGCGCACATCGATCGAGATCTTCGAGCACGCATCTCAGTCCGTGGTGCAAGTGGTGGGGCGCGCCGGCGCGATCGACACACCGGAGGCCGAGAACGGCCTGGCACAATCGGGGTCAGGCTTCGTCTGGGATGGAGCCGGCCATATCGTCACCAACGATCACGTGGTCGAAGGCACGAGCAGCCTCGCGGTTCGGTTTGCCTCCGGGCAGGTCCTGCGCGCGCAAGTCGTCGGAACGGCGCCCAACTACGACTTGGCAGTCATTCGCGTGGATAACCCCCGTTCATTGCCGCCGCCGATTGCCATCGGCACGTCCGACGATCTCAAAGTCGGGCAATGGGTGTTCGCGATCGGCAATCCGTTCGGCCTCGATCAATCCTTGACCACCGGCATCATCAGCGCGCTCAAGCGCCGCCTGCCCACCAGCGGCGGCCGCGAAATCACCAACGTGATCCAGACCGACGCGGCCATCAATCCGGGCAATTCCGGCGGCCCGCTGCTCGACTCGGCGGGGCGCGCCATCGGCGTCAACACCGCCATTCTTTCACCCTCCGGCACGAGCGCGGGCATCGGGTTCGCCATTCCGATTGATTCCGTCAATCGCGTCGTGCCGGAGCTCATTCGCCGTGGCTCCGTGCCCACGCCCGGAATCGGCATCGTTGCCGCCAGCGAAGCCGCGGCGACGCGCGCGGGCGTGCAAGGTGTCGTCATTGTCCGCACCGCCCCGGGCTCCTCCGCCGAACGTGCCGGCTTGCACGGCATGGACCCGCGCACCGGAAAGCCCGGCGACATCATCGCCGCCATCAACGGCAAACCGGTGCGGGGGCTAGCCGACCTGATCCAGGAGCTCGAGCGCGTCGGGGTGGGAAAGCGGGTGACGCTGACGGTGCAACGGGACGGGCGCGAGGTGCCCGTGGAAGTTGATGTGATGGATATTGGGCACCGCGGCTAAAGCATCGGCTGCACAGATCGTGTTTCTCAAAGCGAGCGACGCCTGCTGCGTCATGAGAATGAACCGACCCCCTCACCCATTCCTTCATGGTGCAAAAGCGAGTAGCCCTTTCCCGGCGGGGAGAGGGCACGAGCGGCGATCGTGGGCCCGCGGGATGTGACGCAGTAAAGCCACACCAAATCGCAAACACAGGAAAGAAAACCGTGATCGATCTCTATACCTGGACCACCCCCAACGGCCGCAAAGCTTCCATCATGCTCGAGGAGCTGGGCCTGCCCTACAGCGTACATCCGGTCGATATCACCAAGGACGAACAGTTCAAGCCGGAGTTCTTGAAGGTCAGCCCGAACAATCGCATCCCCGCCATTGTCGACCGCGATGCTGGTATCAGCCTCATGGAATCGGCAGCCCTCATGATCTATCTGGCGGACAAGACGGGAAAGCTCCTGCCAAAATCGGGCGAGCCGCGCTATCGCGTGCTCGAGTGGCTGATGTGGCAGATGGGCGGACCCGGACCCATGTTTGGCCAGGTCCACCACTTCGTGAAGTACAACAAGGGCAAGGCGCCCTATGCCGAGGAGCGTTTTCTCAAAGAGGCGCACCGGCTCTATGGCGTGCTCGACCGCAGGCTCGCGGATCGCGAATTCGTTGCCGACGGTTATTCCATCGCCGACATCGCCATCTGGCCGTGGGTGTCGCGCTACGAATGGCAGACGATCGATCTCAACGAATACTCAAACGTGAAGCGGTGGTACACGGCCATTGCCAAGCGGCCGGCAGTGCAGAAGGGCTACAAGGTGCCGAAGGACGTCGGCGAGATCCCGATCCCGTCGTGACGCGCGCCAGGCGGCGAGATGAGGCAGCCCGCCCGGCTGGCGCGGAGACGTCGCGAGCGGCAACGCATCGGCTTCCCCGCTCGATTTTGATCTGCACCGCGCTCGCCGTCGCTTCAACGCTGGCAGCTAACGCCCAGGACGTCATCGAGCGGCCGGTGACGATCTATGTGGCCGGCACGGCAGGCGGGGGCATTGATCTTTACGCGCGACTGGTCGGCCGCCATATCGCTCGCCACATCCCGGGCAACCCGACCGTGACCGTGCAGGTGATGCCGGGAGCCGGCGGCATCCGGGCGGCGAACTATCTCGCCGAGCAGGCGCCGCGCGACGGCACGGCGATGACCGCGTTCGCCGGCGGGCCGATCCTCGAGCCGCTGATCGGCGCGCGCAATCCCGGCCATGACATGAGCCGCTTCACTTGGATCGGCGCCGTCACCAAGGATATCGGCCTTTGCATCGCGTGGGGAGCAACGCCGTTCAAGACGATCGACGACGCCAAGAAGAAGCAGATGGTCGTTGCCGGAACCGGAGCAGGCTCGGAGACCGACACGTGGCCCGTCGTGCTCAATGACGTGCTCGGCACCAAGTTCAAGCTGGTGACCGGCTATGTCGGCACCCAGGAAACGATGTTGGCGATCGAACGCGGCGAGGCGGATGGGCGGTGCGTGTTCAGCTACTCCGCACTCAAGATCGCCAAGCCGGACTGGTTGCGCGACAAGAAGATCAACGTTCTCCTTGTGACAGCGCTCGAGCCGAGCGCGGATTTTCCCGGCGTGCCGGCGGTCATCGATCTCGTTAGCAAAGAGGACGACCGTCAACTGCTCGCGCTCATGGCGGGGCCTTCAGCCATGGGGCGGCCGTTCGCGGCCCCGCCCGGACTTCCCCCCGAGAAAGCCGCGATGCTGCGGCGCGCGTTTGATGCGACGATAAAGGACGCTGAATTCCGCGCCGAGGCAGCCAAAATTCAAGCGGACCTTGCGCCAACGACGGGCGAGGAGGTGCAAAAGCTTGTCGCGCGTCTCTACGCGACGCCGCGGCCGGTCATCGAACGCGCCAAGAAATTGTTGGCGCCCTAACAGGAGCCGACCGCGTCCCTCGCCGGCGCATGCCGCGATCTCAGGCTACCGACTGCTCACGCGCGATCCTGCCCGCTTCCGCACACATTTCCCACGAATCGCGCTGATCGCGCCCTAATCAACCGCGGGCATCTCCTTCACCAGCCGCCGCCCAAAACATGGGCAAAAGCAAACAAGTCCTGATCGCATCAACGCCTGAATACCGCTTGGGTTGGCGCGCGGCTTGCAGCTAGGATCGGGCCGCGCGCGGCTTGGCGTGGAGGGCGCACGGGGCTGTGGTGATCGCGTTCGACGAGATGAAAGGCAATGACGGAAGCCTGCGGCCCGCCTATGGCGAGCTGTTTCGCTGGCTCTCCGATGTGCCGCCGGATGTGCTGGACTATCGCCGGCGCGAGGCGGAGGTCCTGTTCCGGCGCATCGGCATCACCTTTGCGGTTTACGGCGAAGCCGACGCTCAGGAGCGCCTCATTCCCTTCGACGTGCTGCCGCGCATTCTCGCCGCCGCCGAATGGGACATCCTGCGCGCGGGGCTCGAGCAGCGCGTCAAAGCCATCAACCATTACATCCGCGACATCTACACCCGGCGCGAGATTCTCAAGGCCGGGGTCGTGCCGGAAGATCTGGTGTTCCAGAACCGCGTGTTCCGGCCGGAAATGAATGGCCAGAAGGTGCCGCACGATATTTATGTTCACATCGCAGGCATCGACATCGTTCGCGTCGATGCCGAAACCTTCTATGTGCTCGAGGACAATGCGCGCACGCCTTCCGGCGTCTCCTACATGCTGGAGAACCGGGAAATTATGCTGCGGCTGTTTCCGGAACTCTTCGCGCGGCACCGGGTGGCTCCGGTCGAGAATTATCCGGACGAGCTGTTGGCGACCCTCAAATCGGTGGCGCCGACGACCGCGAGCGCCGACCCCACCGTCGTGCTGCTTACGCCCGGCGTTTACAATTCCGCCTACTACGAGCACTCGTTTCTCGCCGACAAGCTCGGCGTCGAGCTGGTCGAGGGCCGCGACCTGTTCGTGAAGGACGACCTCGCCTTCATGCGCACGACGCAGGGACCCAAACGCGTCGACGTCATCTACCGCCGCATCGACGACGATTTTCTCGATCCGCTGGCGTTCCGTCCGGATTCGGTGCTCGGCGTGCCGGGGCTGATGTCGGTTTACCAGGCGGGCAATGTCACCTTGGCAAATGCGGTCGGAACCGGGATCGCCGACGACAAGGCGGTTTACAGCTACATGCCCGCGATCGTGAAGTTCTATCTCGGCGAGGAGCCGATCCTCAAAAACGTGCCGACCTGGCGCTGCCGGGAGACCGAACATCTCGCCTACGTGCTCGACCGCCTCGACGAGCTCGTGGTCAAGGAGGTGCACGGTTCGGGCGGCTACGGCATGTTGATTGGACCGGCAGCGGACAAGGCGACCATCGCGGCCTTCCGTGTCAAGCTCAAATCCAATCCGAAAAATTTCGTCGCGCAGCCGACGCTGGCGCTATCCACCTGCCCCACCTGCGTCGATGAAGGCGTCGCGCCTCGCCACGTCGATCTGCGCCCATTCGTGCTGATGGGACGCGATCGCATTCGTATCGTGCCGGGCGGGCTCACCCGCGTGGCGCTGAAGAAAGGATCCCTCGTGGTCAATTCCAGCCAAGGCGGCGGCACCAAGGATACTTGGGTATTGGATCGATGAGCGCGGCCAAAGCCAATTTCAGCGAAATGGAACCATCGCGAGCGCACTCGGTGTTCTCTCTCCCCCGGGAGGGCTGGGAAGGCGGCGGGAAAAGGCTCAATCGTGTTGCGTGCCCCCCTCCCCTATCCCTTCCCTGCAAGCGGGGAGGGTATGATGCGGCACGGACGTCGCGATCCGACGAGCTATGGTCCTATATGACGCGCCTTAGTTGAATGCTCTCGCGGACCGCCGATAATCTCTATTGGCTCGCCCGTTACGTGGAACGCGCGGAGTATCTCGCCCGCATCCTCGAGGTCACGCAGCGCCTCACGACGCTGCCGCTCGCCTATGTGGGTTCGTCCAATGAATGGGAATCGGCAGTCGCGACCGCCGGCTGCGCGCATGCGTTTGCCGCCGCGTATCCCGAAGCGAACGAGGAGGCGGTCACCGATTTCCTCTGTTTCTCCAGCGCCAATCCCTCCTCCATTCGCAATTGCTTCGAGATCGCCCGCACCAACGCGCGTGCCGTGCGCACCGCGCTAACGGTCGAAATGTGGGACGCCATCAACGGCACCTGGCTCGAGCTCAGGCGCTTCGGCAACGGGCCAACCTCGCGCGAGGAATTCATGCGCTTCTTGCGCTGGGTACAGGAGTCCTCGCTACGCTTCGACGGCTCCGCCTACCGCACCATGCTGCGCAACGATGCCTATTGGTTCTCACGCCTCGGCGTGTTCATCGAGCGCGCCGACAATACGGCGCGCATCCTCGACGTGAAGTATCACATGCTGCTGCCGGCGCACGAACGGGTCGGCGGCCCGCTCGACTACTTCCAGTGGTCGGCAATCCTGCGCTCGGTCTCGGCGCTGACCGCCTACCATTGGGTTTATCGCGAGAGCGTAAAACCTTGGTTGATCGCCGACCTCTTGATCCTGCGCGATGAAATGCCGCGTTCGCTCGCGAGCTGCTACGAGAACCTCGTGGTCTACTTGGATCATATCGCGCGCGCCTATGGGGGCCAGGGACCTGCCCAGCAGCAGGCGCGCGCGGTGCGCGCGCGACTCGAAAACAGTCCCATGGAAGAGATCTTTCAGCAGGGGCTGCATGAATTCATCAGCCAGTTCATCGATGACAATAACCGCCTCGGCGAGGCCATCAGCGAACAATATCTGATGTAGCGGAGCACGGACGACAGAAGACGCAAGACGGAGTATCGTCTGTCACTAGGTCCAGGGCTGAGCATTGCCGGTCCGCCGCCGGCATCGGTATATAGGACCGCCAGGCAGGAGCGCGTCGAGGGTCATGACCTATTGCTGCGGCATTCTGGTGCGCGACGGGCTCGTGATGTTCGCCGACACTCGTACAAATGCCGGCGTCGACAACATTTCGACCTTCCGCAAGCTCCACGTTTTCACGCGACCAGGCCAGCGCATCATGGCGATCGCCTCAGCGGGCAATCTTTCCGTCAGCCAGTCGGTCGTCAGCATCCTGCGCGAAGGCTGGGAGAATCCCGAGACCGGCGAGACTGAAACGCTGATGAACGCACCGACAATGTTTCAGGCGGCACAGCGCGTGGGCCACATCATCCGCCAACTTCACGACGTCGAGGGCGAGGCGCTTGAAGCATCTGAGGTGAAATTCGACGTCTCGTTCCTCTTGGGCGGGCAGATCAGGGGTGAGCGGCCGCGGCTGTTCATGCTCTATGCCGCCGGCAATTTCATTGAATGCACTCAGGACACGCCCTATCTTCAGATCGGCGAGCACAAATACGGCAAGCCGGTGCTCGACCGCGCCATCACCTACGACATCGATCTCTACGATGCACTCAAGGTCGGCCTGGTCTCGGTCGATTCAACCATGCGCTCCAATCTCAGCGTCGGACTTCCGATCGACGTATTGATCGCGCGGCGCGACGCCTGCGACGCCGAGCTCAACTTTCGCATCGAACCGGGCGAGCCCTATTTCCATGACCTGCGCGAACGCTGGTCGGCGGCGCTGCGCGCGGCGCACGCCGGAATCCCCCGCCCGCCTTACAAGAACGTCCGCTGAGCGGCCCCACATTGCCGTGGTGCACGCGCAGTGACGATAATGGCGTGATCTGCGGAGGGTGCTATGGCTCAATTGCAAAAGGTCGCTGTCATCACGGGCGCCGGAACTGGGATCGGCAAGGCGGTCGCGCTGGCGCTGATGAAGGAGGGCTACGCCGCCGTGCTGGCGGGGCGCCGACAGGACAAGCTCGAAGAAACGGCGCAGGAAGGCAAATCGACCGGGGCGAAAAGCCTGGTCGTCGTCACGGACGTGGGCGATCCGGCGGCTATCAGGTCGCTATTCGCCAAGACCAAAGATACGTTCGGCCGCCTCGACGTCCTGTTCAACAATGCCGGGATCGGCGCGCCTGCGGTGCCGCTCGAGGATCTGCCTTACGAGACCTGGAAGCAGGTGGTCGATGTCAATCTCACCGGCATGTTCCTGTGCACGCAGGAAGCAATCAAGATCATGAAAGCGCAGGACCCGCGCGGCGGCCGCATCATCAACAATGGCTCGATCTCGGCGCATGGGCCGCGCCCGCGTTCGGTCGCTTATACCGCGACCAAGCATGCCGTGACGGGGCTCACCAAGTCGACCTCGCTGGATTGCCGGGGCTATAACATCACCTGCAGCCAGATCGATATCGGCAATGCAGCAACGCCGCTGACCGAACGCATGGTGCAGGGGCAAGGCGTGATGCAGGCGGATGGCCGCATGGCGATCGAGCCGCGCATGAACGCGGACGACGTCGGCCGCGCTGTCGTCTACATTGTCAATCTTCCGCTCGACACCAACGTCCTATTCATGACGGTCATGGCGAATCTGATGCCGTTTGTCGGACGCGGGTGAGTCAACAACGACTGCGGGTCACCCAACCAGCGTCACGCTGATCTTCGCCCCCGCTCGCACCTTCGCCAGAGTTTTTACGTCGCCGATGGCGCGGGCGAAGATGTTGCACGGGCTCGCAAGCCTCGTTTCGTTGCCGCGGCTGATCGGAGTGCGGCCGAAGCCGAGCGCGATGGCGTGCCCGTCAGGCCAGTAGGCTACCTCGCCAGGGGTGACGACGGCGCGCGCATCCTTCTCCCGCGGAGCCCTGACCGGGATTTCGAAATAGACCTCCTCGCCCCAGGTTAGCGCCGACGACGAGATCGGCAGCGCTGCCGCGATTGCTTGCGCGGTCGGGGTCTCGAGCAATTCCGCGTCGAGCGTGAGGATGCCGAAATCGAAGCGAATACGCGCCATTCATGCCTCCGTTGACCACCCGTATTGCGTGGCGCATTTTTCGCTGCGGTGCAACGGGACTCGGGGCGTGCGCGCACCCCGAGGCTGAGGCCGCGAGCAGACCTGCTTGGATCAAGGGGCAGAGGGGCCAAATGCAGAATCTTCAATCCGCGTTCGGCATCTTCGCCCTGCTCGCTATTGCGTGGATCGTCAGCGAAGATCGGCGCGGCGTGGCGTGGAGGCAGGCGGCGGTCGCGCTCATCGTGACCTTCGCCACCGCGGTCATCCTACTGAAGGTGCCTGCCGTTACGCGCCTCTTCGCCGCCATCAATAATGCTGTCGACGCGATCGCCGCCGCGAGCAAGGCCGGCACGTCGTTCGTATTCGGCTATCTCGGCGGCGGGGAGCTTCCCTTCGAGCTCAAGGTGCCCGGCGCGGAGTTCGTGCTGGCGCTGCAGGCGTTGCCCATCGTGCTGGTGATGAGCGTCTTGACCACGCTCCTCTTCCACTGGCGCATCTTGCCACCGGTCGTGCGCGGCTTCTCCTGGGTGCTGGAGCGCACGCTCAAGGTCGGCGGTGCGGTCGGACTCTCGACCGCGGCCAACATCTTTCTCGGCATGGTCGAGGCGCCGCTGTTCATCCGCCCGTATCTCGCAAGTTTGACGCGCAGCGAGTTGTTCATTGTCATGACCGGCGGTATGGCGGGGATCGCCGGTACCGTTCTGGTGATCTACGCGACCTTACTCGGCCCGATCATCCCCGACGCCGCGGCGCATTTCGTGATCGCCTCGGTAATGGGCGCCCCCGCGGCCATCCTGATCAGCCTCATCATGGTGCCGGAGGATGTCGTCCAGCGTGCCGGCGGCGAAACGGTCGAGGTCGCAAAGGTCGCATCGAGCACCATGGACGCGATCGTGCGCGGCACCGCCGCTGGCCTCGAACTCCTCCTCAATATCTGCGCCATGCTGATCGTGCTGGTCGCGTTGGTGCATCTCGCCAACGCGATCATCGCCGGCATTCTGCCCGAGGTGGCGGGAGCGCCGATCACGCTCCAACGCGTGCTGGGATATGTGATGGCGCCCGTGTGCTGGCTCATCGGTATTCCGTGGAGCGAGGCAGCCACCGCGGGAGCCTTGATGGGCATCAAGACCGTGCTCAACGAGTTCATCGCTTACGTGGAGCTGTCAAAGCTGCCGCCCGAGACGCTCGACGCGCGCTCGCGCCTAATTATGCTCTACGCCATGTGCGGCTTCGCCAATTTCGGCTCGCTCGGGATTATGATTGCCGGCCTTTCCACCATGGCGCCGCAGCGCCGCGATGACGTGCTCTCGCTCGGCCTCAAATCCATCCTCTCAGGCACGCTTGCGACCTGCCTCATGGCGGCGATCGTGGGCATGTTGACCTAAGCTGGCAGCGCGCCGGCGGGGGAAATCAATGCAAGCGAAATTCGCCGTCGATCGCGCGCAGCTCGGCGGGCTTGATCAGGCGCGAGTGCGCGACGACCACCGAGTACAGCGGTCCCTCGAGCTTTTCGAGCCAGAACGCCAGAAACCGATTGAGCACCGGAAACCGCGGACACAGGTCGTAGTCCTGCCAGACATACGTCTGCAGGAGCGACGGATGATCGGGCAGTCGATAGAGAATTTGCGCGGTCGTGAGGCCGTAGCCCTCGAGCTGGCGGCGGAAGTCTCCGGAGGCTATTTCTTTGGCTGCTTCTTTGGCTGCCATTTGCTGAGTGGCCATGGATGCCCTCCGATTCGGACACCGAGTCTGTGGTTCACCTCCCACACAAACAAGCCCAAAAATTGGAGAATGTTCCTAAAATCAAGGCGTTAGCAGCAATTGGGCAGAACTGCTGACAGACCGGATGTGCCCCCCCCCTCAAGGCCCAGCTCTCGTCGCCGATCGGCTGGCACTTTGGAATCGAGGACTGCCAAAATTTGGCCTGGCACTCCCACTTTCGGAGTGCTAAATTTTTTCCAGACGCCTCTTGCGGGCCGAAATGGGACCCCTATGTCGCGTCTGGAAGTAAGCGGCAGAACTCCATTGCCGCGCTCACACCGAAACTAAATCCAGCATTGTGTCAGAAGCTTAGGAGGACAGCATGAAGTTTCGTCCGCTTCACGACCGCATCGTCGTCAGGCGCATTGATGCCGAAGAGAAGACCGCCGGCGGCATCATCATCCCCGACACGGCGAAGGAAAAACCCTCTCAAGGCGAGGTCACCGCGGTTGGACCCGGCGGCCGGGACGAGGCCGGCAAGCTCATTCCGATCGACGTGAAGGTCGGCGACCGGGTGCTGTTCGGCAAATGGTCGGGCACTGAGGTCAAGATCGACGGCGAAGAGCTCCTGATCATGAAGGAGAGCGACGTCATGGGCGTGATCGAAGAGGGCGTGGCCCGCAGGAAGGCCGCCTGACGCAACCGCGCCGGTTCCCCCTCACAAACACATTCGGAGAACAACAGCTATGGCTGCCAAGGAAGTCAAATTCTCCGTCGAAGCCCGCGACAAGATGTTGCGCGGGATCGACATCCTCAACAACGCGGTGAAAGTGACGCTCGGTCCCAAGGGCCGCAACGTCGTGCTCGACAAGAGCTTCGGCGCCCCGCGCATCTCCAAGGACGGCGTCACGGTCGCCAAGGAGATCGAGCTCGAAGACAAGTTCGAGAATATGGGCGCGCAAATGGTGCGTGAGGTCGCCTCCAAGACCTCCGACGTTGCCGGCGACGGCACCACCACAGCGACCGTGCTCGCGGCCTCCATCGTCAAGGAAGGCGCCAAGTCGGTCGCCGCCGGCATGAACCCGATGGACCTCAAGCGCGGCATCGATCTTGCTGTCGAGGCCGTGATTGAAGATCTCAAGAAGAACTCGAAGAAGGTCACGTCCAACGAGGAGATCGCCCAAGTCGGCACCATTTCCGCCAACGGCGACGCCGAGATCGGCCGCTTCCTCGCCGAGGCGATGAAGAAGGTCGGCAACGAAGGCGTGATCACGGTGGAAGAGGCGAAGTCGCTCGAGACCGAGCTCGACGTGGTCGAAGGCATGCAGTTCGACCGCGGTTACATCTCGCCTTATTTCGTCACCAACGCCGACAAGATGCGGGTGGAGATGGAGGACCCCTACGTCCTCATCAACGAGAAGAAGCTCTCCGGCCTGCAGGAGCTGCTCCCGCTGCTCGAGTCAGTGGTGCAGACGGGCAAGCCGCTGCTCATCATTGCCGAGGACGTCGAAGGCGAGGCGCTGGCGACGCTGGTCGTCAACAAGCTGCGCGGCGGGCTCAAGGTCGCGGCCGTGAAGGCTCCCGGCTTCGGCGATCGCCGCAAGGCCATGCTGCAGGACATCGCTGTCCTCACCGGCGGGCAGGCGATCTCCGAGGATCTCGGGATCAAGCTCGAGAACGTGACCCTCAACATGCTGGGCCGCGCCAAGAAGGTGACGATCGACAAGGAGAACACCACGATCGTCGGCGGCGCCGGCAAGAAGGCCGACATCGAAGCCCGCATCACCCAGATCAAGGCGCAGATCGAGGAGACCACCTCCGACTACGATCGCGAGAAGCTGCAGGAGCGGCTAGCCAAGCTCGCCGGCGGCGTTGCGGTGATCCGCGTCGGCGGGGCCACCGAGGTCGAGGTGAAGGAGCGCAAGGATCGCGTCGATGACGCCATGCACGCGACTCGCGCTGCGGTCGAGGAAGGCATCCTGCCGGGCGGCGGCGTTGCGCTCTTGCGCGCCAGCGAGGCGCTCAAGAAGCTCCGCCCCCACAACGACGACCAGAAGACCGGGGTCGAGATCGTGCGCAAGGCCTTGTCGTCGCCGGCACGCCAGATCGCGATCAACGCCGGCGAAGACGGCTCCATCATCGTCGGCAAGATCCTGGAGAAGGATCAGTACGCGTTCGGCTTCGACGCGCAGACTGGCGAATACGGGAACCTGGTGTCGAAAGGCATCATCGACCCGACCAAGGTAGTGCGCACCGCGCTGCAGGACGCGGCCTCGGTCGCGGGCCTGCTGATTACCACCGAGGCGATGGTCGCCGAGGTGCCGAAGAAGCAGTCACCCGCCATGCCGCCCGGCGGCGGCGGAATGGGCGGCGGCATGGACTTCTGACGGTCCGCCTCCAATCACGCGACAGCGGCCCGGGCGCGCCCCGGGCCGCTTTTTTTCACTCCGCCGGCGCTACCGCGTGGCCTTTCTCCACTCCGTTGACCAGGACGGCCATCACGGCGGTCGCCACCACGAAGCCGAGCGCGATCATCGCCGTCGTTCCCAGCAGAAGGGCGAAGCCGCCGCGCCCATACAGCAAGGCAATCGCCGCGACCGCCGCGCCGGAGGCGAGGAAGGTCAGAAAATAGCGCACCGCATAGATCCGGCCGCGCCAGGCGTCGGCAGTGTAACGGGCAATTACGAGGTCGTTGACGGTGACTTGCGCGTAGATCGCGGCCATCGCCACGGCCAGGGCCGCGATCAGCGTCTTGCCTGTGGCTTGCGCGGCCCACAGCACGCCCAGGAACTGCAGCGACGCGATCACGGCAAACAGAATGTGGGGCGGAAATTTTTCGACCAACCGGCCGACCGCGATCTGGGCAAGCGCCCCGCACATGAACACTAAGCTGGCAAGTCCGCCAACCAGAAAGAGCGGCACGTCAGTTCCGAGCCGCTCATCGACGATCTTTGGCAGCGCAATCGCGACGATGTTGAAGACGAGTCCGGCGCAGAGCGCGATCACCACGAACAGGCCGAAGATCATCGCCGCGAGCGCCGCGCCGAGCGGAACGTCGGGCACGGTAGCACGCCTCGTCTCTGTTGGCCCTTCATCCGGGACGAGACGCAAATACAGCACAGCCGTGGCAAGGCAGACTACCCCCGGCACGAGGAAGGCAGCGCGCCAGCCCAAGCCCGCGACCAGCACCGCAGTCAGACCTGCCGCGAGCGCCGCGCCGAGATTGCCGCACACACCGTTGAACGCGAGCGAGCGGCCGCGCAAGCTCGCCTGCTCGATCAGCATCGCTGTGCCGACGGGATGGTAGATCGCCGCGGACACTCCGAGCGCGGTCAGCGCGATTGCGAGCACGATGAGGTTCGGCGCGAGCCCCGCCGCAGTGAGCGAAAGCCCGCAGCCGGCATAGAACAGCGCCATCATGTTGCGCCGGCTCCAGCGGTCGCCGAGCCAGCCGGCCGGCAACGAGAACACGCCGAACGCGATGAATGCCGGTGTGCCGAGCGCGATCAGCTCGGCGTAGCTGCGGCCGTAAACGATTTCGAGCCCGATCACCACGGTCGGGAAAATCAGCATCACGTAGTGGTCGAGCGCATGCGCCCAGTTGATGAAGCCGATGGAGCGCTTGTTTGTCTCTGCAGTTGCCATGCTCGACGTTTCGAAACTGCGGCCTGCGCGTGCAGCCGCCCGCGCATATAGCGCGATTTGCCGCCGCCTATCCATGCCTAAATCGCGGAGCACCAAAGCACGCAGAGCAGATGATAATGTCGACCGCCCGCTCCTCCCCGCTTGCAGGGCCTGCAAGCGGGAGGAAGCGAGCAGAGCGAGCTTGCGGCGCGCGCGCTGAAGGCGCGCGACATCGCGGCTCGGCGCTGAGCCGCATTCGCCATTCCTATTCACTTGTCAAACAGCGTACGCACCGCCGCTTACCGCGGCGGCTAAATCAATTTTCTCCGAGCTCTATCCAGGCTCGCGTCACACGCTCGGTGTGCTCCCCTCCCCCTTGTCGGATGGGGGTGGGGGTCGAAGTTGCTGGACACATCTCGCGTAACAACAACGACCCCCCTCCCTAGCCCTCCCCCACAAGGGGGGAGGGAGCAGTCCGAGCGCGCGGACGGAGCAGACCGAGTTTGCCGCGCGTGTTGACTCCACATCACGCAGAGGACCGCAACGCCTTCATCTCGCCGCGCTGCGCGGCGCGCACCGCGTCCTGCAGCCACGGCGAGCGGACCAACGCAATGAATTGCGGCTCGAGCGGCGGAGGCTGCGGCACTCGAAAAGCCTGGGTCCAGGTGCCGTCGTTAAGCTGCACGAACTCGATCGGGTCCCAGCACTTGACGTGCCAGCTCACCGTCCTGCGCGCCCGAATGCCAAGCCGCGCGAAGTTGGCGGCCTCGACCGCCGCGTCGCGCGAGGTTCCCTGGAGCATTCGCTGCACCACATCGCGCAGCCACGCCCAGCTCGCAGGCGCAACGCGCGCGCCGCACTGCTCGGCGTCGCCGCAGCAGTTGCGCTCGCGCTGGCAGTTTTCGTTCTTGCACCTGCCCCACAAACGCAGCTGCACGTGTGCGTCGCGCATCACCGCCGCAACTCGCTCGGCCAGCTCTTTTTGATCCGCGCGCGTTCGTTTCGATACTGCACTCATCACACGGGTCCTCCGTTAGATCCTGAGGCGTCATTCCGGGGCGCGGGCAACGCCCGCGAGCCCGGAATCCATACCCACGGTCCGTGGTTATGGATTCCGGCCCTCGCCGCTGTGGCGGCTCGGCCGGAATGACGAACTGAAAGACTTCTCATCACACAACACCTCTTCGTTCCCGCGGCGCGTTTTTTGCGCCCGGGGTTTGCTTTTTTCGCTTCGCTCACCCGAATGAGGGGTGGTGAAGCGCCGAGAGACGTACGGATGCTTGCGAGGCATCCGTTGGGCCTGCACGTTACGCGGCAGGCCAGGCACCTACCGAGGCGCCTTGCGTCCCCTAACGCGGGACGCCCGCCTCCCGGCGCTCCACCGTGGCGATTTTAGGCTCCGGTCCCACGCTTCCTTCTCCGGCATTTCCTCCGGATCCGTAAAGCGAGCTCCTCGCAGCCAGGTCGTAGTGCCTGGCGGTCGGGGTCCCGTGCCTCCCGGGACGAGCGGTTATGAGCCGCCGCCGCGGGACGCCACGCCTCGCTCCACCTTCGGGATCATCTCCGGAGATGCCCCTCATGAGCGAAG
>WNFQ01001836.1_pt1 | contig 26734 bp, 22 predicted proteins | sample 5400171 | NCBI WGS metagenome assembly WNFQ01 (sample SAMN13153356, study PRJNA577476) | soil metagenome | isolation source: 20 cm soil under Madrone tree | place: USA:California | collected 2016-06-14
TGGTGGCGAGTAATCATTCCGCACTCCGCAATCGGCGATCCGGATTTCACGTTGGGATTCGCGTTTGAGGTGATGCCGACCGATGGCAACTGCGGTTTGTGGTCACTTGGAAACGAGCAACTCCGTGAGAGCCTTGCGGCCGATTCGAGATCGCACGTGCAACGGGACAGTCGCCGCTACCGGTCCGGCAATCCGCATTCCGCATTTCATCTGGCTTACTCCCACAACTTTTCCGCCAGATTCAGTGCTCGCAGATAGGTGAGATGCTCGCCACCGCGGACCAACTCCTCTCTTAGTAAGCCGGCCAGGGAAGTCCCTCCCGCCGGCAAGAGCTGTTTCATTTCAGGGTGTTCGGACAACGTGCTTTCCAGAAAATTTCCGTTCCAGGACACATCAAAAAAACCTTGTCCAAAATTGAACCGGATCTGCCCAATCCACTGGCCCGGTAAATTTCCGTTCCAGGACACATCAAAAAAACCTTGTCCAAAATTGAACCGGATCTGCCCAATCCACTGGCCCGGTACCGCTTTCAATTTCACCCGCACAATCTGCCCGCTCATCGGGACCGAAAATGTGTAAGTAAAATCCTCTTTACGATCCAGCTCCCAGCCGAGTTGATTGGCCAGCCAGGAAACTAAGAGCATAGCCGTGGTCCAGTATTCCGGGTCATGAACGATCTCGACTTCCGAAATCGATCCGATTTTTGCTGCGGCCCACGGATGATCAAACGTTTGAGCAACCGCTAGACGGAGGTAGATCAGCCGGCGCCAATTGAGATCGCAAAGCACGCAGCGCGACCACGCACCTGCAACCGAGTTTCTTAGAATCTGGATTTGCCGGGCCGGCTCCCGCCAACCATGGCTATCGAAAAAGAATCGGTCGACCCAACTCCAAAGCTGAGCATCGAGTCCGACACCAAACTGTCCTTGCCACCACAGATACAAGGGAAGATCGGAATCCAGGTGGCTGAACAAAATGCTCCGCATCACCTCCGGGCCACCGCCTTCGATCAAAAAAGCGATTTGCTCGCTGCAAACCTGATGTCCGCTGGCACCCATGACGTGGCAATGTGCGCTGATCCAGGCTTGGACGCGCTGTTTTGGCTGCGAGGGATTGGCCGCTAACAAGATGACGCGGCACGCGTGTTGACGAGTTACCTCAGCCATCAACTGCGTATTAAAACTCAGCGCGTCGGACGCCTCGCTGTAAACCGCAAAGTTCACCAACGAAGCCTTGGAAAGCTGGTCGCTTTCCTGCTCCCAGAGTTGGGTCAGATTCCGATTGATCTTCGCTACTTCAACCGGCATCCCGCGGGAAAGACTGGTGGTGGAAGGTTGGCCGTTAGCACTCATTGATTTGGTAATTGTTATTGGCTATCGGTTCGGCTTGCGATTCACGTTTGAGGTAATGCGGACCGATGGCGACCGCGGTTTGTGATCGCATGGAAACAAGCAGCTCCGTGACAGCTTTGCGGCCGATCCGAAATCGCAGGTCCAACGGGACAGCCGCCGCTACCAATCTGTCATTTATCATTTCTTATAGCGCTGTCAGCGCTAGAGTCTCCTCCACGCCCTTCCAGCATTCTCAATGAGTGCCTCGGCCTCCGCCGGACCCCAGCTACCGGCCGAATAGAAAGCAAGCGGGCTCTGTTTCTCGCCCCGGTGCCATTCTTCCTCGATTTCATCGACGAATCGCCATGCTTCTTCGACCTCATCTCTTCGGGCAAAAAGGGTCGCATCCCCAGCCATCGCATCCAACAGCAGACGTTCATATGCTTCCGGACTCGCTGTCCCGAACGACGTGCCGTAATGAAAGTCCATCTTTACCGGTTGAACCCGAACACTGGCTCCCGGGATTTTCGATTGCATGCGCAACGAAACTCCTTCATCCGGTTGAATCCGGATGACGAGCACGTTTTGCGAGCCGTCACGCACCCCCAATTGATCTCGATTGAATAACACTCCAGGCGCGTTCTTGAAGTGGATACCGATTTCCGTGCCGGCCTTGGGAAGACGTTTGCCCACTCTCACGTAAAAAGGTACATCGGCCCAGCGCCAATTATCGATCTGGATCCGCAGCGCCACAAAGGTCTCGGTCACCGAATCCGGGCGAACATTCTTCTCTTCACGATATCCGGGTACGGATTGGCCATTGATCGAGCCGGCGGTGTATTGGCCACGGATTACATTCTCCGCTATCCCTTTCCCACGAATCCGGCGCAGCGAGCGAAGCACTTTGACCTTCTCGTCTCGGATGGAGTCGGCGCTTAGATCGGTCGGCGGCTCCATCGCAATTAAGCACAGCAGCTGAAGGAGGTGATTCTGGACCATGTCCCGGAGCGCGCCCGCTCCTTCATAATAACCGGCTCGGTTCTCCACGCCGAGCTGTTCGCTCGCCGTGATCTGCACATGGTCGATATAGCGCTGGTTCCACAGGTGCTCGAAAATGGCATTGGCGAAACGCAAAACCATGATGTTCTGTGCGGTTTCCTTTCCCAGATAGTGATCAATCCGGAAAGTATCAGCTTCCGCGAAACCGTTCCGAACCGCCGTGTTTAACGCTTCCGCGCTCTTCAAATCGATTCCGAACGGCTTCTCCACGATAACTCGGGCCCATCCGCCGTTCGGACTCCGATTCAGTCCGGCCGCTTCCAAGTGTGTTAAAATCGGCTCGAACTGATCCGGACCAGCTGACAGATAGAAAATGCGGTTTCCTCTGGTTCCCCGCGCTCGATCGATCTGTTCGAGGCGTTCCTTGAGCCGGCCATAACCTTCCGGGTCGCCAAATTCGCTGCGATGATAAAAGATCGAATTGGCAAAATTCTTCCAGAGATCTTCATTGATCTTTTGCCGCGAATATTTGTGGGCCGCTTCGCTCAACTCCTGGCGAAACACTTCATCCGTCTTGTCCCGGCGGGCGAAACCGACTACAGCCAGCCCCGGTGGCAGATCGCCGTCCGCAGCCAGATTATAGAGAGCCGGAACCAGTTTGCGATGCGTCAGGTCACCGGTTGCTCCAAAAATAACGATCGAGCAAGGCTGAGGAGTAGCTCGCGAAACCAAGCCCTCCCTCAGTGGATTCGAAAACGATTGTTCTGTCATAATTTACCGCCCCCAATTAGCGGCAAGATATCCTCGGTGGGCTTCGCCTGCATGACAAATGAGAAACGCGAATTGATTCTGGGAAATGCGGATTCGCCATCGCCGAAAAGAAGAAAGTTTCGTAAACCCGCGCTTCCCAGTCCAAGCGGACGGAGTAACGCCCAATCTCGTCTTCAAGAACGCTCCTGGCACGCGTAATATGTACCAGATTGGCGCGAGGCCGGTTATCTGGATTGCGGATAATATTGCAATCGAAGCCCAGGTCTACGGTGTTTGGGCGGATAACGTCCGCGGTTGGGCGGTGAACACCAATCCCAATGTGCATCCAGGCACCCTCGATCCCACTGCTTTCAGCCGCAGCGGAGAGCAGGGCGTATTCACGATCGCTCCGACGATCAAGCCAAAGGGTGGATTCTTTACCCGTCCAGAGTTGCGCGTCTTCGGGACCTGCTCGATTTGGAGCAATTCTTGGAAAGGCGCTACCACCCCGATCCAGGAAGGTGGCAACACCGGTGGGTTTACTCCTTCACCGTATGCCAACGCCCACGCCAACCAAGGTTGGTTCGGGGTGTCGCCCTGGCAACCGGGGATGCATCACCACGACAAAATTTTTGTTGACGGACCAGTCGGTTTTTCGATAACAGTGATCCCGTTTTCTCATTGCGTTCACACAAAACAAGGAAGTAACTCGTATCATCAAGGAAGTTAGAACATGTGTTGTCTCGTTAGTTTTCCCCTTTACGGCTGGGCCTCGAAACGTCGCTCGTACCACATCGCAAACTGCCTGAAATTCTCTTCGTGTATTCAGGTATTCCCAGCGAGCCCAATTGACTAACCTTTCCGTCAAGGAGCAGATAGAAAATGTGTTTCCCCGTTGGTTGTCCCCTGCGGCTGGGGCTTAAAGCGTCGTTAGCCGCAATTCTTGCGTTCTTTGCCACCTCCCCCGCGCTGCACGCTCAAAATTCCGACTCGAGCGATGTCGCTGCATTGAAGGCCCAAATGGAAAAGATGCAGAAGCAATACGAAGACCGCATCTCGGCCATGGAGTCCAAGATGCAGTCTCTCGAGGCCAAAACGGATGCCGGGTCGATCTTGAACACCCGTGTTCTGACCGATGACAACGGTAAGCAATACGAAGGCAAGGGTCCGGCTCTCGACGAATCTTTTCTGAAATCGCTGACCCGCAATTTCACCTTCTCCGCATACGTTCGCGCGGGTGTCCAATTTAATGGCAGCGGTGGTGGTGGTAACTTCAACTTTGAACCGCCCGACAATGCGGGTGCCGAGCGTCCGCGTCTCGGCAACGAGAACGATACCTACATGGAGCTAACCTGGAAACAGGCTCACATGCTGGGCGATAGTCCCGATGCGATGGATGTTTCCATGGTATTTACTCCGGCGATTCGTTACGTCCAGAATCGAAGCACATTCATCACCGGTGTCGGAGGCGGACAGAACGGGCGGGAAAATGGGAGCGATTTCGATTTCGTCTTGCGCGAAGCGTACCTGGAGATGGCCAACGTCTTCAAGAGTGCTCCGGAAATCACCTTTTGGGGCGGTCAGCGGTTCTATGACCGTTTCAATATCGATCCGGAGGATTATTACTTTCTCGACATGTCCGGATATGGCGCCGGGGTCAAAAACATCGATGTTGGTATCGGCAAACTCTGGGTTGCCTATCTCGGGGGCATAGATGACGATATTGCCTCACCCAATACCGGAAGCTTTTACAAGCATACCCTCGATGTTCGGTTGAAGGATATTCAGATCGGTCCCGGCAAACTGATGTTGGTTCTTATCGGCAACTACGAGAAGGGCACAACGTTCACGAAAGATTTCAATGGCAATCTGCTAGCCGCTGGCGATGCGGTACTGACCCATCCGGTTCGGACAAACGATGCGTACGGCATCGGTGGGGGCGCGGTTTATAACATCGATCTCAGCGCTATCGGCCCAAAGAGCTACCTGGAAGTTTACGGTTTGGCCGGCTGGGGAGCGACCAACTTCAGCACCTCAACCGACTTAAGCACACTCACGGGATTCGTAAACTCGGCCCTGGTCAAGAATCCTGCGACTCCAGCCGGCGCCGTCATCAACGCCGGAGACGCGATCCAAAACCAGCGCCGATTCCGAGCCGGTGCATTTTTTGTGTGGAATCCGAATCCTCGCTTCTCGGTGGGTGTCTGGGGATTCTGGCAGCAGGATTCAGAAGGTTTCCGGCTGCAGGAAAGTTTCACTAACCCGGTCTTTCCAACCGCTACAGTCATCAAGAACGCTCCTTCCACGCGTAACATATACGAAGGCGGTATTAGACCGGTTTTCTGGCTCGCGGACAATATCGCAATCCAGGGCCAGGCTTACTACGGCTATATCGATAACGTCCGTGGTTTTCAGACGAACCAAGCGGGTAATGTTATTGTCAATCCAGGCACCCTTAGTCCTACTGCTTTCGGCCGCAGCGGAAACATGGGCGTCTTTACAATCGCTCCGACGATCAAACCGAAGGGTGGATTTTTCACCCGTCCGGAGTTGCGAGTCTTCGCCACCTACGCGGTCTGGAGCGACTCTCTGAAGGGCTCAACCACTTCTGTTCAGGAAGGCTCCAATACCGGCGGATTTAGTCCGGCACCCTATGCCAAGTCTAACGACGGCTGGTTGTTTGGTACCCAGGTTGAATGGTACTTTTAAAGCAACAGTAAGGTTAACGTTGCCTTCGATTTCCCCGTCCGGCCAATGCTGGACGGGGAAATTTTTTTGGCGATTCACCGCGCGGGTAGGGCCGAAACCCGACTCCGTCCGGCGGCCGCCGGATCGCGACCAAGGTCAATGGTTGCTTAAACTCAGAACTCGGCGCGTGCCAACGTGTCCTCCATAGCTTTAGCGAAGGAGGAAGCGCAGCGGCGGTGGCAGTCCGGCCGATGCCGCGTTCATATATGGCTTCCTCCTTCGCCCAGGTTTCGGCGGGACAAGTGCGACGCCGGGGAAACGTATTGTCGTCCTAGCGCTCGGAGGGTGCGTCGCTTGCGACGCCCGGAAACCACCCTGTGCGCGCCGAGGAATCGAATCGAGGATCCCGAATTCTGCGTCCTTTTATCCCAAACTGTTCATCACGCCTTGAAATGGCCAATCGTCGGGGTGTTTGACTAGGCCGTGCCGGACGGGGTTGTTTCGGACATACAGCCATTTCACGTCGCAGGCATGATCACTCCACATTTGACGGTCCCAGAAACTCCGTTGCCAAATCGGTTTATCCTGCTCGTTTGGCCAGCGCCTTGAGATGTAGGCCTTCCAGGCACCGACCCAGCGATCCAAACTATAGGGTGCGAGGTCACTATCGCCAACGAAAAGATGAATGTGATCTGGCAAGATCACGTAACGTCCGACAGAGAAATCATTGTATGTTTGCCATGCCTCACGCAACAGCGCGTGTGCGGCCGGATTTGCCAGAATCCTTCGCCGGTATTTCGCGCAAACGGTTATCAAGAGGGTTGGCGTCGCGGTCTCAAGCGTGGGGAGATGCGGTGGATGCTTCCGATCCTGGAAATATCATAACTCCTCATTAATAGGTTATAATAGCTAGCGCCGGTGCACAAGTGCTTTTCCCAATGGGTTCCAAAAACGCTGTCTTCGATAGTTAAATTGGACGACCTTGGGCTCGATACCTCGGCGAACCCTGGACCGTTCCCGGGCGTCGCAAGCGACGCACCTTCCGACGCGATGGATGTTGTTTCACGTCGAGGGGATGGTCGCTGCTCCCGGGCGTCGCATTTGGCGCGCCAAAGCCTTGGCGCAGGAGGAAGCGACGCACCCTCCGTCGTCAGGGGTCCCTCAGGTCGATAGCTCGCTCCAGCTCGCGTCTGGCAATTTCCCGCTCAACCAATCCGATCCCGCTATCTGGCCTTCTTTATTCTCTATTCCAAATTGCAAATTCTACATTCCGCAATCCACCTTTGTGCCACTGATTTGTGCCACTGATTCCGCTATCCGACCTCCTTTTTTCATTGACGGCCGAACTAAATCACTAGAGTAGAGCGCTCATACACTTTGTGGTCGCGCCCCGACCGGGGGCGGGGCCATAGTGCTGATTAAGTCTAATCCCCCATAATGAAAATCGATAACATTCTAAAATCAGTCCTTTGCACTATCACTGCGACAATGGTTCTCGCTTCGACAGCCTCTGCGGAATCAAAGTCGCTCGATCTCGCATTCTTAACCAATAATGCATCTGACTTCTGGACCATCGCGCGAGCGGGTTGCGAACAGGCTCAAAAAGAGGTCCCGAATATCAAAGTCGAATTCAAGATTCCGGCAGACGGTACCGCGGCGGAGCAGACTCGAATCTTCGATGACCTGCTGGTCAAAGGGGTCAACGGCATTGCATTGAGTCCGGTCGACCCAGCCAATCAAACGGCCATGATCGATAAGGGTGCCGCCAAAGCGCTGATCGTGACCCAGGACAGCGATGCGCCAAAGAGCCAACGGTCATTTTATGTGGGCACAGACAACGTGGCCGCCGGTCGCCAAGCAGGTGAGCTAATCAAGAAGGCGGTTCCCAACGGCGGCAGTATCATGCTTTTTGTTGGCAAACGCGACGCCCAAAATGCCAAAGAGCGCATCCAAGGTGTTGAGGAAACTCTTAAGGGCACGAATATCAAGATACTCGATGTGCGAACCGACGATACCGATCGGGTACGGGCCAAACAAAACGTCGCTGACACCTTGGTCAAAAATCCGGACATCGCCTGCCTGGTTGGCCTATGGAGCTACAATGGACCAGCTATTCTGAACGCGGTGAAAGACGCGAATAAAATCGGCAAGGTCAAGATTGTCACCTTTGATGAAGAGAACGACACTCTACAGGGAGTCAAAGACGGAGCAATCGAAGCTACCGTTGTGCAGAATCCCTACGAGTTTGGACGGCAAGCGGTTACCTTGATGGCTAAGAAATTGCGCAATGAAAACCCCGACATCCCGGCGGACGGCAAAGTCATTGTTCCGACGCGGGCGATCGACAAGAGCAATGTCGACGAATTTTGGGCTAACCTGAAAAAATTGCGCGGACACTAGCCGGCATAAATCACGCGTTTTGAGAACCCACGCGGTCAATGCGGGTTAGAAGGCCAAGCTCTCCCTTGCGAGACAGGCGCTCCGAATTGATATAGGGTAAAATCTGGCGCCTGTCTCTTCCCTACTGTGCAAGACGCGATTCTCGAACTCAGTGGTATCTGCAAGAGATTTCCTGGTGTCATCGCACTGAGCAAAGTCGATTTTTCGGTCTACCCTGGAGAAGTCGTTGCGCTGATCGGCGAGAACGGCGCGGGGAAATCGACTTTGATGAAAATTCTCGGAGGCGTTTACCAGGCGGACGACGGGATCATTCGACTGGGCGGCCGCGAAGTACAGATCCGCCATGTGTCGGACGCCCAACACTTAGGCATCAGCCTGATTCACCAGGAGCTCAATAACCTCGACAATCTCGACGTGGGCGGGAACATCTTTCTCGGCCGGGAGCCACTGTTTGGCGGTCCCTTGCGTTTCGTAGATCGGAAAAGAATAGCTGATCAATCGAAGAGATACCTGGAAAAGGTGGGGCTTAACGTTTCTCCACGCACACCGCTGAGCGCTTTGTCGATCGCGCAGCAGCAGTTGGTTGAAATCGCGAAGGCGTTGTCAACTAACGCGAAAATCATCGTAATGGACGAGCCAACGTCCTGTCTGACCCTGACTGAGACCAATCGACTCCTTAAACTCATTGCTGAACTGAAGGCGGCCGGCGTTTCGGTGATCTTTATATCGCATCGTCTGATGGAGGTGGGCGCTTGCGCTGACCGAGTAGTCGGGCTGCGTGACGGAAAAAATTCCGGTCAGCTCACAAAAACGGAAATCAACCACGACAATATGGTTCGCTTGATGGTTGGGCGAAACTTGGATCTGAAACGAACAGAAACGCGTTTGGGCGACCCGAAATCCCGAATCGAAGTTCGCAATATTATTTCGCCATTCTTTCCCACTCACACAGTCAGTTTTGATATGCGCCGAGGTGAGATCCTCGGACTGGCGGGTTTAGTCGGTGCCGGTCGTTCGGAATTGGCCATCACCGTCTTCGGGATCGCACGTCCGCTCGGTGGAGAGGTCGTGATCGATGGACAACCGATTAAAGTTCATTCGCCGCGCGATGCGATCAATCATGGTATCTACCTGGTGCCGGAAGATCGCCGCAAAACGGGCTTGATCACGAACATGGCCGTGCGCGAGAACGTCACCTTGGCAGCGCTATCGAGATATTCCAGCCTCGGGTTAATCTCTTTTCGGCGGGAGTCGGAGACGGCGGAGGCACAGCGAAAGAAGCTTTCTATCAAGACGGCTACCTGCGAGACTTTGGCCAAAAACCTGAGTGGCGGGAATCAGCAGAAGGTCGTTTTGGCAAAATGGCTGTCTCTCAATCCTAAATTGATTATTTTTGACGAGCCCACACGAGGTGTTGATGTCGGCAGCAAAGCCGAGATTTATCGTCTGATGCGTGGATTGGCAGACGAGGGCGTCTTCATTCTCATGATCAGCAGCGATATGGAAGAGGTACTTGGAGTGAGCGACCGGATCGCTGTCATGCGAGAGGGTGCTTTAACCGGCATGCTGGAGGCGAAAGATTTCAGCGAGGAAGCGGTCATGCGTTTAGCCGTAGCCCCGGTGCGCACAGCCGAAACTCTCGTTTGAACGCTTAAACGAAAAAGAGAACATGCGTCCAAAAAAAGAAATCGGAATGGTGCTCATCCTCCTGGGACTGTTCTTCGGATACGTTCTTTTGGAAATCACCCAACGAGGCTTAGCGGCCACATTCGGTAACCCGGTGTTTCTTGGCCAGGCCAACCTTCTGAACCTCACCCGCTCCATTGGCCTCTTTGGAATTTTTAGCGTCGCGATGGGCGTAGTCATCATTACCGGAGGCATTGACCTTTCGATCGGCTCAATGTTTGCGCTGCTCGGCGTCATCCTGGCTGATTTGCTCGGTCCTGACAACATGCCTTGGCCGGTAGCGATTAGCATAATTATCTTGATCGCAATGGTGCTCGGGCTATTTCACGGGCTTCTGGTAGCTCGTGCGCGCCTGCAGCCGTTTGTCGTGACGCTATGTGGGCTGCTGATGTATCGCGGCCTCGCTCGTTTCATTTCTCACGATGAAACCGTCGGCTTTGGTGGAAGTACGGGTTACGAACTACTAAGAACGCTGGCGACCGGGGACGTGCTGAACGTGCCCGCGCCATTTATCATCTTCATTATCGTATGCATCGTAGTCGGCGTCGTACTACACATCTCGATTTACGGTCGCTATCTCTACGCCATCGGCCGAAACGAAGAAGCGGCGATTTATTCGGGAATTAACACCAAACTTGTGGTCACCAGCGCCTATGTGCTCTGCGCATTCCTGAGCGGTATCTCCGCTATTTTGATCGGCTTCTATACCAACTCGATTTCGCCGGCTAGTCACGGTAGCTTTTTCGAGTTGTATGCGGTGGCAGCCTGCGTGCTGGGCGGTTTGAGCCTTCGCGGCGGTGAAGGCAGCATCCTTGGCATATTTATTGGCACTGCAATGATTCAGTTGCTCAGAAATATCGTGAACCTGCAAGGAATCGAAAGCTCGCTCGAATTCGTGGTGATGGGCGGAGTCATCCTCGTTGCCGTTAGCCTCGACCAGGTTCTGGCCGCGCGGCGCCGAGCTCGTGAGGCGCGCATCGATGTCAAAGCGCCGCAAGTCGAGCCGGCGCGAGCCGAAAGTTCGACGACCGTCGGCGAGTTGAAGTGATTGGCGATTGGTGATGCGCAAATCGCGGCGTTGACTTCGGCAGCGGCGACTTCCGTGTCCGGTTTGGAAATGCGGAATGCGGATTGCGGAATTTAGGGCGGCGCTCACCGAGCCGGTAGCGGCCACTTGCCTGTCCGACCCAATCGGACCCTTAAGCGCATTGCGTCCTGGGTTCCCGCCCCAGGACCGCACCTCTCACCTCCCGCTCCCCTCGACACAGCTCGGCTCACCGGCTATGGATGACGAGGTGGACCTTGTTCGATTAGTCTTACTGATCGTGCATGCGGTACTTGGCGCACTGCTTTTGGGTGGCGCGCTTTACAGCATTATGACCGTTCAGCCGCGAGCTAGAGCATTTTTCAAAGATGTCCGTGATTTCGAAGGGTTCGTTGCCAACCTGGCCGATGGTGCTCGCTGGCAGTTTCTCGCTGTCCTGGCCGTCATTGGATTCACTGGGCTCATCGAACCCTGGTTCTCGTCACATGGCTCTTTTTGGTGGATCTGCTTTGGTCTGAAATCGATCCTTTGGGCAGCCACGCTTGGCTGCTTTGTCTACGTTTCCTGGTTTCTCTGGCCGCGTCGAATTCTGGCCGCGGCCCACGAGCTGCCCGTGATCCAAACGAGGTTTGCCATGGTCGGACGAACCATTCTCGCTCTGCTGCTGGTTTCGTTCGTGCTTGGAGTTGCCATGACCCGGGTCCGGTGACCGCTGACTTGATTAAGGGGTAAGCAGTGGACTCGCGATTCGATCGACCGACCGCGGGCAGGGCGAAACAGTCCGGCCGATGTCGCAATTGTAAAACCCAGCGTTATGCGCCGGACTGTGAGCCCCGCGTGCCATTCCCTCTAATGGCTCGCACGTCTTGTCGCGCTATCGCTCAACGACGTGTTGCCCTACCGGTCCGGGACCTCGATGCGTCGATTCATTTTGGCGGTGGCGCGATCACCAATCACCGATCACTGATTACTGATCAGCGATTACTGTTTGTTTCTGACCGAACGATCGGTTACGTTGAGACATGCGACCGAGCCGCAACAGCCGTCAGGAAATCGTCAAGAAACTCAGCGACGTATTCCGTCGCGATAGCTATAGCGGGGCCAGCCTGGCCGACCTCGCCGACGCGGTCGGCCTGGGTAAAGCAAGTCTTTATCAAAAATTTCCTGAAGGTAAGGCACAAATGGGAGCCGAAGTATTGACGGAGATCGGCCGGTCCCTGGCGAACGAGGTACTCAGCGTGCTTCGCCAGGACGCACCTCCGACTGTTCGGTTCAATCAGATGCTGGTTGCGGTCGGCAAATTTTACAATGGAGGTCAACTCTCCTGTCTGATCGACACGCTTTCATTAGGCGAGGCGGGCAAACTCTATCGAGTGGCTCTCATGGACGCGATTAAGCAATGGGAACATGCTCTGGCCGATTTAGCCCGGGAGACAGGTCAGTCCGCGGCGAAAGCAGCGATTTGGGCAGAAGAAGTATTAATCACGATCGAAGGATCGCTGGTGTTGGCACGGGCCAAGAATGATCCCCAGGTGTTTCGAAAGGCTCTGAAACGGTTGGGGCAAGCTTTCGCCAATCGCTGATCGCTGAGAGGAATTGCAAAGAGTAAGGAGGCGTGCATCGACTTGATTGGTAGGGCGAAAACCTCGGCACACCGAAAACGCTCGCACTTGTGTTTTGGTGTCTCGCGCCGGGTTTGAGCCACTTGCGCGCCATCTGCATCGCGTACTTATACCCGTCGCAGCGATCGAAACGGGAAAATGATGCCTGGCTGGGGCGAGGATGGCTTAAGCCCTACCAATCTTGGGTGTGTATCGCCTACAACCGATCACCGATTACCGTTGTCGACACTTTCCGTTTGACTGTAACCGAACGTTCGGTTATCTCTGACCATCGATGAAATCGCCCTTTAAACTCTGGTTCGCCGCTAGTACCTTGACCGCACTGGCGCCACTCTCCGGTAGCGCACGTCCGGCCAAGAATGCGGACTCGCCCGCAGTACCACCAACCTTCTACCGCACCGCTCAGGTTGATGGTCTGAATATCTTCTACCGGGAGGCTGGTCCGGAGGACGCTCCGGTGATCGTGCTACTGCATGGATTCCCGACCTCCTCGCGAATGTTCCGGAACTTGATTCCCGCTCTCGCCGATCGCTATCACCTCATCGCACCGGACTATCCCGGGTTTGGGCACAGTTCGGCGCCAAGCATTGACCAATTCAGTTACACCTTTGATCACCTTGCTCAGGTCATGGACAACTTTGTCAACCAGCTTGGGCTGACGAAATATAGCTTGTATGTCCAAGATTATGGCGCTCCGGTCGGTTACCGCCTCGCTTCGCAACATCCCGAGCGCATTCAAGCTTTAATTGTGCAGAACGGGAATGCCTACGCAGAGGGGCTCGCCAATGATTTCTGGAAACCGATTAAGGCTTATTGGGCAGGTAAGACGCCGGAGAATGCCGCCCCCCTGCGGCAAGCGCTCAAGGTCGACGCGATCAAGTGGCAGTACACCAATGGAACTCGTCAAACCGAGAAAATCGATCCCGACACTTGGACCATAGATCAGGCTCTTTTGGAGCGGCCGGGGCAAGAAGAAATCCAACTGGCGCTTTTTTACTCCTATGGATCGAATCCGCCGAATTATCCGAAATGGCAGGAGTTCTTCCGGAAGTACCAACCTCCCACGCTCATCGTTTGGGGAAAGAACGATGAAATCTTCCCGGCCGCAGGTGCGACACCTTATCTTCGCGATCTACCGAAAGCAGAACTGCATCTTTTGGATACAGGGCACTTCGCACTGGAAGAGGACGGTGATATTATCGCGGGTTTGATGCGAACGTTCCTGGCGCGGCACGTGTCGAGCACAAAGTGAGGCGAAGTTGCGCGTGGTGCGGATAGGGCGAAACAGTCCGGCAGATTTTTGCGTTGCAAGAACCCAGTGCCAGACGCCGGGCTGTGAGCCTTGCCTACCAACCGACCAACCGGCTCACACGTCGTCTCGCTATCGCTCAACAACGTGTTTCGCCCTCCTTCCTCGCCTACCGTTTCGGGGCCTCGATGCGTCGATTCATTTTGGGGGTGGCGCGATCATGGCGAACACCAAACACCCTTGGCTATTGGCTATCGGTTATTGGCTATTTCGGAGGCGGCTCGCGTGACGGCGTCCGCCGTCACGCGAGCCGCCTCCGAAATAGCCAGGTCGCGAAACTGAGTGTGAAAACAGCAATGATAGCCATGGGCCAGGTGTTATTCAAAATCTCAAGGGGAGGCATATCTTTCAGAAATACGCCTTTGGTGACAACCATCATATATCGAAGAGGGTTGGCATAAGTTATGGGTTGCAACCAGCTCGGCATATTTTCGATCGGAGCCGCATAACCCGATAGAAGAACCGCCGGTAACAAGATAGTCATGATACCTAGAAGGGCTTGCTGCTGAGTCACCGCGATCGAGGAAATACCGAGCCCAATACCGATCATGGCAGTAATGAAGACAGCCAGACTGAGATAGAGAAACAGTACTGAGCCATGAAAAGGTATTCGGAAAAGAAACACGGTTATAAGGATGAAGATCGTAACCTCGATGAGCCCGAGGATTAGCGCCGGAATGCTTTTGCCAGCCATAATCTCCAGCGGTTGCATCGGCGAGACCAGCAGCTGATCAAAGGTCCCCATCTCCCGCTCACGTGCGACCGACATAGCGGTGACGTTGAGACAGATCTGCAAGGTGATCATGACTGCAAGCGACGGCAGCGTAAACCAAATGTAGTCGAGGTTCGGGTTAAACCAATTTCGCTGAACGATTTGAACACTGGCTCCATTGTCCATCGGTTGTTGCTCAGTCACAAATTGGTTTACCACTTGAATCACATAGCCCTGAGCAATCTGTGACGCATTCGATTTGCGGCCATCGGCAATCAGCTGCAGCGGGGTCACCTTTTCTTCCTGAAATTTCCGAGTGAAATCGGGCAGGAAATTCATCGCCAGGAGAACACGCTGGTCGTCGATCATTTGTTGAAGCTCGGCGCGAGAATGGGCAAATTCGATCTTAACGAAGTTCGGAGAGGCGGCGAGCCGTTGAATCAGCTCGTTGGCAACTTGGCCGTAGTCCTCGTTCCAGACACCAAGCTTGACATGTTTGACTTCCAAGGTGCCGGTGAACGAGAAAAGAAAAAGCTGTAAGATCGGTGGCAGGATCAGCGCGGCACGATTCCGCGGATCGCGAAGAACCGCCAACACTTCTTTTCGGATCAGAGTGACAATTCTTAGCCACATAGGGTTAATAGCCGATAGCCAATAGCCGAGGAATTTGGTGGCGGCGACTGTCCCGCCGGGCCCTGGGCTCTATGCAACCTGGAAACGCGCCCAGGGCTGCTCGCGTTACGCCACCACGAACCGCAGTCGCCATCGTTCTAGAACGCCGCGGATTCCATCGACCGTCAATAAAGGCGATTAGTAATCCAAACTTTCTCTGCGCACTTTGCGTTCTTTTGCGGCTGTTTTCTTTTCTGTCCATTTAAGCAAGTCGCTTATGCGTGACGCGCGCGGTTAATACGAAAAAAAGGACGGCAAATCCGAAAAGGATCAGCGAGTTGAACAGGACGATTCTCCATACGTCGCCGGCCAGGAATATTGTTTGCAGAGCCTGCACAAAGTAACGCGCGGGGAAGATCCAGGTCAGGAATTGCACGATCTTGGGCATACTCGAGACAAATTGGCTTTTGGACAAAGTAGATACCCAAAGCCCGAGACCCAGGCCACCGGCTAGAAACAAAGATGTGACCAGGAATAGAGAGAGGATCGAACCACGTAACGGCGTGTGAAAGATCAGGACCGCGACCATCGTACAAAAGAGCATTGAGCCCAGCCCCAGGAGAAAATACGGAATCAGTTTTCCGAGCACTAATTCCTGGATACTAACTGGAGTAGCCATCATCGCTTCCATGGTGCCTCGTTCCCATTCCCGCGCTACCACCAGAGCGGTGAGCAGAGTACCAATCATCGTCATAACGATCGCAATCGATCCCGGCACCAGATAGTTTTTGCTTTCCAGGGAAGGATTGAACCAGTTGCGCGTTTCCAGGTCGATGAGGCTGGTCGCCGTTGTGCCGGTCTCGAGCCCGCGTTGTTGCAACCAAAGCGATACAGCGGCTTGCAAATAGTTCTGAACGAAATTCGCCGTATTCGGTTCGCTGCCATCGGCAATGACCTGCAGTGGCGCCGAGTCATTCGCGGAATGCAGGCGGCGCGAGAAATTGACTGGAATAATGAGGAGACCTCGGAGGCGTCCCGCGACCATTTCTCTCTCTAGAGCCGCGCGGTCGAAACTCACCGTGACATCAAGGTAGCGGGAGTTCCGCAGCGAATGCAGCAGATTCTCGGATTCCGGAGTCCGTTCCTCCAGTACGGCACCGATACGAAGCCGAGTCGTATCGAGCGAAACCGCGAAGCCGAAGATGAAGAGCAACATCACGGGCAGGATAAACGCGATCAGGATACTGCTGGGGTCAGTAACGATCTGTATCCCTTCTTTGCGAATCAGCGCCCAAAGTCGGCGAGGAGTGATTTTGGACGGCTTATGGTTCATGGCGAGCCGATATCGGGCGTTGTTTCACTTGGCGGATCGCCCTATCGTCGACAGGGGCCTCAGCTTCGCTTTTCATTTTTTTCTCGATCATCGAATCGGTTGATCAACTCGATGAACGCCTCTTCCATGGTTGGATTGGGAAGCTCAGCGGTGCTTGCGCTCTGTTTTAGCGCGTCCGGAGAATCGAGTGCGATCAGTTTGCCGCGATAAACCAAACCAATTCGATCGCAATATTCGGCTTCATCCATGAAGTGAGTAGTCACCATCACGGTCACGCCTTTTTCGACTAGACCGTTGATGTGGGACCAGAACTCGCGCCGGGTAATTGGATCGACGCCCGACGTGGGCTCATCCAGGAAAAGGACGTCTGGTCCATGCATCAACGCACAGGCCATCGCTAATCGCTGCTTAAAACCGAGCGGCAACTGCCCAGATGACAGCTCCAAATGAGGCTGCAAGGCAAAGACATCGATCATTTGATCAATGGCCGAGCTTCGCTTCTCACCCCGCAACCCGTAGATTCCGGAAAAGAATTCGAGATTCTGTTTAACCGTTAGATCGCCGTAGAGCGAGAATTTCTGTGCCATGTAACCGATGCGATTGCGCGCTGCGCTGGCCGATCGCTGGAAGTCAAACCCGGCGACACGAGCGGTTCCTTCCGACGGCTTGAGCAGACCGCATAGCATCTTGAAGGTAGTCGATTTTCCGGCGCCGTTGGGACCCAGCAATCCGAAGATCTCGCTGCGTTTAACCGAAAAGCTGACATGGTCGGTCGCGACAAAATGTCCGAATCGTTTCGTCAGATCCTTTGCTTGGATCATATCTCCGCCGTCATGCTCCAATTGGCGCATCGATTGAGCAACGAGCGATTCCGTCTTGGGCAGGCCGCCCAGCGCGTCGATGAACGCATCCTCAAAACGGGGCGAAACCGGCTCTAATTTTCGATGGTCGGAAAGTCGAGTTAGTTCTTCCGGTTTGGCGTTCTCTTTTAGAACCAGGCGTACGCTGTCGCCTTGCACAACACCGTCAACCACTGCCTTTGAACGGAGCGCTTCAGCCAAGATCTTACGCCGATTGCCCGAGACGCTGAGATGAAAAGTCCGAGACCGGACACGGTCGGTAAGGTCACGAGGCTCCCCGTCAAAGATTTTCTTTCCTTCGTGCAGCAGAATCACTGCTTGGCAAAGCTCGGCTTCATCCAGGTAAGCGGTGCTCCATACGACCCCAATCCCACTGGCAACCAGTTCCTGCACAATCTTCCAAAGATCACGCCGGGAGATTGGGTCGACGCCTACCCCCGGCTCATCCAGCAATAAAAGCTCCGGCTTGCTGACCAAGGCACAAGCAAGCCCAAGCTTCTGTTTCATCCCACCGGACAGAGCGCCCGCTTTTCGAGTCTGAAATGCTTTCAGATCGGTAAAAGTCAGTAACCGTTCAAAGCTTTCCTCTCGTTCCCCGCCGACGACATTCCTGAGGTCGGCGTAAAGGTTGAGGTTTTGGCGAACGGTTAGGTCTTCGTAGAGACCAAAGCGCTGGGGCATGTATCCGATCCGGGTCCTGATCTCCTCGGGCTCAGTCGTCGGGTCGAAGCCAAGAACCCTGATACTTCCCGACGTCGGCAACAACAAGCCGGCCAGAAGCCGGATCAGAGTCGTTTTGCCGGCGCCGTCGGGACCTACCAGCCCGGTGATCATACCAGCTAGTACCTGGGCGTTCAGCTGGTCGATCGCTGCAGTCGTCCCAAAGGTTTTCACGAGACCGGCGATCTCGATCAATACCTTATTTCCGTTCTTCGCTGGGCTCATTGTGTTCATCCAGCAATTGCACCGTGACCGGCATACCCTGACGAACATAGCGATCTGATTTTTCCAGGATCACCCGAAGCCGGTAGACCAGATCGGCACGCAGTTCGCGGGTTTCCACGTTTTTTGGAGTGAACTCGGCGACCGGCGAAATAAACCCGACTTGAGCCGTGTACGGATGATTCGGGAAAGTATCGTTATAGACCAGCGCTTTCATACCGGGATAGATGCGGCCGAGGTCGCCTTCGTCGACGTAGGTTCGGATCCAAACTGGCGATGTCTCACAAATCGAGTAAACGATAGTGCTGGTGGCGACGATCGTGCCCGGCTCCACTGCTCGTGTGATCACTACCCCGTCGACCGACGCGCGTAGCTGGCAATCGGCAAGGTTGCGTTTGGCGTTGTCCAGGTTGGCTTGCGCGTTGTCGAGTTGGGCTTTGGCATTGTCGAGGTCCTCCTTTCGGTTACCGGCAAGCTCTAGATTAAGGTTGGCCTGCGCCGATTGGACCATCGCCTTCAGCGAATCTCGGGAAGATGTTGCCGCGTCGTAATCCGATTGCGAGATCACGTGCGTCTGCCGCAGCTTGTCTTCCCGCTCGAAAGTCCTAAGGGCGTTGTCATAGTTCGCCTTGGCCTGAGCGAGTTGGGCGCGCGCCTGTTCGATCTCTTCAAGGCGAAAACCGTTCACCATTTTGCTGTAGCTAGCCTGGGCCTGGGCTACTTGAGCTTCAGCGAGATGTACCTGGTCCTGATAAGGGCCATCGTCGAGTACAGCGATCACGTCGCCTGCCTGCACGACATCACCTTCCTCAGATTTCATCTCTTTCAGCCGGCCGCTCACTCGAAAGCCCAGGTTTACCTGACGGATATCGACGTTGCCATGGATAATCAGTTTATCCGACCGGGTTCGGGCGATTTGCTGATAAACTATCCAGCCGGCACCCGCCAATACGAGTAATGCCGCAATTACGATGACACCGCGCCGTCTCATTTTCTTGTTTCCGCTTCGAATCGGAGAAGATCGAGTTGCTCCTCCAACGCTTGCTTAATTTCTTTCACTTCCTCGTCGGTGTAGCCGGTGAGATTGAGACGCCTCCGAATGGTTTCCCGTCCGGCCAAAAAAATGAGTACTTGGCCGACCACCATATGCGAACGGAGGATCACCTTTCGGTCGGTCGGTTTCCTGGCCAGGATGATTGCCAACAAGAGAGACACCGTCTCGTGCACACGGCGAATTCCCTTGTCATAAATAACGCTGAATGCCTGGGTGGGTTGCATCTGTTCCCGCATGATAATGCGTGCCCAGGTACTGCTCGCTTTTCGCGTCAACATCCTTTCCATCATGGCACCGAGCAGTTTCTTAAGCAGAGCCAAGGCTTCGTCCCTGGTTGGCTTTTTCGCAGTTAGCTGTTCTTGGAGAGCGTTAACCACCGGGCCGATGACGGCGAAGTTGGTCGAAAACAAATATTCGATAACAGCGACATAGAGACCTTCCTTTCCTCCGAAGTAGTAGGGAATGGCTGCCTGGTTCACACCAGCATGTTCGGCTAGCTGGCGGGTAGTGGCGCCTTCGAGGTTGTAAGTGCCGAAAATTTCCAGTCCGGCATCGATCAATCTTTGCCGGGCATCGCGATCTCGATCGGGGAGCAAGAGGGGGTCGACCACAGACCAAGTTATTCATTCAAATGAATAACTCAAATGATTAATGCGGACGGTTCGATGAAGACGCGTTCGCCCAAAGAGGCGGGATTTTACCGGGCGGTCGGAGCGTGCGTCGCTTGCGACGCGCCCTCCGACCGCCGCGTGTCACCAAATTCGTAGTGAGGAATTCAAAATCTCTTTCGATAACGAACCTCGACCAAAGAAGACTCCCCCTTATGAATTCGCTCAGGCCGCGCTTGATCCAACGTGAACCCTTGCCCTTCGTAAAACCTCCGCGCGCGAACGTTGTCTCGGAGTACCCACAAGATCGCGTCCAGCGCCCCGCTCTGGCGCATCCGATCTTCCGCCGCCAAATAGAGCTCTGTGCCGTGCCCGTGACCCCAGTATTCGGAGCTAAGATAAATCGCGTACACCTCTTGCGTTCGCAGCAGATCACAGTCGGGATCACGCGCTGGTCCGGCGGTGATCAATCCTATGACACTTTCGGCGAACACAGAGACCAGATTGATTGTTTGACCTGCCCGAGAAAGTCGTTCCTGCCACAGTCCGGTCCAAGCCTCTACCGACAAGCTATCCAGCAGGGTATCCGGGACTATTCCCCGATAGGCGGCACGCCAGCTGCTTACGTGGACTTCTGCGATTTGTCGTGCGTCTTCAGGTCGGGCGGTTCGAACGGGCATGGATGTGACACTCAAACCTAATTCCGTTCGGACTCTAAACAAAGCAGTGCGCCGCCCTTTCAGGCGGCTCGCTGGGTGGATCGGTCCCCGGGGTTAAAACCTCCGGGCCGAGTCCTTGCTGTCCGTTTGGGACATCGCGCGTTTTGTGGGAAACCGATCCCGAGAAATTTGCACTGCGCGTTAACGTGTGGTTCGCCGGAATTCGTTCATCAGCGACAAAATTTCTTGGCGGGTCTCGAGCATTTCGGCGACCCATTCGTCAATTGGAAAAGGGGGTTCATTTTCCTTTTGTTTGAGCCGGCCAGCAGCGTTGAGGGCGCTAGACAGCTCACCCAAAGCGCGTTTAAGCTTAGCAACAACCAATCCGTTAAACTCATGGTCGGCTTTCCGGCCTGGCCGAACGATCCCGAGCGCACCCGCTATCTTCGGACCAACCGCCATAAAACTTCCGACCATCTCTTCAAGATCGTTGTCCCGTCTGTCGCCAGCCAGCTTCATCAGAGTCGCAGATCGTTTGATTAAACGGTCAACCAGGGGGTGCTGAATCCGGTCTTCTTCCATTTCAGCCGCATCAAGTCCAGGTTCCTCAAAGCCGTCGCCAACGGCCTCATCCGCGTCCTCTTCCGCACCGAACTCTGCTTCGGCGTCCAACATTTCCTCGATCCAGGTCCAGCCCATTTCTCGCGCAATCAACCGATCGCGGTTCGGATGATCGTGGTATTTTTCCATCAGCTCGCCCAACTTCGCTGAGCGCCGATCAGATGCGCGAAGGAAAAGTTCCCATTCGAATTCGTCCTGGGGTACTCCGTCGTATGCAGCTTCCTCTCGTGGATCGAGTGCACCGGCGGCCCGTTCCATAAATGATCGCATCGCATCCGCGTTGGCTTCGTGCTGCTGGATTTCCTCTTCGGGAGAGAGCCTCCAAACCGGTTCACTCACCGTGATCTCGTACTCGGTGGACTCAATAACAACCCGTCCATTGGCTTGGCTGAACCATTCCAAATAAAGACAGTTCGCGATATGTTCCGGGAGTTTCTTGCCCCTCTTCATCTCGAGATAATCGAAGTTCTCGATTACCCGAACCTTTCGAGCGGCCGTCATATCTCCTACCGCACCGTTCTGGTCGACGGCGAGCCGAAGGTTGCTCTCCGATTTCGGCGCCGGATTGGTGAAGGTGAGCCTGCAGCCGGCCAGATCCTTGTGACAGTTGCCGGTCAGCTCTAAAACCAGCGGGTTATCGCGACCGGTGAGCCAGACTTTGCCGTGAACTCGTCCGAATGTGCGATTGTCAATCTCGCCGCGAACGACATTTTCTTCGATGCGCCAAGCCATGATTGTAGATAACACAACGGGGAAATCATAACAACAGTATTTCTTGATGTTCTTTCACAAAGCGACAAAGCCTCCTAATACATCATTTCGCGTCCTTCGGTAGCGGCGACTAGCTTGTCCGATGTAGTCCCACAACACCCACAGGATGATCGCGGTCTTTCGAAGCAGAGATCGTAACCGAGCCAGCGCAAATACGCTGCGCCCTGATTTTAGATGTAGAATTGTGCCGAAGAATCCTCGACGTTTGCGATGAACGACCAAGGAGCCCCGCGAATGGAACGAAAAAAAGCTACGGATTTTCCCCAAGAGCTGCTGAACCTATTCGATCATTACGTTCACGGCGAGATCAGTCGTCGCCAATTCCTGGATAGCGCCGCAAAGTATGCGGTGGGCGGCCTGACGGCCACGGCAATTTGGGATAGCCTGCGGCCGAACTACGCTCTGGCGGAGCAAGTCCCTCAAGATGATAAGCGGCTCAAAACGGAATATGCGACTGTGTCGTCTCCCCAGGGCAACGGTACCATACGCGGCTATTTCGTTCGTCCGGCGAGCGCCAACGGAAAGTTGCCCGGCGTGCTCGTCATACACGAGAACCGTGGCCTAAATCCTTATATACAAGATGTGGCACGACGTTTGGGAACCGCGAATTTCCTGGCGTTTGCACCTGATGGTCTTACCTCGGTTGGGGGATACCCTGGCGATGATGAGAAGGGGGCGGAGCTTTTTGCCAAGGTGGACGAGAACAAAATGTTCGAAGATTTTGTGTCCTCGGTTGATTGGTTGAGATCGCGTCCCGAATGCACGGGTAAAGTCGGCGTTGTTGGTTTCTGCTTTGGCGGAACGATGGCCAATAAGCTGGCGGTGCGGCTTCCTGATCTGGCGGCGGCGGTTCCATTTTACGGCCGGCAACCGCCGGCCGCGGATGCTGCTAAGATCAAGGCGCCGCTTTTGCTGCATTACGCATCGCTGGACACACGTATCACCGAGGGATGGCCCCCGTACGAGCAAGCGCTCAAGGCAAATCACGTGACCTACACCGCGTATGTTTACGAGGGGGTCAATCATGGTTTCCACAACGACACGACGCCTCGGTACGACGAGGCCGCAGCCAAGTTGGCCTGGCAACGTACTCTCGATTTTTTCGAAAAGTATCTCCGGGGCTGATTGCGGAACAGCTTTGGCGTTCCGGCCGATCTTCGGTAGCAGCGACTGTCCCGGTTAAGCCGTTGGCGTAGCAGGCCAAAAAAGGCGGAGCGAAGCAATTGGTGTGGCTAACCTGAGAAACGCAGTCGCCACCGCTCGCCATTAGCCTTGGCGAAATTATCGGGGCGAACGATCCCAAGGCGACTGCGACCTAAGGCCACGCTGAATCAGTCGCTTCGTTCCAATTTTTCGGCCCAGCACGCTGGCCGTTGGTTGGACAGTCGCCGCTGCGGCCGCGTAAAGACTCATTGCATATTAGGAGCCATGGGAACAGAAGGTCTTGTGCTGTCAGGCACACACATTCGTCTCGAACCGCTTGATGGCCGCCACGTCAACGGCTTGGTCGTCGCTGCGGCAGCTGACCCTTCCCTGTACCAGTGGAGTCCCGTCCCGCAGGGTAAGGTTGAGGCAAGCAGCTATGTCAACACTGCCCTGGCCTGGCGGAAGGCCGGCAGCGCGGTGCCGTTCGCGATCGTCCGCGCGGATGACGATGTCGTCATAGGATCTACGCGGTTCTGGAACCTGGAGCGATGGTCGTGGCCGGAGGGCCACCCGCGGCAGGGCGACCACGTCCTCGATGCCTGTGAGATCGGATACACGTGGCTGACCCGCTCGGCAATCCGGACGGCAGCCAACACCGAAGTCAAGCTACTCATGCTGACCTATGCGTTCGAAACCTGGCAGATGCTCCGTGTTTGCTTTCACACTGACGCGCGTAACCGGCGTTCACGCGCTGCTCTCGAACGCATCGGCGGGAAGTTCGAAGGGATTCTTCGAGCCCATCGGATAGCCGCTGACCACACTGCCCGCGACTCGGCGCGCTATTCGATCGTGACGGCGGAGTGGTCGGCAGTGAAGCGACGGCTGACTCACCTTTTGGGTCGAGAGTGACCACGGTCTTCAGTCTGCCGCGACCTCCAGACGCACCTAAAACTGGGTACGGCGTTCTCTGCCAAGACCCACGTTGGCCAATGGCAACTTCCTATCTCCTGGCCGAAGAGCCGATTTCGAATCAGCGGGTAGGACGGGAACGGTAAGACTGCTCGTATACCTCTTGCGCTTGGTTCGCAAAGATGTCAGAGGGCAATCACTTGAAAGCTGCCTTCCTCTTATGATTGCTCGTCTATTTGGACGCCTGATGCGCGGAGTTCATGCCGGAGAAGAGAAACTGATATGGAACCAGTCGGCCGTTCGGTCGGTGCCGGAAACCATCGTTCTCTCTAGTTCTGCATTTCAGGACGGCTCAGCGATGCCGACACGTTTCGCGGCCGGTAGCATAGGCGAGAATCAATCGCCTCCCTTGGAATGGTCCAATCTTCCGAACGGGACCGCTGAAATCGTGCTCGTTATGGAAGATCCCGATGCTCCATTGCCCGTTACATCGATGCACTTGGTCGCAACCGGCATATCGCGGCGCACCAACGGATTGCCGGCAGGATCCCTGAATCGAGACACGCACTCATCGCTCTTTCGGCTGGGAAAGGGATTGATGGGAAGAGAAGGGTACTACGGCCCAAGGCCACCTCCGTCTCATGGCCCCCATCGCTATGTATTCCAAATTTTCGCGCTCGATCGAACGCTCAGAACAGATATTGCCTTTGATCGAAAAACTCTGCTGAAGGAAATCGAGGGCAGAGTTCTGGCCCGGGGTCGGCTGATCGGTACTTTTGAACGGAAGTGACATAGCGGTGCTCATTGGCCTTTGGCGGCTGGTGGAAGACGTTTTCGAACAAATTGAAAAACTCCACTCCCAGCGCTTCTGGCACGGTGATCTGGAATTGCACAACGTCGTGGTGTGCACCGGCCCGATTCAGACGTTTCTCATGGATTTCGGAAGTTCGGATCGAGCTTTTTCTGGTCCGGAAACAATCTGGGAGCGACGCCGCTCGCGCGATTTATTCGAATTACTACGTCTCGCGATTTACCTTCAGTGCGGGCTTGGGCACCAACAGGGGCGACTCGCTCGCAAATCACTGGAGGATTTACCGAAGTTGTTTGACTATGCGTCCACCTTTTTGGCTCGTCTGGATGCGGCCGACCGATGTGCAGTGACCGGTTCCGGATAGGAATTGTTGTTCCCGCTAACTCCTGACACCATTCTTCGCTCTCCTGATTCGACTGTTATTCGAACGACTGGTACCAATTGTGCTCGTCCTGGATCACTTGCTCAAGGGAACGAACGTGATTTTCTGTTCTTGCCGCCGGTGGTTCCTGATAGTTCACGGGGGCATTGGGAGTGCCAGCCTCAAAGGCAGAACATCCCCCGAGCACCAGGGAAGCTGCGGCACAAGCGATGCTTAATCGTCGCGGCAAACTTCCGGCAAAAACTCTACTAACTGCATATGGTAATCTCATAGGTAACTTTCCTTTTGATTGAAAGTAACCTGGCGCTGTCGCCATCACCATTGGCAGACCGGGCAGATTATCTCACATCCAAAAGAGTTATATATTCATCATGCTGTAGGTCGATTTTCGCGTTTGGTGCATTCAGCATTACACCTGAAGCGCATCGGCCTTCTCGGTCACACCAAGGGACGTTTCTACCAGATCGGCTGCGACCGAGAGTCCGTTAACCTCAGCAATCATCTTCTGCAGTTTGCGCGCATTTTCACGATACACAGGATTGTTCAGTACCTCACCCAGAAGCGTTGAAAGGTGGTCCGGCGTCAACTTTTCAAACGGCACGGTCACCCCGGTTTTCTTTGCGGCTATTCTCGTGGCCACCCCGGGTTGATCAAAAGTTATCGGAATCGCCACTTGAGGAACGCCCTGAGCAAGAGACTCCAGCACAGTATTTAACCCTGCATGGGTAACGCAAACCGAGGTCCGCTTCAGGACCTCCAATTGTGGTGTCTGATTAACGATGATCGCATTGCTGGGCACCGGCCCGATCTGCTTAGGGTCAAGCTGGTCTCCTATTGAAAGAACCAGTTGCGTACCTTTATGCTTAGCCACCCCGGCTATAATCGTGTTGAACACGTCGGCCCGGCCATTCATTAACGTCCCCATTGATGCGTAGATCAGCGGTTCGCCGGTCAATCGATCCCAGGGAAAATCCAGTTTGGGCCGACCCTTGCCATCATGAAACGGACCCGTGTAATGAAATTGCGGAGGTAACAGGAGATTTTCGAAGTCGAACTCTTTTGGAATCTGCGTGATATATGCGAGTTTGGAAAACACACCAGAGGGAACATCCCAATCGATTTTCAAACCGGCTTTCTTTGCATAGGCTTTGGTACGCTCGTTGTAAGTAAATCTTGCAAATTTAACGATGCCTTCCCGATTTCTGACTAAAGCTTCAGGCGTAGTCTCATGGGGCCAATCATAAACACCGAGCGGAGCATAACCAAAGTAGTCTAGGTAAAGCGCGGTGGCCACAGTGATATACGGTATACCCAATTTCATCGCCCCTAATTCGGCACAGAATTGGATAGGATCGACTATCAGGGCTTCGATCCCTGTCGTTTCCACCATTTTTGGCAACGATTTAAAAATCACCTCGGTTTCTTTCGCAGCCACACCGCAATAAAATGCTAAAGCGCCGACTCCTTCCAGCTTGCTCATTTCG